>Ga0302176_10000231_pt1 | contig 38274 bp, 30 predicted proteins | sample I_Palsa_E1_1_FD_198787 | JGI IMG/M metagenome (GOLD analysis project Ga0302176, IMG submission 198787) | Peat permafrost microbial communities from Stordalen Mire near Abisko, Sweden - I_Palsa_E1_1 | ecosystem: Environmental > Terrestrial > Soil > Palsa > Peat permafrost | place: Sweden...
GCGGACTTCGAAACATATGCGCGCAATTGGCCCGAACCCATCCGGCGCTGCGGGGGCGACCTGCTCGGATATTTTCTTCCCACCAAGTTGGCGGGCCCGACGAACATCGCCCTGGCCCTGATCAATTTCCCCGACCTCGCCGCCTACGAAAAATATCGCGAAGCGCTGCTGCGTGATACGGGTGCTGCCGCGAACGTCGCGGCCGTGGACGCCTCGCAAGCCATCCTGATCGAAGACCGCTCCTTTCTGCGCCGGGTGCCCGAATAACGGCGTCCGCCAAGTCTAGGCCGGCGACGGAATAATTTCCCTCCGCCATTTCACGCGACGCATTGATTTCGCTAGAATGAATGCGCGCCGACCGGCGTGAGCAGGAGGATTTCACTTGGCCCAGGTATCTTCAGCAACGGACCCACGCGGCGCGGCTCTGCTGGAAGCCCAGCAAAAAGCCGATCAACTCTTCCGCGCGATCGAGGAACAAGGGATTATTCGTCCGGGCACAAGGGAAACGCGGATCAATGAAGATATCTACAATCTCGCCGAAAAGATGTTCGGCATCTCCACCTACTGGCACAAGCGCATCGTGCGCGCTGGCCGTAACACGCTCGCGCCGTACGATGAGAATCCGCCCGACCTGATCATCGGTGACGACGACATCATCTTCTTGGATTTTGGCCCGGTATTCGAAGCCTGGGAAGCGGATTTCGGCCGAACCTTCGTGATGGGTTCCGATCCGCTGAAATTGAAACTCCGCAACGACATCGCCAAGGCCTTTGCCGATGGCAAGGAATATTTCCGGACGCACCCCGACATAAAGGCTGACGAGCTTTTTCATCACGCCGAAGAATTAGCGAAAGACTATGGCTGGGAATTTGGCGGCCCCATCGCCGGGCACTTGATCGGCCAATTTCCACACGAACGTATTCCGAATGACAAGGTTAGCCTGTACGTTCATCCTGGCAACCCCATGCGCATGCGCGATCCCGACGCCAACGGCCAGGAGCGCCACTGGATTCTCGAAATACACTTCGTCGATCGCGTCCGCCAGATCGGTGGGTTTTACGAAGAACTACTCACCGTGGGATAGACCACTGCGGGGCCGAACTTTCCAGTTCAAGCTGTCATCCCGCAGCGGGCCGGTTTTAGCCGACCGGGAGTCTTTCTCCGATTGCCGCACAACTCGCCATCCTCAAACGACGCGGCGTTTCTATGCCCAAGTTAGGTCTTGGTCGCCACCGCTACCGACGGCCGCGGCACGGGCGCCAAGCGGTTCGCCCCCTGAAATGGCAGCATCCATCCCGGATACTCCAGGGGCAACGCGCTCACTTCATCGAGCTTCTTGATTTCGTCCGCGGAAAGCTTCAGGTCCACCGCGGCGATGTTGTCCTTCAGTTGCTCTAGCCTTTTCGCGCCAATGATCACCGAAGTGACGAACGGCTTGGCCAACACCCAGGCCAGCGCCACGCGCGCCGGACTGCAGCCGTGGGCCTTCGCGATCGGCGTCATCGCGTCGATAATCTTCCAGGTGCGCTCTTTGTCCACGATCGGAAAATCGAATTCCGCGCGGCGCGTGCCCGCTGGCTTCTGATTTTCGCGGCTGAATTTTCCAGAAAGCAATCCACCGGCCAGCGGGCTCCAGACCAATAACCCCGTTTTTTCCGCTTCGAGCAGCGGAACCAGATCGCGCTCTAAATCGCGCCCGGCAATTGAGTAGTACGCCTGCAACGAGTCGAATCGCGCCAGATTCTTAAATTCCGAAATGCCCAGCGCCTTGGCGATTTTCCACGCCAGCCAATTCGAGACGCCGATGTAGCGCACCTTGCCCTGGTTGACTAGCGTGTCGAGCGCCCACAGCGTTTCTTCCACCGGCGTTACCGCATCGTTGCCGTGAATCTGGTAGAGATCGATGTGGTCCGTCTGCAGCCGGCGCAGGCTGGCCTCCACCCATCCATAATATGTCCGCGCGAGGCGCCCACATCGTTGCGCCCCGGACCAACGCGCCCGTAAACTTTCGTGGCGATGACCACGTCCTTGCGTGCAATATTCAGATTCTTGAGCGACTGGCCCAGCATTTTTTCGCTCTCGCCGTCGGAATACACATCCGCGGTGTCGAAGAAATTCACGCCCGCCTCGATGCACGCTTTGATCAGTCCGTCCGCCCCGGCCTGATTCACATCGCCGATATGCTTCCAGATCCCTGCTTCCGTCCCAGCCGATTGGCCGCTGAAAGTCATGGTGCCAAAACAAATAGTGGAAACGAGTAAGCCGGTGTCGCCCAGCGTTTTGAATTGCATCTCAGTCCCCTTTTCAGAAATTCGTAAAAACAGGATTGTACCGCCGTGCCGCTCTAAGGCATGACTGCTGCACGTTGCGAGAATAAAGCAGTCATCCGATCATCGGGGGCCAGGGCCCGTTGTTGGATCACTTGTCTGAGCGGAGTGCCCTCGTATTTTTCATAGTCGTACTGTCTTTCGTAAGGTCCCTGCGACTTCGTAGTATCGGGACCTTCTACCGCCGCAAACTCCACCGATTTGACCTGATCGGGAACTTTCGCTCCGAACCAACGATCGTCATCACCTTGGGTCCATGTCACCAGCGCAATCTCGGCCCCATTTGGATAGGTCTGACCTGCATTGGATCGCGCGTAGGCGACCGCGATTTCGTTCCCATACAGAGTCGACATCGTTGCCGCGGACCTATCGACACTCGATGTGATGATCTTCCACGCCATGGGATTCACCGGCAAGCCGTCGGAGAGCGTGGCGCTTTGGTTCAGGGTAGCGGCGGGGGCTTTGAACTCGCCGCCCGCGCAACCGAGGCAGGCCAAAACCACCAACAACGTCATGGAAGCGAGCAACACTTGCTTCATATTCGATCTCATCGTTGCGCCCCTAGCGGCTGCGTAAACACATAGTTGCTATTCACCAGCGGCCGGTGACAGCCGACACACTCGCCCGCAAAATTCGCGTCTTTACCGTACGGCTTCAAATCCGTGCCCCGCCATCGGGCGAATCCCCAACCCAGGGTCGTCGCGTACTTCTGGCTGTCGCGAACCATGAATTCGACCTGCACGAATTTTCCGGTTTTCACCATTCCCTTTTCGTCCGTTTGTTCGAGCCAAGCGAGCTTGGCAAAGGCCGCGCCGTCCGGCCAGGGGTTGATGTGATTTTCCGCCACGGCCTTGATCACGATGTCGTTGCCGAGGATTTGCCGGAGCGTGTAGTTGTCTCCCCTCTGCGTGCTGCTAATCGCCCTCCAATTCTTATAATCGGGAAGGAAAGCCATTCCGTTCGGAGCCGGCGATACATTGGTTGCGGCCGCGTTGCCGCTGGCGATCCAATGAGCGTACTCGTCGTCGGCGGCCTTTACTTCTTCTGCCGTCGCGGTCTTGTCCGGCACCAGCGAGAGCGCGTATTTTTTGAGTGTAGCGAGCTGTTCCGGGGTTACCGCCGATTCGTGATGCAGACGCTCGTATTGCGTCGGCGGCATCGCTCCCAGCTCGATCTGGCTGATCGCCTCGAATACGAATCCCTTCTGCTGCGCGGGCGGCAGCTTCCCAAAGTCCGAAAAATTCAAACGGGCCCGGGCGCTTTTCACGTCCCGCGAAACCAGCCAGATGGCCGGTACCGGCCGGTCAAACCAGGACAGCTTGGTTTCGTTGGAATGGCAGTTGTAGCAGGAGGTTTTCAAGACGGACTTGACGTCGTCGGGAGCCTGCAGATCAGCCGTGACCGGGGGATTCGGCAGCGCAGGGCGTATGAATTGCGCGCAGCAAATGACGATCGCCAGGAGCAGCACCGCCCGCCAAAAAAGTTTTATGCGCGACCCCGGCTCCACTCTCGCCTCCCCTCACGAAGTGCGTCACAGCTTGGATTCCACTTAGGTTCAAAGGGAGCAGTATTCTTCCCAGCCCGCGAATGCGGTGAGCTACTGGGACGAGGCTTTCATTTCGCCGCGATTGAGGAAATTTGTTTGCGTACCATCGGGGCGACTTCCGTTCCCAGGATTTCAATAGCCCGCATCATTTTCTCGTGCGCTACCGTGGACACTCCCATTTGAAAGGTAATCCGCGATATTCCGCCCAGGGCTTCGTTGACGTAAAGGATTTTCCGGGCGACTGTTTCCGCGTCGCCGATGATCAGGGCTCCGGTGGGTCCGCGGGTGGCGTCAAATTGCGCGCGCGTGGTCGGCGACCAGCCGCGTTCCTTCCCGATTTCGGTGAAGGTGTGGGCGTAGCCCGGGTAAAAATCGTCCGCGGCCTTCTGCGTGGTGTCCGCCAGAAATCCGATCGAGTGCAAGCCGACTTTCAATTCCTCTGCCGGGTGACCGGCGCGCCGGCCCGCTTCGCGATATAAGTCGATCAGCGGTCGGAAGCGGTGCGGTTCGCCGCCAATGATCGCGACCATCAGCGGCAGACCAAGCATCCCGGCGCGCACAAAAGATGCCGGCGTGCCGCCGACTCCGACCCAAACCGGCAATGGATTTTGCAGTGGACGAGGGTAGATTCCCTGGCCGTTCAGGGCCGGGCGATGTTTGCCGGACCAGTGCACCTTGGTGCTGTCTCGAATCGCTAGAAGTAGTTCGAGCTTCTCGGCGAATAGTGAATCGTAGTCTTCGAGCTGCAAGCCGAATAGCGGGAACGATTCCACGAACGAGCCGCGCCCCGCCACGATCTCCGCCCGTCCCTGCGAAATCAAATCCAGGGTGGCGAATTCCTGAAAGACCCGCACCGGATCGGCGGCGCTGAGGACCGTGACGGCGCTGGTCAGCCTAATGTTTTTGGTGCGCGTCGCCGCCGCCGCAAGAATAACCGCGGGCGCGGAGTCTAAGAATTCCGCGCGATGATGTTCACCGATCCCGAACACGTCGAGCCCTACCCGGTCGGCCATTTCCATTTCCGCCAGCAAGTCGCGCAACCGCTGCGCCGCGCTTAGCGTCTCGCCCGTAGCTGGGTCGGAGATCGCCGCGGCGAAACTATCAATTCCAATTTCCACAGGACTTGCTCCCCAGGCCATCAACTCGGTCAACGGCGGAAAGAAAGTTTGATGCTGCGCATCGCACTTCGGCTCATCCCGGTTGCCTGTACCCTCAAATGTGCTGATAATGTTTCGGAATCGACCACGGTGGCCGGAGAAAGAAAATCACATGAGCAATGCCAGAAACGCAGCAAGGATTTTTGCAGGTTTTGGACTAATCGTGCTTTTTACTGTCGCGGTTTTGTGGCCCTCACGCGCCGCCGCACAAATCGGTAGCGGAGAATCCTTCGTGCAACGCTCCGGAACGAAATTGACCCTGGGCGGCGAGGCCTTTCGCTATAGCGGGCCGAACATCGAATGGCTGGGGCTCGAAGGATACGGTCCGCACGATCCCATGGGGCCGCGATATCCGAGCCGCTTCGAAATCGACGACGCCTTCGCCACGGCGGCGGAAATGGGCGCGCGCGTCGTGCGTTCGCAAACCATGGGCGACACCGTGGGTTGCGCACTGTGCATCGAGCCGGAGGAGGGCAAGTTCAACGACGCCGGATTTCAGGCGACGGACTACGCTTTGCTGGCCGCGCATCGCCGCGGCATGAAAATTATCGTTACGCTGATCGGCGACTGCGCCACCTGCCAGGGCGGCGGCATCGGCCAATATTTAGCCTGGCATCGCAAGCCGAACCCGCAAGATTTTTTCACCGACTCGGGATTGATCGCCGCGTACGAGAAACACGTCGATGCCGTGTTGAATCACGTCAATCCGCTGAACGGAGTTCGCTATAAAGACGACCCAACGATTCTCGCCTGGGAAAGTTGCAACATGTGCGGCCTGATCCCGCTACTGATGGGCGGCAGCCCGGCGGCGCTGGGCCAGGTTTCGGATTGGGTGGAGGCGATCGGCCAGCACATCAAGCAGCAGGATCCTCGTCACCTCTATCTCGACACCACCGGAATTTTCCGTGCGTATCCCAAGGTGCTCGACAACAAGTCTTCCGACCTCGTGACCTTTGAATATTATCCGCACTGGGACGCGCTGCTCGGCACCGGCGAAGTCACCACCGCCGCGACTTTTTCGCGCGACGCCGCGCTGGTGACCGCTCACGGCAAGGCTTTCATCGTGAATGAATTCGGCTGGGACCGCACCGACTGGAAAACGGCGCAGGATTTGCAAACCGTGCTCGATACTCTGGCCCAAGATCCGAATATTTCGGGCGACGATTTCTGGGCCTTGCAAGCGCACCTGGAAAATTTTGGCTTTCAGTTGGTCCCGGCGAATACTAATAATCCCGCGTACGCCGAGCACGGCGAAGGCGGCCAGTGGTGGGCGCTGTATTATCCCGGCGTCAAAACCACGGTGAATTCCGCCGAGGATATGGCTTTACGCACGCAGCAATTGCGCGCGCACGCCTACGCCATGTCCGCCACGGCGCTGCCGAAGCATGCCATCCCTCCGGCACCGGTAATCACTTCGACGGTTTTGGGTGGACTCGTCGCCTGGCGCGGCTCCGCCGGAGCAGTCAACTATTCCATCGAGCGCAAAGACGCTGGCGCGACGGAATGGAAAACGATTTGCGATCGTTGCGCCACCGACGCCGACGATCCCTGGGCGGATCCGCACGGTGCTTTGTTCGGCGTGAGTTATCGGGTGACCGCTTACAACGCAGACGGCGTGGCGAGCGAGCCATCGCAACCCCGCTAGTGTTGTAGCGTGAAATATTTTGTTCGCGAATTTAGCGTGAGTTAACTGCCCGGCGGCGTATCAATTCTGGCGTTGCAACGCGCCCAGCCCTGCCCAAAACATTTCAGCGTGACCGTGCCGGCTCCGGTCAATGCCGCGCTCTTCCCTTTTTCTAACGTTCCGCTGAATCCCGGCCCGGCAACCGAACACGTCGGCGGTGGGGCGCTGGGCACATCCGAAACGGTCGCAATGCACGTGATGGTCGCAGCCGCAGTGATGTTGGCCGTATCCGGATGTTGCACGCCCTTGTCGAGACTGGCCTGCATCGACCGCACCGTGCCGTGGCGGGCACGTTGCGCCTGACCCGCAGAAGCCAGGAACAGCAGGGCGACCGCCGAAAAGAGAATTAGACTTTTGGTTTTCATCGCGTGCCTCCGGTTGGCGTGGACTTTACACCCACCACAAACCCATCCGCAATACACGTTGCACCCGCAATCCATGCAATCGCGGCTCGCTCCGTGCCTTTCCTTGCCGGTCCATTGATGCTACGTTTCGCTGAGCGTCGGAGGAAACGCAGCTACCGTCCGCCTGACTCTTATGACTGAGCGATTCGTATTCTCCGATCTCCGCGAGATGTTCGCCAAAGCGAACGAAGAAAAGTCCGGCGATCAGCTCGCCGGAATCGCCGCGCGGTCGGAGCGCGAACGAGTCGCCGCCAAACGCCAGCTCGCCGATCTGGGGCTCGCCGAAATTGTCAGCCAGCCGCTGATCGATCCCGACCACGATGAAGTTTCACGGCTGATTCTCGATAGCTTCGATCAGGAAGCGTTTCGTCCGCTGCAAAGCCTGACGGTCGGCGAATTTCGCGAATACCTTCTCGACGACGCCACCAGCGAGGCGCAGTTGCAACTAATCCAGAAAGCCATAATCCCGGAGATTGCCGCCGCCACAGCCAAGATCATGAGCAACAAGGATCTAATCCTTGCTGCCGCGAAGATCCGCAACGTCACGCGCTGCCGCAATACGCTGGGCCAACTCGGAGTGCTCGGCATCCGCGCGCAACCGAATCATCCGGTCGACGATTTGGGCGGAATTTTGCTCGCGGCGTTTGAGGGCCTGCTCTACGGCTGCGGCGACGCGGTGATCGGCGTGAATCCCGCCTCCGATTCGGTGGAAACGGTCGGTGGAATCCTGCGAGCGCTGAATCGCCTGGTCGAAAGCTATCAGATTCCCACGCAGACCTGTTGCCTCGCGCACATCAGCACCCAACTCGCCGCGATGGAGCGCGGCGCGCCGGTCGACCTGCTTTTTCAATCCGTCGCCGGCACCGAAGCGGCGAACCGCAGTTTCGGCATCAGTCTTTCAACGCTGCGCGAAGGTCGCGACCAGGTTCTCGCCCACCACCTTACCCGTGAAGTCGACTGGCTCGGCACGCAAGCCATGTATTTAGAAACCGGCCAAGGCAGCGCGCTTTCCGCCGAAGCGCATCACGGCGTCGACCAACTCACCCTGGAAGCACGAGCGTATGGCGTCGCGCGCGCCTTTGATCCTTTTATTGTGAATAGCGTGGTCGGCTTCATCGGTCCGGAATATCTCTACGACGAGCGCCAGATCATTCGCGCCGGCCTCGAAGATCATTTCATGGGCAAACTTCTTCGTCTGCCGATGGGCTGCGATGTCTGTTACACCAATCACGCCGCGGCCGATCAGAATTCGGCGGACAACCTCTTGCTCTTGCTCGGAGCCGCCGGCTGCAATTACTTCATGGGCGTGCCCTGCTCCGATGACGTGATGCTCAACTACCAATCGACCAGCTATCACGACGCGCTGGCCGTGCGACGCTTGTTTAATCTGCGGCCCGCTCCCGAATTTTTGGCCTGGCTCGAATCCACCGGAATCTACCGCAACGCCGAGCCGGCCCTGCTCGACGGAACAGCGCGCCGCAAATTCATGCAGCGGCTGGAATCCTCACTCGAGGAGATGGCCTGAATGCCGGACGATCCCAGGCCGGCGCTAACTGCAGTCGAGGATTTGCCCGAGATCGTCCGCAAAATCCGCGCGCGCACTCCAGCGCGCTTGCTGGCCGGTCGCGCCGGCGCGGCCTATCGGACTGCAACGCAACTGGATTTGCGCGAAGCCCACGCGGCCGCGCGAGACGCCGTCCAAGCGGAATTAGAAACCGACCAAGTTTTTAGCTCGGAGTTTCGGCGCACGTGGAATCCGCTCGACGTCCGCACGCAGGCGGCGACCAAAGATGAATATCTGCTCCGTCCCGACCTCGGCCGTCATTTCGATAATACGTCAGTCGTCGAAATAAAAAAGCGATGCGCTCCGGACCGGGACATTCAAATCGCTATCGGCGACGGCTTGTCCGTGCCGGCGATCGCCGCACAAGTCCCGCCTCTTCTTCCGCTGCTTTATTCCGGCGCTCGGGCCCGCGACTGGACCGTCGGCACTACGCTCGTGATCCACCACTGCCGCGTCGGAATCCTGAATGAAATCGGCGAACTGCTGAATCCGCGCGTCGCCATTTTGCTGATCGGCGAACGCCCGGGCCTGGCCACGGCGGAAAGCCTTTCCGCCTACATGGCGCACCGCCCGCGCGCCGGTCACACTGACGCCGACCGCAACCTTATCTCCAATATTCATGCGCGCGGCCTCGATCCGGAATCCGCCGCGCATCGCATCCTGAACCTCGCGGCTCAAATGATCGCCACCAACCACGGTGGCTACACCCTGCGCGAAAACCCGCCAACTCTGAAATGATTCCAGCGATCTAATTCGAAAAATCCCGGCTAGATAATGATTCGCATGCGCGCGCCCAGCAGCGCGGTGACGTAAGCTTTCGGAGCGTAGGTCGGATGAATCGAAACTTCCAGGTCTGGCCCGACTTCCACGCTATGAGTCAGCCGCAAGCGGTAAAACGTTTCGAAGACACTCTCGTGATGCAGGCCTCCGGTGGACGGCTCCGTGTAATTGAATGAGGTGCCAAACATGTCGCCGCGGCGGCCGAAGGGATGAACCTGCACCAATCCCAGCGTGTTGGTTTGCTTGATGGCCGTTCCGGTTTCGGTGGCGAATCCGAATCGGCCGAAGGGCGCCCAGCCGTTCGCAAATTCGTGCTCGAAACCGAAACCGCCGCCGTACCCGCTGCCCATTGTCTTGGTATCGTCGCGCCAAAAGACCAAACGATAATCGCGGTACTGCTCCCCCACCGAACCGGTGAACCAGCCCAGCTCGATCGCTTCCATGTACTTTCGATCAACCAGCGTGGCGATGTTGCTTTGCGCCGAACCTACCGTATCGACCACCAGCGCGTGCACATAGAAATGACGCGTGGCTTGAAATTCCACTGCCGCGCCGCCGGCGTACGTTCCATCCGAGGCATACGCCAGATTTCCGTCGTTTTGCCCGTTCAGAAATTGGGTGCGCTCGTCGTTATTGAACATGCTCAGGCTGATGTATTCGTTGGGATGAATTTTCCCAACGTAAAACGAAAGCCGCTTGTGCATGAAATCTTCGCGCCAATACAAAATGTTCAGCGTGATCGGCCGCTGTTCGCCGCCACCTTGCAGGCAATTCAGGAACAGGCCGGAGCCGAGCCTATCGCTGAGGTTGAATTGCTGACTGATGCCGATGTTCTCGCCGGAGCGAACCAGAATGCTGATCGAACCGGCCGTACTTCCCGTGTCATACGCCGCCCAGGCGGCGGTGAAATCCAGCCGTCCGCTTCCTTGATTGTGCCGGATACTGTTCGGTTGAGTTTTGGTGGCGTACTGGTCGAGCAGGGTGTAGGTGGCGCCAAATTTTAATCTGGTCTTTTCATAAACCATGGCCGAGATCCGATCCAAGGGCTGCAGTATCGGCGCCAGCGGATCGGAATCGAGTAAAGGATCGGCTGGTATTTGGGAAAGGGCCAGAGCATCCGCGTCAAGTTCTTGGGTCAGCTCGTCCGGGTCGCGATTCGCGTTCAATGGCGCCCCGTTCGCGCCGGTGGGAGAAGCCTGCGGTCCCGTGGCTCCGGTCGGAACCACGGTCTGTCCCAGTGCTGGCCAGCTCGTTAGGGCAAACAGAATAAAGGTACGCAATCCCCATCGCCCCAAAATCACGGGTGTCGATAGTCTACGTCGTAGCGCAGCAGTTGAGAGCGAGCGGCTGGGAGGCATCGCGGCGGCAGATGTTACCATCGACTGGTTTGTTGCGCAGGGGCCTTTTTGGAAGTCTCAAGGTCCACCGCCTGACTTGGAGAGTGCCGATTTTTCTTGATTGTTTCCGGTCAGGTTGGGATATACTCCGCCCGAAGATTAGGCGAATACGTCAAGAACGTAGGGTATTCCGTGCAGGATCAGGGCTAAGAGTGGGAAGCCCAGGACTGCACTACAGATACTGGAAGTCCCGACTTATGCAAAGTGTTGCATATTGAGAAAAAGCGGCAGGATTCCAGAAATTCCAAATTACTGATATAGAAAGACTTACTTTTTGACAGTATCGTTACAAAAGGCAGCGAACGTGCACAGTACAGACAAGTTACAAATGCGCGGAGGTGCGCGAATGAAGGTATCCCGGTTTCTTTGTAGCATTGCCCTCGTAGGGCTTACGGTTGGTATGTCGGCCGCAGTCGCGCACGCCGATGGTTCGGATGGGCGTCTTGGCACCAAGCCAATTCCCCCGACGGATCCCCCGCCCTGCCAAAGCGTTCAGTTCATGGCAGACGGCAACGGAGCTATCGTTGGCGACTCCGCAATTTGCGGCGTTACTGCGAATACGACGGAGATTAACGTCATCGTCCCTGACACTGACCTCGGCGGCGTGGCCAATCTTCAGATCTATTCGAGCCTGACCCAGAATGTTCCGCCTCCTTTGGTGGCGTTAGGGCTGGCGATTTTCGGTATTAATTTCAATTGGACGAATAGCTGCGCGAGTGCGCCGAGTCAATCGGTCGACATCGGAGGCGTGGCTTCGCAGGAATGTACTCTAACGGCGCCGCAGATGCCGACGAACCCGTTGGCTTTGGCCATAATCAACGGCTTCACCAACACGAACCAGATTGATACGGTTGAATCGTGCCCGGAATCAATCTTCTTTATTGCCGCCGGATGCGCCCTGCAGTTCACGACCGGTGCGATTGGCAATATCGCCGGTGACGTGCAAGGCCAATTCCTGTCGCCGAACGCTCAGATTGACTCTACCAACGGCGGTGATGCCCCGCCGCTTCCGTTCCCGGAACCGGGCTCCCTGGTTCTGTTGGCCACGGGTCTCGCTGGTATGCCGTTGCTTCGCCGCAAGCTGGCCCGCTAGTAGCGATCAGCTTCGGTAAGCGTGCAAAAGCCTTAACGCGCGGTACTCGGGTGAATGGCCCAAGTACCGCGCGTTTTTTTGTGCCTCGTTCTGCGTCGTCAAAGAGCGCCCGTGTGACGGATTCAACCTGGCGTCCACGTCGCGGTATTCCCTTCCCCCACTCACCGCATAAATTCGGCGAGCCGATCCCTAAGCCATTCCGCAATTCTCGGTTCTCAGCTGTTAGGTCATTCGGTGCGGGTTGGGCGTCGAGTCCGGCGTCCCATGATTGGGTGGGCAGATACCTAGTCGTAGGCAGAAACTTACTTACTTGCTTGCTTACCCTACTTACTTGCTCTCTGACTTGCTGTATTCCTTGATTAACACCTGGAAGTCAGGTCGATCCTTCAAGTTTTGGAACTCCGGATCGCTGGCCACGTCCTTTGCGGGATAGCCCTGAGACACGGCAGTCTTGAGGGTTTTCATGGCATCGGCCGGTTTGCCGGCAAGATTCTCAACCGTAGCCTGGATATGAAGCAGCTCCAAATCCTTGCTGTCAATCGCCCGCGCTCGCTGAATGAAATCCATCGCTCGCTTCGAATCGCCCTTCTTGGCGTAATACGCCGCAATGTCGCCCATCGCTTCACTGCTTTGCGGGTTCACCTGCAGATCCTTAAACGCCAGGGCGATAGCCTGATCGTACGTCGCGTCAGCTTTTTCCTTCTGATTCGAATACCTGTAGGCGTCGGCCAGGTTCCCCACAGCTAATTCCTGATTCGGCCCGAGCTCGACAGCCTTCTGCAGGGCGGCAATCGCTTCCGGAAACTGCTTCAGCGTGGTGTAGACGTAGCCCAGGTTCGCGTAGGTGAGCCAATCGGGGTGCAGCTGAATCGACTTCTGATACGCCGCCACAGCGTCCTGGAAATTGCCCATGCGCTCATACGTGGAGGCCATGTTGTCCCAGCCGTCGGCGCTGTCGGGTTCCAATTGCGTGACGCTTTTATATTCTTCCAGCGCCTTGGCGTTATCCCCGAGGCTGAAATAGGCCTGTCCCAATGCGCTGTGCAACGCCCAGTTGTAGGGGTTAACCTCGATGGCCTTCTTGAACGAGGCAATCGCCTCGTCTTTCTTGCCGGCGGATAAATAGGCCGAGCCCAGACGGACATAGCCAGCTTCCGAGTTGGGTGAGAGCTGCAAGCCCCGTTTTAATTCGGAAATAGCCTGATCCGTCTTCCCCGTCGCCTGATAAATGCTTCCCAACGAGAAATGTACTTCGGGGAGGCTTTCTTTAAGCTCCTCGGCACGCTGGGCGGCGCCCAATGCCTTCTGGGCCCAGATGCTGTCCTTCTTGACGTTGTAGGTCTCAAGCGAAGCGTCGGCCAAACCGGTGTAAGCCAGCGCGAAGCCCGGATCCTTTTGCAGTGCTTTCTGGTAATAATCGATGGACGTGCTGATGGCCTTGTCGCGGTCGGCTCCGCGGTAGGCTTGGCGTCCGCGCAGATACAGGTCGTAAGCGTCTGCATTGTCGGTGGGTCTCGCCGTCGTGCTGGCCAATTCTTCATTGGTCATCTTGACGTCGAGCGCGGTAATCAGCTGCCCAGAGAGCTGGTCTTCGATGGACAGAATGTCCTTGGGCGTACCGGTGAACTGCTGGCTCCACAGTTTCTTGCCGCCGTCGGACGCGTCCAAGAGGTTCACGATGATCGCCATCTTGTTTTCGTCGCCCTGCAAGATGCCTTCGACGATCAAGTTCGAGCCCGAACCGCGGGCAATTTTTGCCACCGGGTCTTTATCCGTGAATTTGGATGTGACCGACTCCGGGGCGAGCTTCACGTCCTTGATCTGGAACAATTTCGACGAAAGCGATTCCTTCAGACCTTCCGCCACATATCCGAGGGTTTGATCGTCTCCCAACACCCGAAAAGGCATCAGCGCAACGAATTTGCCCTGCGCCCGCGTTGGAATGCCTGCCGAGCTGCTTCCGCCGCCGGTACTGCCGCCACCACCGAGTCCCGGAATCAAATGTCTGACCGGCGGGATCGCCAGAGCGATCAGCAACACCGCTATTACGCCCGCGACGATCCACACCCACTTATGGTTGGCGAATTCCGGAATCTGGATGATTACGCTCTGCGACCCGCTGCGCGAAATGCTGGAGCGGTTGATGCTCCCGGTCATCGAATTCGAACCCTGCAGGTCGGCCAGAATCTCGTAAGCGTTCTGATAGCGCGCGTCGGGTTCCCGCTCCAGGCAGCGCATGATCAGCCGCACCAGCCAGTTGGGCAGGTCCGGATTTAGCAGCTTCGGGCTCTTCGGTTTCTCCTGAATGCGCTGGTACATCACCTTCAGCGTGGATTCGCCGGTAAACGGAACGTCGCCGGCCACCATTTCGTAAATGATCAGCCCCAGGGCGTACAGGTCGGCGCGGCCGTCCGCCGGCTTTCCTTCCACCTGCTCCGGCGACATGTAACGAGGCGTCCCCAGAAACGCGCCCGTGCGCGTCATGCCAATCGCGCCCTCTTCAAACGATTTCGCTAGACCGAAGTCGCAAACAAAAATCTGGTCGTTCTTGTCGACCAGCAGGTTTTGCGGTTTCAAGTCGCGGTGCACCACGCCTTCGGCGTGTGCCGCGGCCAGCGCTTCGGCGATCTGCTGGGTGAATTTCAAAACCCGATCCATCGGCATCTTCGGGTTGTCGCGAATGATGTGCTGCAAATCCTGGCCCTCCACGTAGGCCATGGAAATGAAACGCAAACCCGCAACGTCGCCCATGTCGTGGATCCGCAAAATGTTTTTGTGGGAAATTTTGCTGGCGAGAACCAGTTCCTGCTTGAAACGCTTCAGCGCGTCGGACTGTCCGATTGCGCCTTCGCGCACCACCTTGATCGCCACCGTGCGATCGAGGTCTTTATCGTAGGCCTTGTACACCCGGCCCATGCCGCCCTGCCCCAACAAAGCTTCAATGCGATATCGCGGTCCGAAGTCGCTCCCGGGAGCGATGACGGTCGCATCCACCATCTGGATCGTTTCGGATTCACCCATAGGCATGGGCGTCCCGCAGCGTGAGCAGGACTCAGCGAAATCGGGGTTGACCGTCGTGCAGTGAGGGCAATTAATCAATGCAAAGCCGCCAAAACGGCTAGAAGGGTACTCTACAGAATCGAATTATCCGGCATCCCCGATTGGCCTGCAACTATTAACTACAAATCCGTTCGATAACGTACTTTCCCGCGCCACTCCGTCCAGTTAGACTCCTCGTAACGCCTTTTGTGCGTCTGGAATGCTCGGGACCCCACTCCATTTTTGGCTGATTTTCCTATTTACCATCGTGGTCGCGCTGGCTTTGGACCTCGGAGTATTTCATCGCAAGAGCCACACGATTCAGCTGAAGGAAGCGCTGATCGAGAGCCTGGCCTGGATCGTCGTTTCGCTGCTCTTCAATGTCTGGGTATATTTCTCGCAGGGCCCGCAGGCCGGCCTCGAATTCCTCACCGGGTATCTGGTCGAGAAATCGCTAAGCCTCGACAACATTTTTATATTTCTGATCATTTTCAAGTCTTTCCGAATTCCTGCTAAGTCGCAACACAAGATCCTTTTTTACGGCGTGATCGGCGCGCTGGTCATGCGTGCCCTTTTCGTCGTCGCCGGAGTGGAATTGCTTCAGTATTTTCATTCCGTGATGTACCTGTTCGGTGCAATTTTGCTGATCACCGGACTCCGCATGCTGTTCCCCGGAAGCAAAGAAAAAAGGCCGGATCAGAACTGGCTGGTCCGCACGGTGAAAAGATTTCTACCTTTCGCCGACAGCGTGGAAAGTGAAGCGTTTTTTGTAAAACAGGGCGGGAAACTGGCTGCGACTCCTCTGCTGATGGCTTTGGTGGCGGTCGAAGCGATGGACATCATCTTCGCGATCGATTCGGTTCCGGCCGTGCTGGCCATTACCCGAAACACGTTCATCGTGTACTCCTCGAACGCTTTCGCGATCCTGGGTCTGCGCGCCTTGTATTTCGCCCTGGCCGGGATTCTCCCGCGCTTCCGCTTCCTGCATCAGGGATTGGCCACGTTGCTGTTCTTTATCGGCGGCAAGATGATTCTGAGCGACTGGATTCATATCACCGCGCCAATGTCGCTTGCGGTGATCGGGACCATCCTGGCGATAACGATTGCCGCTTCCCTGCTCATTCCCGAAAAGAAGAGCCACGCCGCATAACGGTTAACGGTAAGTTTTAGGCCAGCCGCGGACTCGCTTCGACCCGATTCTCGGCGACTTCCGCGATCGCGGCCTGCACCACATCCAGCCCTTCGTTCAGTTGCTCGTCGGTGATGATCAGCGGCACGAGCAGGCGCAATACATTTCCGTAACTCCCGGCTGAAATCAAAATCAGCCCGTGCGCATGGCAGTAACGCAGAATCCGCTCGGTTTCCTCTTTGGCGGGTTCTTTTTTGTCGGACGAAAGCACCAGTTCGATCGCCCGCATCGCTCCCAGTCCGCGGACTTCGCCGATCAACGGCCAACGCTTCGCCCATGCCCTCGAGCGCTCATCGAAAATCTGGCCGATCTTTGCCGCGCGCTCGGCCAGCTTTTCCTGCTCGATGGTTTCAATTGCCGCCAGCGCCGCGGCGCACGCCAGCGGATTGCCGCTGTACGTTCCGCCCAGTCCCCCGACGCCCGCCGCGTCCATCACTTCGGAGCGCCCCGTCACGGCGGCGAGCGGCATGCCTGCGGCCAGCGATTTCGCGCTGACCAGTATGTCCGGCGTGATTCCATAGCGCTCGCACGCAAACATCGCTCCGGTACGCCCGAATCCTGTCTGCACTTCATCCGCGATCAGCAATATTTTGTGGCGCTTGCAAATCTCCTGAATGATCGAGAAAAATTCTTTCGGTGGCGCGACGAACCCGCCTTCGCCCAGCACCGGTTCCACCACTACTGCAGCGACCGTCTCGGACGCGACCACTCGCTTGAACGTGTCTTCCAGATGGTGCGCACAGAAAACTCCGCATGACGGATATTGCAGGCCATACGAACACCGGTAGCAATAGGCATACGGGATCCGATAAATTTCGGTGGCAAACGGCTCGAAACCCGCCTTGTACGGGTGAGTCTTACTGGTCAACGACATGGCCAGCAACGTTCGCCCGTGAAACGCATCTTCAAAGCAGATAATCGCCGGCCGGCGAGTGTAGGCGCGCGCGATCTTGATCGAATTCTCGATCGCTTCCGCGCCGCTATTCACCAGCAGCGTCTTTTTGGCAAAATCGCCCGGCACCAGCGCATTCAGTTTCTCTGCCAGCGCAATATATTTTTCGTAAGGCGCCACGCTGAAACAGGTATGAATAAATTCATCGACCTGCTTGCGCAGCGCGGCAACCACCCGTGGCGCGCGATGGCCGGCATTCACCACGCCAATCCCGCCCGCGAAGTCGAGGAAACGGTTTCCGTCTACATCTTCCAGGACTGCGCCTTCCGCGCGTGCCGTGAAAATCGGCGTCGCATGCGACACTCCGCGCGGCACGGCGTGCTCTCTTCGTCGCATCAACTCCCGCGATTTCGGGCCCGGAATTTCAGTTCGCAATTGGATTGTAGGCATCTCAGTACCATCCGATCGGCTGTTCGTTCAGGTTGATGTGGACCTGCTTGGTTTCCAGGTATTCGTCGATTCCGTTCGGCCCGAGTTCGCGGCCAAATCCGGACTGCTTGTAGCCGCCCCACGGGGCTTCCACGTAGGTCGGCTGCATGTGGTTGACCCACACGATGCCGGCGCGGAGTGCCTTCACTACCCGAAATGCCTTGAAAATATCGCGCGACCATACCGCGGCCGCCAGGCCGAATTGGGTATCGTTCGCAATTTTTATCGCATTGGCCTCGCTGTCGAACGGAATGACGGTCGCCACGGGTCCGAAAATTTCCTCGCGCGCGATCCGCGCCGAATTATCCACATCGTAGAAAATTGTGGGCTCGACATAGTAGCCCTTCGATTGCGAAGCGAGCCGCCCGCCTCCCGCCGCGGTCTTTGCTTCTTTCTTGCCGATTTCCTGATACGCGCGGACCCGATCGAACTGGTCCTTGCTGACCAGCGGACCCATTTTCGTTTCGCGTTCCAATGGCGGCCCCAGCCGAATGGTCTTGGCCTTGGCGCTCATCGCTTCCACAAATTTAGGATAAATTTTCTTTTCAACTAGGATGCGGCTGCCCGCGGAACATACTTCTCCTTGATTCACGAACACGCCAAAGAGCGCGCCATCGATCGCCGCCTCAAAATCCGCGTCGGCAAAGAAAATATTGGGAGATTTGCCTCCGAGCTCCAGGGTTACGCGCTTCAAAGTGTCGGCGGCAGCCTTGACGATCGCCTTCCCCACTTCGCCGCTACCGGTGAACGCCACCTTATCCACATCCGGATGCCGGACCAGCGGCGCCCCAACCGTCTCACCAAAACCGGTGACGATGTTGACCACGCCAGGCGGCAACCCGGCATCAGCCAGGTAACTCGCGAATTCGAGCACGGTCAGCGGCGTCTGTTCGGCCGGTTTCAATACGCAGGTGCATCCGGCCGCGATCGCCGGCGCCAGTTTCCACGCCGCCATCAACAGCGGAAAATTCCAGGGAATAATTTGCGCCGCGACGCCGATCGGTTCGCGCAGCGAAAGGCTCAGCGCGTTGTCCGGCACCGGATTCACATGGCCCAAAACTTTCGTGGCCATGCCACCGTAATATTCAAAACACGTTGCCACATCCGCGATGTCATATTCTGCCTCGGTGATTGGCTTGCCCGAATTTCGGCACTCCAGGTCAGCGAGGTTCGCTGCTTCTTTGCGCACTCGCTCGGCCAACCGGAATAAAATTCGCCCGCGGTCTTGCGCCGTAGCTTGCGGCCACGGCCCGGAATCGAACGCAGCTCGCGCCGCGGCCACCGCCCGGTTCACGTCTTGCTCGTCCGCGTCGGGAACTTCCGCAATAACCTGCTCGGTGGACGGGTCGTACACCGGAAAGAACGCCCGGCGATGGCCCTCCACAAATTCGCCATTGATGTACATCTTGAATTGGCGCGGGGCGCCCACGGCCTTCGCAGCCTTCACAACTTGTACCGGCTTTGCTTTCGACTTGCTCCCCACAATTCCTCCCACTAAAAATATTTAGGCGCGTTCTACGGCAGGCACATGCACTTTGCGCCGCCCGTAAACATAAAAAAAGAAAACCGCCAGACCAATGAAAAATAGGCTGCCGCCAAACATCCACATTTCATAGGACAGCAGCGACTTAATCTGTTGCGCCGGGAAAAACGCGAGAACAATTCCCAGCGTGGTGGTAACCAGCCCGCTTCCGCCGGCCAGAATCAAAGTCGTTTTGCTGTAGAGGCCTTTTTCCGAATTCGGATTGACGGCGATTTTCAGCAACGCTGCGAACATGTACAGAAACGGAACCAGCTGCAGCACCACGGCCAGCGACAGCAGCCTCTGAAACGTTTCCTGCACGCCAGATCCGACCGCATTCACGATGACCAAAATAATCGACACCACGCCCTGAACGATCAGCGCCATGTACGGCGTCGCGAATCGCGCATGCGTTTTCCCCAGCCAGCTGGGCATGTACGAATCAAGCCCAGCCACGAATGGAATACGCGCCGAACCGGCGAGCCAGGCCGACCCAATCCCCGCGATGGAAATACTCAGCATCAGCGCAAAAGGAGCGATGATCCAATCGGCGCCGACGCGGCTGGCCATGTGGCTGACGGCCTGTACAATTCCCTGCAGCACGTTGATGTCGTTCTTGCTCACCGCGATCAGTAGCGTCAGCGTAGTCGCGATGTACATTACGCCGGAAAGAATCCCGCCCCAGGCCACGGCGCCCGGCAGCGTCTTCTGCGGATCCTTGATTTCATCGCCCATCACCGATGCCAATTCCAAACCCACCAGCCCAAAGCAAATCACCCCAAACGAATTCAACACGAATCGCGGATTCGGCGGAATCCGGAAATCAGCAGCGGTCACCGTGGTCCCAAACTTGGCGAAGACGATCACGCCCAACCCAATCAAAACCGCTGCGGCGACGGCGGTACCGATTCCGCCCAGATTGTTGATCCACTTCCCCACGCCCAGCCCCACGATATTCAGAATCACCAGCAGCGCCATCAGACCCACCGACGCGACCACCGTAAATATTTTATTGTCGGCCAGCGCCGCGTGGCCCGGCCCCAGCACAAAAACCGAAACGCCGACGAAATAGAGCATCACCGTCGGCACGTACATCATGTTGTTGGTCCAGTAGCACCAGCCCGACAGAAAGCCATGAAAATCTCCGAAGACTTCCTTGGCCCATAAATAAACGCCGCCCTCACCCGGATAGCGATGCGCCAGCTCAATCACCGCGATGCCCTGCGGCCAGAAAAACAGCACCAGCGAAATCAGCCACAGCCAAACGGTTACGCCGCCGTTCGCCGCTATGCTCGGCACCACGTTCAGGTTGAACACCGCGACCACGAACAGCGCGATCAGATCCCAGCGGCCCAGCGAGCGCTTGAGGTGTACGGTTTCGACGGGCGAGGCGATCGGGTCAGCCAAGGAAGCTCCTAAACTGCCAGAAAAAAACAGTGAATCTGCGGGCCGTTCGAGCGAACCGCCCGGAGATTCACTTATAGGCCTTGCGCTAGTGCGCGGAAACGGCCGCCACGTGCGGCTCTTTCTGCGCCTTGGCCAGTGCCGGCGCCACCTCGGCAAACGTTGCGATGTGCCGGTCGATGTCCGCTTCCGTGTGGGCGACTGAAATCGTCCACTGCTCGTCCCACCAGTAAGGCTGCGCCATCACGCCGCGATTGACCATCGCGAACCAGTAGTGCCGCCACAATTCGGTGTCGGCCTTCAGCCAGTCGCGATAATTCCGAATGGGCTTATCGAAGAACATCAGCGCACCGTTGGCGCCCGCGCTGACGACATAAGCCTGGAGACTGCTGTTCTTCAGCTCTTTGTTGTAGCCCTCGACCAGTTTCTTGTTGAGTTTGGTGACATGCGTGTAAGCATCGCGCGTCAAAACTTCCAGGAACGTCGCGATGCCGGCCGCCATCGCCACTGGATTCGTGTTGTACGTACCACCGTGGAAAACTTTGTGGTCGGAGATTTGGCCCATCACCGCCCGCGTCGAAGCAAACGCGGCCAGCGAAAATCCGCCGCCAATCGATTTCGCCAGGCAAACGATGTCCGGCTTGATGTCGAAGTATTCGCACGCACCTCCGTAAGCCAACTTCGCGCCGGTCTTTACTTCGTCAAAAATCAGCAGCGCGCCGTTCTTCTTGGTTATTTCCCGCAAGGCTTTGTGGTAGCCGTCTTCGGGCATCAGGATGCCGACATTCATCATGATCGGCTCAACAATCACCGCCGCGATCTCGCCGGGATACTTGGCGAACAGTCGTTCCACACCCGCCACGTCATTGAACTGAGCGATCAGCGTATTCGCGACCGTGCCTTTCGGAACGCCCGCGCCGCCGGGAACGGAGTTGGGAAATTTTTCGTCGCCAATTTCCGTCGCTTTGGGTTTCAGTGAGACCAACACCGAATCGTGCAGCCCGTGATAGCCGCCTTCCATCTTGATGATTTTGTCCCGGCCGGTTGCAGCGCGCGCCAGACGCACGGCGTGCATGGTGCATTCCGTGCCGCTATTGCTGAAGCGCACCATCTCCACGGGAAAGCGCTTGCAGATTTCCTCGGCCAATTCCCATTCCAGATCGTGCGGCATGCCGAACATCGTGCCGGTGCCTAGCTTCGCCTGCACCGCTTTCACCACCCCGGGATGGCAATGCCCCGCCATCAACGCGCCGAAGCAAAGATTGAAATCGAGATACTCGTTGCCGTCGATATCGTGAATGTGCCCGCCCTTCCCATCGCGCACGAAAATAGGATAAGGGTCGTAGGCCCGATAATTACTCGCGACGCCCAATGGCAGGCGCGACTCCGCGCGTTTATGCGCATCCTTGGAACGCGGCGTGCGCTTTTCGTAGGTGGCGATCTCTTGCTGCAGTCCTTCGTGCATAACTTCCTCCACATGCTGGTACGGTGGCCGACGCACGGCCCTGAGATTTAGCGCGACACTCTATGGTTTCACATTCCAGCGGCGAAAAGTAAATCCCCGCTTTTTCAACTCCCGGAAAAACGGCTCGGGCGGCACCACATTTTCGGGAGCCTGCACTCCCACCCCTGGAATTTCTCCGCGCCCGTGCATCACCGCCGCGATCGCCGCAGGAAAGCCCGTATCGCGCGCCACCGCCGACAACTGCGGCCGCGCCGTGTGATCCGCCCACATCTCCATGGCCAAACCGACCGGCGCTTTTTTGTTTTTGCCGGTCACCACGACGCGCAGCGCTTCCACGTCCAACGGCGTCTTGCTTGGCGCTTTTTTCTGCATCAAGGCCAGTAGTACCGCGCGCGGCGCTACCTGCGTGCCATTCACCGCGATTGCTTCGCGGCCGGTGAAACCCGCATCGACCAAATTCCGCACCAATTCCACCAGTTTCGGGTCGTAGTTAATCTTGAAAAACACTTCCCGCACGCCTTTTTTGCGAAAACTTTCCGCTAGTGTTCCCAGTTCGGAATGGATGGAGTGCCGCAACGTGATTTTTCCAATCGGCGCCGGAAACGTGCCGGACTCGGGCTCGGACAGCATCGGCTTCTCGACATAACGCCCGCCGACGAAATGAATCGGCGACAGGGTGAGCTCGTCCAAAATAGTCGCGATCGAAAACGAATAGGCGATGGGGCTGTCGTATTTCTGCTCGTCTGCCCCTGCGTTATAAACCCGGATCGAAACGACGCGCTCCATCTTGTCGGCCAGCGCGCGCGCCATCACGTTCGTAATTCCCGGCGCGCCACCCATCCCCGGAATTGCTAATTTGCCGATGCGCCGAAAATCCCGGTCCAGGGCAAATTGTTTCTTGGTCATGTGGTACAAGCCGCCCAGGTCCATGTAGTGGACCCGAGCCGCCAGCGCTGCGCGCATCACCTCGAGATTCCAGTTGTACTGCGTGCAATTAACGACCACCTCGCAACCACGCAAAACCTTCGCCAGCCTCCGGGTATCGCGAACATCGGCGACTAGCCCGCTGGCTTTCCCGTCGCCGAACTTACGCGCCACCTCCTGCGCCCGTTCGCGATCGAAATCCGCCACCACGATGTCGCGGACTTCACGCGCCCCCGCCAGATCGTGAACGACCGCGCGGCCCATCAGCCCTGCCCCTAACACGACGATCTTCATGGATCATCAACCCTGAAACGAAAATGGCCCGCGAACACAACAAAACGAGGGGCCAAGTCACTGGCTCCCTCGTTTTTCCCTTCTTTAAATAAATCTCAGAACAAAAACTTCAAACCGAACTGCAGCACCCGAGGACCTTCCCGCGTGGTCAATATCTGACCAAACGTGCCGTTGGGTGGAAGGCCATCGGTGAAATTGCCGTCCGGATTGGAGAACTGGGTGTGGTTGAAAATATTGTAAAACTCTGCGCGAAACTCCGTATTCCAGCGTTCGTTGATCGACGTCTTCTTGGTGACCACGAAGTCCGTATTGCTGATCGCCGGTCCGCAGCAAAGAGAATGGGGCACGTTTCCAAACTGACCCAAGGGTGACGGATTCACCGGCGAAGTGGGATCGGTGAAATTGCTCGCGCTGAAATAAACGCCGCCGTTTGTTTTCGGGTTTACGAACTGGACTTTGCCGTTGACCGTCGGCGTGTTGGCGTCCTCGAAGAAAAAGCTGCTCTCCAGTTCGCCGTCGTTCTGGTCTTCGATGCGGATTGGGAAACCGCTCTGGTAGGTGATGATGGCCGAGAGTTGCCAGCCATTCGCAAACTTACCCGCCACTCCTTCTTGCTTTGGAATCGGCAGCTCCCACACCGGACTGAATACGAAGCGGTTCTTGGCGCTCAGCAGCGAGAGTCCCCGCGTCGCGTTGTAGTTCAGCGGGTTCAATTGCTGTTCGAACGACGCGCCCTGGTCGATGGCCTTGCTGAAGGTGTATGAAGCCTGGAACAGCAGTCCGTGAGTGTAGTTTTTCTCCACCGAAATCTGCAGGGCGTTGTAGTTCGAATTGGCGATCGTGTCTTCCGCAAAAATGTTGCTGAAAACCGGAACCCCGTCGAAGGGGCAGCCGACGCCGCCGGCCGAAAGAGGCTGGCAATTCGGCGACGAGAACGGCCGCGTACCTACGAACGTGATTCCGTTGGGGGCGACGTTGCTCGTGGCCAGATTGGTTCCGCCCGGAATGCAATTTCCGCCCGAGCCGGCATTGTATGGAAGCGGCAGTCCCGTACACGTGGGAGCGGCCACTTTAAAGGGTTGAGTCGGCGGCGTGAAGGTCGGAATAATCACCGGCGCTCCGTTGCTGTAGGTCGTTGGAATAAAATATGGGGCGTCCGCGCCCACCGGCCCACAACCTTCACCGTTAAGCACCCCGGTCGGATCGTTGTTATAAATCTGTCCAATTTCCGCACACGTTTGGGCATTGCCAGCGTCCAGGTCGTGCGAGGCCAGGAGGTGATGGGCCTGCGTTCCGACATACGAAATGCGGAAAAGCATGTCCTTGGTCAGCTGGCGTTCGATGGTGAGGTTATATTGTTCGGAATACTGCGATTTCAAGTGCGGCTGGAATTCGCCGAAGAGCAAAAGTGGGCGGAACGTTGACCAATCGACGCAACCCGGAGGCCCAGTCGCCCCCGCCACCTGGACCGCGCAAGGTGTTGTTGGAGTCTGATTAATCACGCCCGTGAAGGGATTAGGCGCGTTTCCGCCAGCTTGAAATTCGAAGGGAGTATTAAAGAGCGTCTGCGAAAGGAAAGTACTGCCGCCGAAGGGCGGTTCCGCACTGAACTGCTCCAGGACTAACTGTTCAATTGGGTTGTAGAAGATTCCAAATCCGGCTCGCACGCTCAACTTTCCAGGCCCGCCAGTGATCTTGGCGATCAATCCGTCGGTCGCTCCGGGACTCCAGGCGATACCGATTCGGGGTGCGAAGGCCTTGTAATACGTCGTCGTCAAGCCTCGCGGCACGCCTTTATCGCCGGGAAATACCAAGCCTAGAGGAAAGACGGCGTTGTTGCCATTCGTAGTCGCCTGCCCGCAATCACCGCCGCCGGGACTTAAATTCAAGTTGCTGGCATTTGTCTCGGAAATAAAGCACGGATATTGCGTGGTTGCCTGGCCGGGCCGGAAGGTCTGAATGCGGTTGCCGCGGTCGTAGTAGGGAGTATTGAGTTCCCAGCGCAAGCCGTAGTTCACGGTGACAGAATTCGACACCTTGTAGCTGTCCTGGGCGAAAAGATAGAGCGCCGTGTTTCGGACGTTTTCCCCCTGCGCCGAGCCCTGCTGATAGGAGTCCACGGCTCCCAGGAAGTAGTTCGGATAGGCATCGTTTCCGCCGATTTGATCGCCATTCGGCTGGTTAATGAAGGAATAGTTTCCGCTGACTTCGAAGTAGAGAAATTGATCGAAACGCTGGCGCCGGACATCGCCGCCGAATTTGAAAGTGTGCTTGCCCATCGTCTTCGTGTAGTTGTCCGTCCACTGGAAAGTATTTCCGGTTTGGGGAAGTTCTCCCTCAAAGTTGTTGCCGATCGCAAAGCCTCCGGAAACATTGATGAATGGAAGCCCTACACGTCCGGGAAGATCCGTTGTGATTCCGGCGGCGGGATTGCCCGGGTCGGTAAAGCAATTGGTCGGCGCAATGGTGATGCAGGAATCTTGAACGCTAGCGAAAGTGTGCAGTGGATGGTTCTGACTTTCCTGCGATTCGCGGAAGTAGTTAAAGCGGAATTCGTTGACCGCGGTTGAGCCAATGGTCCAGGTATGGCTCAGATTCCATTGCTGTGTGCGGGTCTTGAACAGCGCGTCGAATCCCGGAAGGTTCGCACCGGCCGCTTGAAAGGTAGAGAACGGGTCGGTGCGGCTATCATCCTCAAAATAATAGTAAGCGGTGAATTTTTGGGAGGGTGTGATGCTGTGATCCAGCCGAACGGTGAACTGGTCGGTGCGCAGGTTCCGGTTGCCGCTGGAGATGAGTTGATTATTGGCTGGGTTGGCCTGCGCTTGAAACTTCGAAACGTATTGGTTGTACACACCCAGAGCGGTGGGATCGAAACACTGGGTGGGAATCTGTCCGTTCGGGAAAATTGTGGTATACGGCTGCGGAGTATTGCCCAGGGCCGCCTGGTTTAACGCCGCGGCGCCGTTGGGCGATAGCGCCGCACTACACCCCGGACGAGCTTGCAGCGCCTGCGCGAAATTCGGGTCGCCAATCGCCCCCAGAAACGGACCTCCGAAGTTCCCGTTCACTTCATCGGTGCTGGGCAGAACAACCGTGCCGGAAGAAATTCCCTGAATCAACCGGTTTCCTTCGTAAGAACCAAATATAAATGTCTTGTCTTTCTTGATCGGCGCGCCGAGCGTGGCCCCGAATTGATTCTGTTTGTAGTCCAGAAGAAACGGATCGAAATATCCTCGGGTGTTCAGCGCATCGTTGCGGATGAACTCGTAGAAATCGCCGTGTACCGCGTTCGTCCCGGATTTGGTGACGACGTTCACCACCGAACCGGAGTTCCGCCCGTATTCGGCGTCAAACGTATTGGTCAAAACGCGAAATTCTTCGATGGCATCCGGTGAGGGCTGAATCGCCGGGGCGTTGACGAAAATATCGTTTCCGTCGCCGCCGTTCACCATGTAGTTGTTCGCGCGACCCCGCCCGCCATTCACCGACACCGCCCCGGCGTTATCGCTGCCGAAAAAGAGGTCATTACCCAGCTGGGATTGCACGCCAGGCTGCAACTGCAGCAGGCTGTAAGCGTTTCGGGTGTTCATCGGCAGCTGCACGATCGCGGTATCCGTCATCACCGCGCCTAATTGCGTGCTGCTGGTTTCGACCTGCGCCGCGTTGGCTTCCACCGTTACCGTATCGGCCGAGCCGCCGATCTGCAGGGTGATCGTGATGAAGTTCACGTGCCCGATGGTCACTACCACTGCGGTGGTCACCGCCTTCTTAAATCCCTGCGCTTCGGTGCTCACATCGTAGCTTCCCACCTCCAGTTCGGGAATGACGAAAGCGCCATCTTTATCAGAGGTAACCACGCGAACCGAATCCGTGCCAGTCAACCTGGCCGTGACCGTGGCATTGGGCACCACCGCGCCGGATGGGTCGTTTATCGTGCCGCGAATTTCACCGTTGGTTTGGCCCCAGACCGCACCGGATCCGAACAGGCTCGCAAACACCAATAGATACACCCACGCCCATGCCGTGCGCTTCATAGCCGCTCCTTTGGAAAAAGCTGGCGCTGCCCACTCCCCCCAGACGCCTAACTTTGAGTTTTCGGTTGCAGCTTTCGAAAAAACCTTACTATAATTCGCGAACGTTAGAAGATGGTCCGTAAGTTGTCAAGGGGAAACTGATTTGCGCACCGCCCGCAAGCGTCCGGCCCGTCATTCCCGCGCCCGCGGTTATCTGCGCATCAGCGAAGTGGCGCGCATCGTCGGCATTTCGCCCACCATCCTGCGCGCCTGGGAAAATCTGGGCCTGGTTTCTCCCACGCGGACCCGGAGCAAATACCGCCTCTATTCCCCGCGCGACGTTCGGGTGCTCAAGCGCGCGCAATTTCTGCGTCGGGCCCGCGGCATGAACGCCCCGGCCATCGTTCACCTGCTCAAAAGCCAGGGGCTGTTGGCCGCGAATGCGCCGAGCCCCACCACGAATTCGATCGGCCGCCGTTTGCGCCGGCTGCGCCTGCAAAAATCCTATTCGCTCAGCCAGGTGGCCAGCGCCGTGGATGTTTCTATCGGTTTTCTCAGTGCGATCGAACGGGACCAGATGACTGCGTCGGTGGCTACTTTGCGCCGGTTGGCCCGGTTTTATCAAATCAAAATTCTTTCTTTGTTCAATCCGTCGGACGCGAATCCCGGCCGGGTCACTCCCGCCGAGCGCAAGATCCTCGATGCCGGCCCAGGGGTGCGGATGGAGCTGCTTTCCTGGGGCAATACCATGATGGAGCCGCACCTGTTCCGCATCGCGCCATCGGCCGGCAGCGGCGAATCTTACGCGCACGAAGGTGAGGAATTTCTATATATACTGCGCGGTAAGCTCGAAATCTCCATCGCCGATGGCGAACGTCTTTGCCTGCAGGAAGGCGATAGTTTTTATTTCGAAAGCAGCAATGAGCATCACTGGCGGAATCCGGGCAAGAAAGACGCCTTGGTGTTGTGGGTCAATACGCCGCCGACCTTCTGAAACACGCACGCTTTTTGCATCGCTCTGGAGCCGAACATTGAACGTTAGACATCGCGGAAAACGCATTCTCTTGGCCGCCGGCGCGACGGCGGCGCTGATTTTTTCTTTTGGCTGCGGGACCAAAACCCCAACGCTAAGCCTGTTGGTGTGGGAGGGCTACGCCGATCCTTCGTTCGTTCGCGGGTTCGAAGAGTCGCATCATTGCAAAGTGCAGGCCGCGTATATGGGCTCGAGCGATGAGCTGGTGGCCAAACTTCGCGGAGGCAGCGCCAGCAACTACGATGTGATCTCGCCGTCCAGCGATGTGGCCACCATGATCTCCGCTGCTGGGCTGGCCGCGCCGCTGGACCTGTCCAAGCTTCCTTCCTATCCGCAGCTTTCCGAAAAATTGCGCGCGATGCCTCTGGTTCGCCTCAACGGCAACGTCTACGGGGTTCCCTTCGTTTGGGGACCGAATCCCCTGCTGTACGACACCACGGCCTTTCCGCAGGCGCCCACGTCCTGGGCCGATCTGTGGGACCCGAAATTGAAAAATAAAATTTCCTTGTGGGACGACCTCTCTTCGATCTGCATGGCCGCGCAGGTGCTGGGCTACGATAAGCCCGACCCAGATCACATCTACAACCTGAGCGATCAGGAACTCGACAACGTAAAAAAGAAGCTGATCGAGCTGAAGCCGAATATCCGCAAATTCTGGTCCACCGGCGGCGAACTCACCAATCTTTTTCAGAACCATGAAATCGTCGCGGCCATGGGCTGGCCGCTGATGACCAACCAGCTGCGCCAGCTCGGCTTCCCCATCGGCGAAACGATCCCGGTCCAAAACACCACCGGCTGGATCGACCATCTGATGATCACCTCCGCTAGCGAAAATAAGGAACTGGCCACCCAGTTTCTCGAATACATGATCGAAGCAAAAACCCAGAAGCTGGTCGTCGATGTCACCGGCTATGACCCGGCCAACGGGCAGGCCGCCGCCCTGCTCACCGATGCGCAACGAAAATCGCTGCATCTCGACAACGTCGACGAGTACATGACCCACATCTATTTTTGGCAGAATTATCCGCGCCGCGGCAAATACAACGAAATCTGGAACGAAGTGAAGGCCGCCCAGTGAATTGGCTCTCGCTTGGTCAGGACCGCCGATGACCAATTCTCCAGCCCGCTCGGTGGCCGACGTTTCCGAAACCTCGAATCGCGCGCTCCTTTCCATTCGCCGCGTGCTCAAGCGTTTCGGACCACGCCCGGTTCTGCGCGACATCACCCTCGACGTCGCGCCCGGAGAGTTCCTGACGATCCTGGGCGAAAGCGGCTCCGGGAAAACGACGCTGCTCCGCCTGATCGCCGGATTCGAACGTCTCGACGGCGGTGAAATCCTGATGGATGGCGCGCGGCTGGACCCCATACCGGCCCACCAACGCCAGGTGAATACCGTCTTCCAAAGCTACGCGATTTTTCCCCATCTTTCCGTTTTCGAAAATGTCGCCTACGGGTTGCGCGCAAAAAACGCGCCAAAATCGGAAATTCCAGACCGCGTGACGCAAGCGCTCGCCATGGTCAAGATGTCCGACTTCGCCCAATCCGCGCCATCGCGCCTGAGCGGCGGACAGCAACAGCGCGTCGCGCTGGCCCGCGCGCTGGTCAACCGCCCGCGGGTGTTGCTGCTCGACGAACCACTCTCGGCGCTCGACGCCAACCTGCGTCGGCAGATGCAAACCGAACTGAAGTCCTTACAGCGCGAAGTGGGCATCACTTTTATTTTCGTCACGCACGACCAGGAAGAAGCCATGGCGTTGTCCGATCGCGTCGCCCTGCTGCGCGCCGGACACTTGGAACAGATTGCCGGCCCCCGCGAAATCTATGGCGAGCCCGCTACCGCCTACGCCGCCGAATTCATCGGCCAGACCAATCTGCTGCGCGCCGAAGTGCGCGACGGAATCGCCAGCGCTGGCGCGATTGTCTGGCGCACCTTTGGCCCTCCCGGAAAGGTCACCTACTCTTTGCGCCCGGAGTGCATTCGCCTGGTCCCCACTGTCGATGGTCTAACCTCTGCGCCCGACGTTTCCACCGCGCGCTTCCGCGCAACAATCCGCAATCAGGCCTTTGGCGGCGCCATGGATATGCTGGAACTCGATTGCGGCAACGGCGCCCGCGTCCGCGCCCGCATCACCAATCCCGGGCCGCTCAACGGTGATCACGAATTTGAATTCCACGCCAACGACGCCGTGCGCGTCCGCGAAACAGGTGAAGACTGACCGTGTACTCGCGCGCCTACAAAGCCGCCGTGGCGATTCCTCCGATTGTCTGGGTCACCGCGTTTCTGCTGGTGCCGTGCGCGATTCTTTTCTGCTACAGCTTTTGGTCCGTCTCCTCCATTCAGACCATCGTGCACAATTGGAACCTCCAGAATTATCTGGAGCTCGCCCGCAATTCCCTGTATCGCGACGTTCTGTTCCGCTCGATGCGCATCGCCGCGGCCGTTACCTGCTTCGCACTCCTGCTCGGCTATCCGCTGGCCTACTATTTGTCGTTTTACGCCACTAAACGCAAGGAGCTGCTGTATCAGCTGGTGATTATTCCGCTGTGGGCCAGCTATCTGGTCCGCGGATATGCCTGGAAAACGATTCTGGGTACCGACGGCGTGCTGAACGGAGTCCTGCGCTTCACCCACGCCACCGATTTGCTGCTGGCCATTCAGAATTCAGTCAATCAGCATCTCGCCGCCAGCCATCAAATCACCTTGGTCCCGCTTCCCTTTCTCCTCTACAGCCCATTTGCCGTCGTACTGGTCCTCACTCACATCTACACGCCATTCGTGATTCTGCCGATCTACGCCTCGCTCGAACACATTCCGCGCAATTTGGTTGAAGCCTCACACGACCTGGGTTCGTCGCCGTGGTCGACGTTCCGCCGCGTGATCCTGCCGCTTTCGTTGCCCGGCGTAATCGCTGGAGCCACCTTCGCGTTCGTGCTGACCCTCGGCGATTTTCTCGCCCCACTGCTGGTCGGCGGTTCGAGCGGCATCATGATTTCAAATATCGTCGTCGGCCTGTTTGGCGCAGCGTATAACTGGCCGCTCGGCGCGGCGATCGCCTTCTTCATGATGGTCATCGTCATGGCGCTGCTTTTCACCACCGAACGCCTGGAAAAAAGGTTGAAAGTCTCATGAGCGGCGGCTTCTCCTCCGGTCGTGCGCCGCTGCTGGCCGCCTATACCTGGCTGGTGTACGCGTTTCTGTATCTGCCGATCATCGTTCTGGTGGTTTATTCCTTCAGCGGTTCCGGCGTCGGCGGATTTCCTCCGGCCAGTTGGACCTTCGAATGGTATCGCCAGCTTTTCGCCGACGGAGCGCTATGGGACTCGGTGCTGAACAGCCTCAAGGTCGCTGCCGCCGCCGTAGCAATCGCCCTCGGTTTGGGCATGCCGGCAGCTCTTGCGCTTGATCGCACCGACTTTCCGGGCAAATCGCTTTTTCGTCGTTTAGTTCTGCTGCCCCTCATTCTTCCCGGAATCATCACCGGCCTGTCTTTGCTCATGCTGTTTGTGGCGGCGGGAATGAAACTGAGTTTGGTCACCGTGACCCTGGGACATGGCACCGCGCTGATCTCCGTGGCGACCACCGAAATATTCGCCGGCCTGCAGAAATTGGAGCGCGCGCAGGAGGAAGCATCCCTCGACCTCGGCGCCAGCCCCTGGTCCACTTTCTGGCGCGTCACCTTGCCCAATCTCCGCGTCTCGCTGCTTGCCGCGGGCCTGCTGATTTTCACTCTTTCGCTCGACGAAATCGCCGTCAGCTTTTTCCTGATCGGCCGCGACAATACACTGCCACTCGAAATCTGGTCGCGCCTGCGCCGCGGCATTACGCCCGAAATCAACGCGATCTCCACCCTGATGCTGCTCTTTTCCATCCTTACGATCCTGATCTGGTACCGCCTGCGCACCCGCTCGCAGCGCGGCAGCGAAAAAGTCGCGGCCGTACTGGCCTCCGCGGGAACGGGAGAACCGGCATGAGCGAAACGCGCAGGGACTTTCTGAAATTTGCGGTCTCCGGCTCGATCGCGGCGGGCTGCCCGATCGATTTCTCGCTGCTGGCTCAGGCCAACCCGCCCAAAGCCGAGGTCGACGGCGATCACTTCACCATCTGCCACCAGGTCCGCGATGGAAAAACGTTCGCGTCACAGCCCGTCACCAAACGATACGAGGTGGTCATCGTCGGTGGCGGCGTCAGCGGCCTGAGCGCCGCCTATTTCCTGCGCGATCGCGAATTTCTGCTCCTGGAAAAGGAACCGCATTGGGGCGGCAACGCCTATCGCGAGGACTATCAGGGCCAAGGGTTCGCCACCGGCTCCGCTTTCGATGAGCAGGGCACGGTCAGCCAGCAACTCGCACAGGAGATCGGCCTCACGCTCCTGCCCATAAATTTCCCCGACCCATCCATCATCAACCAGAAATGGATACCTGATTTTTGGCGGGCCGGCCTCGAACAGCTGCCTTATCCCGCGTCCGTCCAGGAAAGCTTCAAAAAGTTCCGCCGCGAATTTCTAAAACTTGATCCCGAAAAAGATGCCGAGCATCTCGACGCGCAGTCGTTCGCCGATTATCTGAAGGGCTACGCACCCGAACTCAAACAGTGGTGGGATGGCTACGGAGCCTCGAATTGGGGCGCAGCGTCGGAAGAAACCTCGCTGCTCGTCGCCGTTACCGACTTCGGTTACCAAAATCAGGCCGAAGACACCCGCGTGACCCTGCCCGGAGGCAATGGCGCCTTCTCCGCGAAACTGGCGGCCACCCTCCAACTGAAACACGCGGAACAAATGATCGCCGACGCGACCATTGTTTCCGTAACGCCGCAGAAATCAGAAGTGCAGATTACATTTTCTTCCGCCGGAAAGTTGCAGACCGTCGCCGCCAAACACGTAGTGATGGCCACGCCCAAATTCATCACCGCCCGGTTGGTCGCGGGATTACCCGACGATCAGCACGAAGCGATGCTGTCCTATCGCTATTGTCCGTACCCCGTGATCAACATGATTTTCAACCAGCCTATCTACAATCGCGCCTACGACACCTGGTGCCCGGGAAATTCCTTCAGCGACTTCATCGTGGCGGATTGGGTTTTGCAGAAACAACCGGGATACAAACAGAAGAATAATATTTTGACGTTTTACACGCCGCTGACCGAAGCGCAACGCAGTACGCTGCTGGACGTAGCCTCCTGCCAACGCCTGGCCGCGCGAGTGCTGACGGACTTCCAGTCGCTGCAGCCTGAGTTCAAGTCGGCCGAACCGATCGAGGTCCATTTCTACCGCCGGGGCCATCCGATGTTCCTGCCCACGCCCGGAACTTTCACTAAAGTGATTCCCGTCGCCAATCAGCCGTTCGATCGTATTTTTTTCGCCAATACCGATTCGGTAGGCCCCATCTCCGAGGTCTCGGGTGCAGTGGAAGCCGCGCAAAAAGCGGCGGAGTGGATCAAGAAGAGCGCCGCGAAAACTTCGGTCCCTGCGTCTTAGTCCGCCCAAAAAATCTACCGCGCGATTATCCTCGGCACCAAAAGAAAAAGGCACCCGGAGGAGAACCGGGTGCCTTCGAGCCTCTTCCCGCCAGGAAAGAAAGGTTCACTGCCTTGCGCTACGGCTACAAATTCGTTACTGCAGGCTGCTGGCCACGTGCAAATTGTGCACGCCCGAGAAAATCGAAACTCCGGCGCTCAGCGTTTGCGGCAGCCACCAAACCCGGCGCACCAACGGATATTCGCTGTGCTGCATGTGCCGCGCCAGCAGATCGAAAAGCACCGGACCCACCTGTGTCGCCAGGTAAATCGCGGGCGAGCCCGCGAAAGGACGCATCAAGGGATCCTGTTCCACCGCGCCGTGACCTACCGCTTGCCGGGTCGAATACGCATCAAACCCCGCCGCGCCATGTTCGATGATCGCCAGGGCGACCCATTGCCGGCGCGATGGCGAATTGACCGCACGCTCAATCGCGTTTTCTTTCGAAGACTGCGCTTCCGGAATGCGAATCGTCGAAAGTGTCTGGCCTTCTTGCGCCGTATCAAACGAAATAGGCTTCACCGCACCCTTTGAATTTTCGCTGACCAGTTCCACCGACGCTACGTTCATCCGGCTGGATGACGATTCGGTTTCCGACGTAACGTATATAGGTTTTGCCGCAGGGGCGGGCGACGCGGCCGCCGCTAACGCCAGGGTTGAAGTTTGCGAATTTGTTGCAGTGTTGGACCCACTCGAAATCGCGGCTGGGACCGCCTGGAACTGAAGCAACAGTGTAGCAACCGCGAGAATCATGGAAGGGGCTCCTGGCCGGCGCCTAAACCGACGCTGGCTCAAGGAGCAACGGCAGTACCATCCGTCCTATGACCGCTAATGCCTGAAACCAAGCCACTTAAGACCTGCCCGCGGAGCGACGAGAGCGAGGCGAAAAGGAAAACGGTTTCCTTGAACGGGCAATCACAGCTCCGTAATTTTCTTGTTTTCAAGAGTTTCGCAGGGTCTTCGCTTCGAGGATTATTCGCTTGTTTGAGGGTAAGCGCGGTCGCACAAGCACTCGCATTTCGTGCGTGGGACATTCGCGGCGAAATCAGTTGTTCGACAAGGCGCCGAGGCTCGAGCGCGCCGCCGCAATCGTCTGGTCGATTTCCGCGTCCGTATGCGCCGCGGAAACGAACAGCGCTTCGTATTGCGATGGCGGCAGAAAAACCCCTCGCCGAAGCATTTCCTGGAAGAATCTTCCAAATCGGGCCGTATCGGATTTCTTCGCGTCGGTGTAATCGCGGATCGCATTACCCGCAAAGAAAATCGTAAGCAAAGATCCGGCGCCATTCACGACGCCTTCGACGCCAGTCTCGCGCAGAGCGGATCTCAACCCGTCGGCCAGCCGCAACGTCTTGCGATTCAAATCTTCGTAGAATCCAGTTGCTTGCAATTTCGGGAGCATCGCCAGTCCCGCGCGCATCGCCAGTGGGTTACCCGCAAGCGTTCCGGCCTGGTACACCGGCCCCAGCGGCGCAACCCGTTCCATGATTTCGCGTTTGCCGCCATACGCCGCGACCGGCAATCCGCCGCCGATGATTTTCCCCATCACCGTGAGATCCGGCACGAGTTTGTAGACCTGCTGCGCACCGCCGTACGCCATCCGGAAACCGGTAATCACTTCGTCGAAAATTAGCAGCGCGCCTTCCCGCTTCGTAATCTCGCGCAAGCCTTCCAGAAATCCCGGCGCGGGCGCGACCACGCCCATATTCGCCGCGACCGGCTCTACGATGATCGCCGCGATTTTGTTCGGATGCTTTTTGAATAGCTTTTCAACGCCATCCAAATTATTGAACGGAGAATTCAGCGTAAGGCTGGCAAACGCTTCCGGCACACCGGGGCACGCCGCGATTCCCAGCGTCGCGAGTCCCGAGCCGGCCTCCGAAAGGAATCCATCCGAGTGTCCGTGATAGCAGCCTTCGAATTTGATGACCATGTCGCGGCCGGCAAATGCGCGCGCCAGGCGCACCGCGGACATCGCTGCTTCGGTTCCGGAACTTACGAACCGAACCATTTCTACCGAAGGGACGGCTTTCACAATCATTTCGCCCAATTCGATTTCCAGTGGCGACGTCATCCCATAGCTCGTTCCCTTCGCCGCCTGGTCGGTCACCGCTGCCACCACATCCGGATGTGCGTGGCCCAAAATCAGCGCGCCCCACGAACAAACGTAATCGAGATATTCCCGGCCATCGACGTCGTAGAGTTTCGTTCCCCGCGCGTGATCGATCACCAGCGGCGTGCCGCCCACCGCGCGAAACGCGCGAACCGGGCTGTCCACTCCGCCGACCAAAGTTTTTTTACCGCGCTCGAAGATCTCCGTCGATCGCGGCCGCGCCTCGTCATTCACTTTTTGGTTTACGCCTTTGGAAGTCCCGCTCGCCATTATGATTCGGTCCGGTCCTTGTCGCCCAACTACGCTTTCAGCCAGCGCGCTGCGTCCTTCGCGTGATACGTCACGATAATTTCCGCGCCGGCCCGTTGAATGCCGGTCAAAATCTCCAGCACCACGCGCTGCTCGTCGATCCAGCCGTTCCGCGCCGCCGCCTTCACCATCGAATACTCGCCGCTCACGTTGTAGGCCGCCACCGGAACATCGAACCGCTCGCGCACTTTCTGGACAATATCCAGATATGGCATGGCGGGCTTCACCATAATGATGTCCGCGCCTTCTTCCAGATCCGTGGCCACCTCCCGCAATGCTTCCCGCGCGTTCCCCGGATCCATCTGGTAGCTGCGGCGATCGCCAAATTGCGGCGCGGACTGCGCCGCCTCGCGAAACGGCCCGTAAAAACCGGAACAATATTTTGCGGCATACGACATGATCGCCAGTTCTTCGAAATTATTTTCGTCCAGCCGTCGGCGAATCGCGGCTACGCGCCCATCCATCATGTCCGAAGGCGCCACGATGTCCGCGCCGGCCCGCGCATGCGAAAGCGCCGCGTCGGCCAGCACTATCAGGCTCGGATCGTTCAGCACCTGCTCATTTTCGATGACCCCGCAGTGCCCATGATCGGTGTACTCGCAGAGGCACACGTCGGTGATCACCAGCAGATTCAATTTGGCCTTGCGGATCGCTTCCACCGCGCGCTGCACCGGGCCGCGCGGGTCGGCTGCTTCACTGGCCAGCGCGTCTTTCTTTTCCGGCAGGCCAAAAAGTAAAACTGCCGGAATTCCCAGCCCCGCGACCTCGCGGCACTCTTCCACGATTTGATCGACCGACTGCTGAAAAATTCCCGGCATCGAACTCACTTCGGTTCGAACTTGCGTGCCCGGGCAGGCAAACATGGGGTAGACCATGCTGCTCACCGAAAGTTTGGTCTCGCGCACCAACCCGCGCAGCGCTTCGTTGCGCCGCAACCGGCGCGGCCGGTGAGTGGGAAAACTCATGAATGCCTCACGATACTTGGCGAATTCCCATAATACTTCGCCATCGCCTCGGCCAAACCCGCCACCGAAAATTCGTCAGCCTCGATCGCCACGCGTGCTCCCGCCTCGCGAATCGCGCCGGCCGTGGTCGGTCCAATCGCGGCGAACTGCACCCGTTTCGATAAATCCACAACCTGATCCGCAGTCATCGCCGCCCGGAAATTGTCGAAGGCCGACGGGCTGGCAAAAACCACGGCGTTCACCCCGGCCCCCTTGATCGATTCCAGCACGCCCGAATCGACTGACTCGGGCGCGGTGGTTCGGTAGGCTTCCACTTCCAGCACATCCGCGCCGGCGGCGCGCAGCGCCGCGGGCATCCGGTGATCGGCGCGGTCACTGCGCGGTAAGAACACTTTCTTTCCGGCTACCCGCCCGCCCAGTTCAGCGGCCAGCGCCTCACCACTTTGATTCTCCGCGACATAATCCACGCGAATATCCAGATTCCGGGCCGCCTGCGCCGTCGCCCGGCCCACCGCAGCGATCAAGGGACGAGCCGGCTGCGTCGAACGCCTCGATTTCAATTCGCACCCGCGCCGAAATACAAACCGCACGGCGTTTTGACTGGTGAAAATCACCCAGTCGAATTCTAGAAAACGCTGCAACGCAGCATCTAAGTCGGTGGAATTTTCCGGTGGCGCGAAACTCACCATCGGCAACTGCCGCACTTCCGCGCCCAGCGCTTCCAACGCGGCGGTAAGTTCCTGCGCCTGTTCCGGAGCACGGGTATTCACCACGATTTTTCCGGACAGCGGCTGTTTATGCAACGGACCTTCCCGCGAGATGCAGCAGACGCTCGGCGCCCGCTCCGAGAAGTTCGCCCGCCACTTCCTTTCCCAGAGTTTCAGCGTCGAGTTCGTTATGACAAACTTTTTTTCGCCGGCGCCGAATGCTTTCGGTGCCGTCGACCGCAAGCACACAAGCGTCGATAACCATCTCGCCCGCCTCGAGGCGCGCCCAGGCTCCGAGTGGCAACCGGCAGCCGCCCTGAATGTCCGCGAGCAGCGCACGTTCGGCTTTCACCGCCAGCATCGTATTCCGGTCGATCAGTTGATCCACCAAACGAAATTCCTTTTCGCGTGACGCCATGAATTCCACACCCAAGGCGCCTTGCCCTAC
>Ga0302176_10000232_pt1 | contig 38198 bp, 29 predicted proteins | sample I_Palsa_E1_1_FD_198787 | JGI IMG/M metagenome (GOLD analysis project Ga0302176, IMG submission 198787) | Peat permafrost microbial communities from Stordalen Mire near Abisko, Sweden - I_Palsa_E1_1 | ecosystem: Environmental > Terrestrial > Soil > Palsa > Peat permafrost | place: Sweden...
CGAAGGTCGACCGCGTCGTACTGATCTGCGGGCGTTACGAAGGTGTAGACGAACGCGTCGCCGAACACTTGGCAACGGATGAGATCTCGATCGGTGACTTCGTGCTGTCGGGCGGAGAACTCGCCGCCGCGATGATCCTCGATGCCGTAACGCGGCTTATTCCCGGAGCACTGGGTAACGAGGACTCGATCGTGAACGAATCGTTCAGCGAACCCGCGAAGAGTTTCGATTCCCCGGCGCTGACCTCGGCTTCGCGTGCGACGAGCCGTGGGATTCTCGATTACCCGCATTACACGCGGCCACCTTCGTTCCGAGGTTGGGACGTTCCGGAAGTTCTACTCGGCGGAAACCACGAAGAGATTCGCAAGTGGCGCGAGAAAAAAGCAATGGAAAAAACTCGGCGGAACCGACCAGACCTGCTGTGAACTTGAAGTTTGCAAATGGCTGAAGGCACGACTGAGATTGAATTCATCTCAAGGCGAAATGCCCGTCAATCTGCTTTTCTGCTGGCGAGCACCTGGAGAATGCCGAAGAGCAGCGCGGCGTAAACAACTGCGTTCGTCAGAATCAAAACTCCAATCTGCCCGTTCGGCCATGCCGGGCCGCCGCGAGTGCCAAAAGCAACGATCGAAGTCAGCCAACCCGGCGACTGCGCCGAAAGCGCGAGGTTCGTAATACTCCGCGGTAAGTGCGTGGTAGCGGAGTCTGACACGAGCAATCGATGCAACTAAGCCGCAGAGAATTGCGATTACGGCGCGGTTTCGGGCGATGATCACTGGCCTGATTCTGACACGGAGTGTGCATCCTGCGAAGGGCACGTGGTTCGGCCCGCTCGCCAGTTGAACACCAAAATAAATGACCTTACGCTCCGAAATTGCGCTATAATTGGGGATTGTGCGTTGCTAGCTGGCCCCACCTGAGCGGGTCTGCAGGGAAATAATAGTCATGAATCCGATCGTGCATAAGGCGCAACAGTCGCAGCTCCGCAAGGATCATCCGAACTTCCGTCCGGGCGACACGGTGAAAATTAACGTGCGTTTGAAGGAAGGCGAGGGCGACAAAGAGCGCATCCAGCCGTTTGAAGGCATCGTGATGAGCCGCCGCGGCGAATTGCTGGGCGAATCCTTCACCGTACGCCGGGTAAGCTTTGGAATTGGCGTCGAGCGCATTTTTCCGGTGCATTCACCGATGATCAGCTCGATCGTGATCGTGCAGGCCGGCCGCGTGCGCCGCGCGAAGCTGAACTACTTGCGCAAGCTCACCGGTAAAGCTGCTCGCGTGAAGCGCGCGGAGCGTCCCGAGTTGGCCGCCGAGAAGAAGGCTGCAGCAGCGGCGAAAGCGGAATAACGCGAACGAAATTAAAGAAGATCGGCCCGCTTCGAGAAATCGAAGCGGGCTTTTTTATTTTCCCGGCTAATTCCGTGAACCGCTGACTCGTTCGGACCGCGCGACAGAGCTGCTGATTCGAAATCCACAGGTTGAGTAAAGATACACGTCGACGCAAAGATTCTCTTCTGTGCCGTGTGCTAAAATTCTCAGCCGATGGGAAGACTTTGTTCCTCGCGATACGAACGTGAAGCACGCCAGTGCGGCTGGTTACGCATTGCCGGATTGGATGAAGCCGGACGCGGCTCACTCTTTGGCCCGGTGGTCGCTGCGGCAGTAATCCTGAATCCGCGACGCCGCATCGTGGGGCTGGACGATTCCAAGAAACTCTCCTCAGACCGGCGCGAAGAACTAGCCAAGCGGATTTGCGAACATGCGTTGGCCTGGGCCACGGCCGAAATCGATTCCACGCGAATCGATGCGTGGAATATCTACCAAGCCAGCCGCCAGGCCATGCTCGCGGCGGTTTCACAGCTCAATCCCCTGCCCGATTATTTGCTGCTCGACGCCATCGAGATCGATTTGCCGATCGAACAGAAAGCACTGGTACACGGCGATGCGCGGTCGGTTTCGATCGCGGCGGCTTCTATCCTGGCGAAAACCGAACGCGACCGCCGGATGCAGGAATTCGACCGGGAGTTTCCGCAGTACGGTCTGGCGCAACATAAGGGCTACGGCACGCCCGAGCACCTGGAAGCGCTGCGGGTGCATGGGCCTACTCCGCTGCACCGATTTTCTTACGCGCCGGTGCGCCAATCCAATTGCTGGGCATTCGGCGCAACGCAGAATGCTCTGCCTCTGACGCCGGCCGACGAAGCGCTAAGCGGCTAACGACACCGATCGCGTTTCGGGTGTACCTCCTGTGATACTCTTTCGGGCATTAGACTGCATGATGGCAGCGATCGATATTTGGTGATCGACGCGACGCGAGCGGCTCTTCCTAAGAAATTCCAGGAATCCAAACATCGGCAATCCGCTCTAATTCTAAAATGGAGAGGTGCAGAGATTTGTCGCAAGAGGCTCGTAAGCGAAAACTGAATTCAGTAGCAGTATTATTTTTTATTTTGGCCCTATTTTTAAGTTTCAGCCCCTTCCTAGCTGCACAACAAAATACTCCACAGAGCAGTCCAGAGATGCAGGACATGCCGGGCATGGACATGAGCCACAGGTCAATGTCGATGGAAGAAACGCCGGCACAGCAGGCCAAGCATCTAGCCGATAAACGAGAGAGCGAATTCAACCATCACCTGGCCGGTTTTTTGGTGATCGTTGCAGGTTTCTTTCTGCTGATCCAAGACCGCTTGGCCAAGCGCTGGCCTGGAGTGCGTTATGTCTGGCCGTCCTGCTTCCTGCTGGCCGGGGTGTACCTCGCGCTGTTCAGCGATACTGAGATTTGGCCGGTGGGACCGCAGACACTGTGGTTCGCCGTACGGAATAACCCCGAAGACCTGCAGCATAAAGTATTCGCGCTGATTTTGTTGTTCCTGGGAGCCGTGGAATTGCAGCGGGCGCGAGGCCAATTGAAGAGTCTGTGGAGCGCCTGGGCCTTTCCGGTCCTTGGCATGGTGGGCGCGATCATGCTGCTTTTCCACCATCACTCCGCGGGTATGCATGGCGCACATCACATGGAAGTTATGGAACACATCAAGTCCGAGCACCTCGGGTTCGCCATCGTCGGCGGAGGCGTGGCCCTGACCAAAGGAATCTCCGAAATCGAGGGCGGCTGGCAGGGAGTCTTTAAGAAGGTCTGGCCCGCGTTAATGATCGTCCTGGGGATTCTGCTGATGTTTTACACCGAATAGCTTACTTTGGGGGGCTGGCCCAACCATCCGGCTGGACCCCAAGGTTTCCGGCGCGTATCAGGCACTGTTATCGCCTTTGGCACCACCCCTCGTTCGCTGCGTTGCCCCTTGTTTTTCGTGCGTGCTAACCTTCATGTCTAAGCCGCCGCTGCGGCTGTGCACGCCTGCCCGGGCATCTGGGGACGAGCAGAAGAACATCATCCATGGCGTTCAACAAAAGCAAAGCGCTGGAAAATGCGCTGAAATTCCTGAACCAGGGCAAAGTGGCCCAGGCTATCGGCGAATATCAGCTCATCCTCCGCAACGATCCCAAGGACCAGGCCACCCTGATGACGGTGGGCGATCTGTTCGCTCGCCAATCGGACATGCCGCAGGCAGTGGAATACTTCGAGCGCCTGGCGCACGTATATCTAAATGATGGGTTCAACAGCAAGGCGATCGCGATCTACAAGAAGATTGCGAAGCTGGCGCCGAACGAACTGGCGCCGCTGGAAAGGCTAGCGGACCTTTACGTGCAGCAGGGCGTACTAAGCGAAGCGCGGCCGCTGTTCCTGCAGATCGCCGAAGCCCACCTGAAAGCGAACCACTCCCAGAAAGCCGTCGAAGTGCTGCATCGCCTGTTGGAAGTCGAGCCCGAAAACCAGCGGGTGCAGCTGCGATTGGCCGAGCTTTACAGCATGATGGGCCAAAAGCAGGAAGCGGCGCAGACCTACCTGGGATATGCGCAGCGGCTCTATGAGCGTGGCGAGACGGACGAAGCAGAGAAACTGGTCGATCGCGCGATCGAAGTGGACCCCAAGAATTCGGAAGCAGTTCTACTGAAAGGCAAGACTCTGGCAGCGGCCAATCGAATCGACGACGCCATCGCGACGTTGGGCCATCATCCAGAGGCGCAAACGGGCGGGGACGTAACCGAACTCCTGGTGGATTACGAGCTGCGCGCGGGGCACAGCCAGCAGGCGGCGGAACGAGCGCGGCAGCAACTGGCGCGCGGAGTGGAGCACTTCACGCTGCTGTACGGCGTGTCGGAAGCGATGATCGAAGGCGGCGAGGCGGCGAGCGCCCTGCCGTTGCTGAAGGAACTGCGCACGCCGATGGTGGAGGCGGGGGCGCAAGACAGTTTCGTGAAGTCGTTGTCGACGCTGTGCGAGAGAATGCCGGGCCAAACTGAGCCGCTCGAACTGCTGGTTGATTTCTGCCGGCATGCCAGCGAGCCTTTTCGGCTGAACGCCGCACTGGGCCAGCTATCGGACGCCTACGTGGCACAGGAAAATTATCCGCGAGCCGAAGAATTGCTCGTGGAACTCGTCGATCGAAATAAGAATGACGAGCGGCTGGTTGAGCGGCTGAATCAGCTTCGGGCACGCAGCGGTGGCGCACCGGTGGCGGTGAGCCCGATTACGGAGGCTACTCCGGCGGCGCCGATCGTGAGCGAGCCAGTGGCCGTGCCGGAACCGGCGGACGACGCCACGGTAAATCTGACCCCGGTAGTGGCTCCGACTATCGTCGAAGAGACGGTGGACGAAGACACACAGCGCTATATCGCCCAGGCATTGACCGACGTCGATTTGTTCTCGAGTTACGGTCTGACGCAGAAAGCGACGCATCTGCTCGAAAATGTGCTGCAACGCGCGCCGCGGCATACGCCTACGCTGGAACGGCTGCTGGATCTTCATCTGGGCGCTGGCAACGATCGCCGGACAGCGGAACTGGCGGCACAGCTCGAACAGATTCATCGCGAGCGCAACGATCATGTAAACGCCGATCGTTTTGGAGAACTGCGCCGAAGATATTCGAAGGTCGCGGGGATCAGCGAGAGTGAATTGCCCGCAGCGCCGGCGATGGTGTCGCCAACACCGGGAGCGCCGGCCGTGGCACCCGCAGCGGCTCCGGGCACCTGGTCGCACGAAGCAAACCCCCAAGTGGGAGTGCCGGCACCGCATGAGGCGGCAGGTTCGACGACTGCGCCGCCCGCCGTACCACCACCGGCCGAACCACCGCCGTTTGAAATTGCTCCGGCTCCGGCAGCGGTGAGTGCAAGTCCGGTCCACGCGGCCGCGCCAATCGAATTTGAAATTCCGCTGGTCGATTTGGACGCCGTCTCGCACGAGCCCCAGGAAATTCCGTTGGATGCGGTCGTCGCCAGCGCGGCACAAGTCTCCCAACCAGAATCTCCGGCGGAATCCGGTGAACTGGATCTTTCCGATGAGTGGGCGGCCGTTTCCAGCGAAGCGCAAGACGAACAGCCCGCGCACGCCGCGGCACAGGAACTCATCGCGCCGTTGGAGTTTGATCCGATTGTCGAGCCCGAAACGCAAACCGCTGCGGCGCAGCCAGTGTCCACAATTCCTGAAGACGAAACCATCGCGGAAATCCGGCGCGCGGCGAACGAAGCGGTAGCGGAGCTTAGCTCCGACGTGGAAATCGTCGACGAAGAGCCGGATCATTCGACGGGCGTAAAGGCTTTCGAGATTGACTCGAATTTGGCGCAGACCGATCTAAACGAGGACGTTTTGGCGGCCGAACCCGCCGCGGAAGTTTTGCAACCACTGACGGAACCGGTCCGGGAAGCGGCACTCGATCCCGTGGCGGAGCCTGAAGCGGAAGCGCCCTTTGAAATCGTGGAAGCGTCGACCGAGATGCCCGTCAATGCAGACGCACTCCCGGCGTCGCTGCTGGAATTCCTGAATGAACCGGCGCCGGAAATTGTGGAAGCGCCGCAAGCTGAATTGGAAATCGAACTTACGCCGGAGCCGGCACACACGCAGCGAAACGGCGAAGCCAAGACGACCGACGAGTTCCTGAGTGATCTCGCGGCGGAATTCGACGATTTGGAAGCGCCCCCGGTAGAGAGCGTGCAAGCCAGCTCGAATCAATCCGCGCCAGCGTCGCAGCCCGACAAGATTCACTCGCAGTTGCAGGAAGTGTTTGCCGAGACCGTACCGGCGCCTAAGGCTTCGTCGGTCGCGGTACCGCCAGCGGCTTCGATTCCCGCACCGCCCATGAGCACGGCGCGCGTGCCGCAACCAGTCGAGGCCGCGGGTCCTGCGGACTCGGTCGAGCACATGAACGAATTGGCGGAAGTCTTCCAGGAATTCCGCAGCGAACTGGGAGAAATGAGCGACGAGGACGAAGACCTCGAGACTCATTACAACCTGGGAATCGCGTATCGCGAAATGGGATTGCTGGATGAAGCGATCGGCGAATTCCAAAAAGTAGCGAAAGCGATACAGAAGGGTAAGCCATTCCGCTACGAAATGAATTGCTCCACCATGCTAGGGCTGTCGTTCATGGATAAAGGCGAGCCGATGGTCGCTTCGCTCTGGTACAAACGGGCGTTGGCGACGCCGGATCTGGAAGAAGAATCGGTATTGGCGCTGCAATATGACTTGGGATTAGCGCTGGAATCGGCGGGAGAATCGGACGAAGCGCTGAACAGTTTCCGCCAGGTGTACGCCGCGAATATCGATTATCGCGACGTGGCCGGCCGAATCGCGACACTACAGAAACAGTAATGACTCGCTGCTGTGGCGACCCCAGGGCAAGGCGGATCGGCAGTTGCCACTCCTGCAATAATCCCCGATAATTAAAAACTAGATGACGAACCGGATTCTGCGCGTGGTATTGCTGCTCTTGTGGTTTGAATTAGGGGTCACGCTTATTCTGTTGCCGTGGTCGGACTATTGGGACGTGAATTATTTTCTGTACCAGTATCCCTCGCTTGCCTTATTGCTGAAAAATTCGTATTTGCGCGGAATGATTTCCGGGCTGGGAGTCATGAACATCATGTTCGCTCTGGAAGCTTTCCGCAGACGGACCCCGATCGTTGTTACCCGCTCCTGACCATCCAATTGCTGGGCTGCCCACGAGGCGTAGCGGTGCGCCGATTCTTTGTTATGTCACCGATCGAAAAACCCTGACTACGCGCGAGGATGAAACCGACTGGCGGCTGGTCGGGAAAATCCGCGGAACGATTGGCGCGGGGGTCGATTGGGTGCAGGTGCGCGAAAAGGATTTGCCGCCGCAGAAACTTTTGGCGCTCGTGCGGGAGATCGTTCGCGCGACAGATACCGCGAAATTAATTGTTAACGATCGGCTGGACGTGGCCGTGGCGGCGGGCGCGGCGGGCGTGCATTTGGGCCGCGAGTCCGCACCGATACGCGAGGTGGTGCGCTGGTGCCGCGGTGGAAATGCGCCTAAAGAATTCCTGATTGGTGCGTCGTGCCATACGCTGAGCGAGGCGCGCGAAGTGGAAATTGCGGGGGCTAGTTACCTGATTTTTGGTCCGATCTTCGATACGCCGTCGAAGCGGGCTTTCGGCGAACCCGTGGGGATCGCGGAACTAGCTCAAGTGTGCGCGACGGTGAAAATTCCGGTGCTAGCGATTGGCGGAATTGGATTGCGGAATGCGCGCGAATGTTTTCAAGCCGGCGCGGCAGGAATTGCGGCGATTCGATTATTTCAGGACGCGGAGAACTTAAACGAATTGAAAAGCATTGTTGCTTCGTTGCGAGACGATGGCTGGAGCGGTTTTAGGCGCTGAGCCAGCGGCCCACCGGTTGCAGGTCCTCGTTGTGATCGCAGATTACTTTGATGACGGCGGTGATGGGAACCGCCAGGATCAAACCTGCGCCACCCCACAGCCAGCCCCAGAACAGAATTGAGACGGTCAACGCGAGAGCGTTGAGGCGAACACGCCAACCGACCAGAGCCGGAATCAGAAGGTTCGCGGTGACGAGGTGGAGAACGGTGAGGGCTCCGAAAATTCCGATGAACGGGCCGGCAGTGTGAAATTGTTTCAGGCCGATCAGCATCGGCGGAATCCAGGAAAGCACGACGCCGAGGTAGGGGATGAGATTGGCGAGGCCAGAGACGAGGCCGAGCAAAAACGGAAATTCCAATCCCATGACCCAGAACAATATCCAACTGGAGATGACCAGCACCAAGCCGACCAGCGCGGTTCCGATGACGTAGCTGCGCAGCACTTGAGTGACGTCGGTCAGGGTTTCTTTGACCTCAGTGCGGCGGGTAGAAGGGAATAATTGCATCGTGGCGTGCCAGACCTGACGTTTGGCCGCAAGCATAAAAAAAAGTAGAAACGGAACGAAGGTGGCGGCCAGGATTACTTCGTAGACCGAGCTGAGCCGGGCGATGACCGCGGCGCGAATGGGGTGCGGCTCGACGGTTACGATGGTTTGGCCGGGAACTGGAACCTGCGAGGGGCCAATTTCGGAAACATGCTCCTCGAAGGTCGACATCTTCTGCTGCACGGTTGAAGCTATTTTGTGCAGGGGTTCTCGATACTGCGGCCAGTCGGCGCCGAATTGATCAGCACGTTCGATCAAGAACACGGTGAGCAAGAGCATGACGGCGATGGTGAAGAGCACGACTAGAAGCGAACCGAGGGCGCGCGGGATGTGCCACTCCTCCATAAAGGTGACGACCGGGTCGAGGAAGTAGGCCAGCAGGACGGCAACCAGCAAGGTGACGAGCACGGACGCAGCCCAATAGCAGAAGGCGATGACGATTCCGGCCGCGATGATTCTTCCGCTGGTCGAGCTGGTGGAGACGAGCTTGGCTTCCTCGAGTGGCATGGCGGTACGATAACACAGGCCGCGCTGGTCCTACACGGCTGTGCTCCGGCATACACTGGTTGTTTGACCACGTTCCGGCCTGTTGCGGGCTGCGCGACCAGCGAAGAAAGCGGAACGCCGTTGAAACAGTTGGCACCGGCAAGAATGATAGAATTATGTGAATGGATATTCGCGACAAAACGAATGAACGCTGACTGCCACTGACAAACAACTGATGGCCAAACAACTTTTTGGAACGGACGGTATCCGGGGGTTACCCGGCGAATTTCCGTTGGACGACGCCACGCTTGATCGCGTGGGAATGGCGCTGGGCGAATACGTGAGTTCGCAGCGACGGACGCCGGGAGCACAGGCTCGCGTGTTAATTGGGCGCGATACGCGGGAATCGGGTCCGCATATTGCGGAGCGGATCGCGCGTGGGTTGGCGGCGACCGGAGTCGCACCGCTTTCTGCCGGCGTAGTCACTACGCCAGGAGTCGCTTGGCTGGTGAGCCGCGAAGGTTTCGACGCGGGCGTGATGATTTCGGCGTCGCACAATCCTTATCACGACAACGGCGTGAAGCTGATTTCCGCGGCCGGCACAAAGTTTCCCGACGCGGTCGAAGCGGAAATCGAACGTTTTATACTTTCCTCGAATGAACCGGCCGAAAAGCGAAGCGCCATGCGGCTGCGCGACAACGAAAAGATCGACGACGATTACCTCGATGGATTGCGCGCGGCCGTTCTGCCCGCCGCGAACCTGGCTGGCATGAAAATCGTGATGGATTGCGCCAACGGCGCGTCGAGCGCGCTGGCTCCACGATTGTTTCGAGCTTTGGGGGCGGAAGTAATCGCGATTGGCAACACCCCCGACGGGCGGAACATCAACGCCGGGTGCGGTTCGCTGCACCCCGAAGCGATGCAGAAGCGCGTGGCCGAAAGTGGCGCGGCGATGGGAGTCGCGTTTGATGGAGATGCGGATCGCGCGATTTTCGCCAGCACTTCGGGGCGGCTGGTTGATGGCGATGGAGTGCTGCTGGTCGCGGGCCGGTACATGAAATCGGCCGGTACGCTGAAGGGCGACGTGATTGTCGGGACCACGATGGCGAACCTGGGCCTGGAGCGCGCGCTGGAGAAATCGGGACTGAAGCTGGAGCGCACCGCGGTGGGCGACCGTTATGTGCTGGAAGAAATGCAGCGCATCGGCGCGAATCTGGGCGGGGAGCAGTCCGGGCATATTTTGTTTCTCGATGATGCCACCACCGGTGACGGAATGTTGACGGCGGTCAAGATGGCGTCGATCGTTGCGCTGGCGGGGCCGCTGGACGAACTGCTTGCGGACTTGAAGGTTTTTCCTCAGAAAATCGTGAACGTGAAGGTAAAGTCCAAACCTCCGCTCGACACGTTGCCGGCGGTTTCGCGGGAACTGGTTGCGGCCGAAAATGCGCTGGGAAAATCCGGGCGGGTGGTGCTGCGGTATTCAGGTACCGAGCCGCTGGCACGGGTGATGGTCGAAGCCGAGCATGAAGATGACGTGCGACGGTGGACCGATTCCCTGGCGAACACCCTGCGCGAAGCGATCGGCGCGTAGATGCCAGATATTTTCTGTGGTTTCTGCCGCAAACGTTTGATTGCGTGACCGCCGTGAAAGACCGGCGCTACGAACCCACCTCACTAGCTGGACAGCCTGTCGAGGTCGAAACAACCATAACCGTTACGTTTGCGCTTTGAATTCCTGGCGAATCCGAATCTGAACGGGCTTCATTTGGATTTTTGGTCAAGTCATATCCGCTTTATTTTCGCAAGGCCGGGAACTTTTTGGGCCCTCGCGACATTCCATTGGTGAAGGCCAATCGTCAAAGAACGTAAGGGCGATCGAAGTGGCTGCTTGGCGACGATGAATACCGACGAACAACTGATGCTGGCGTTTCAGACGGGCTCGCGGGAGTCGTTTGCGGAGCTTTTTGAACGCTATCGCGAACCGGTGTACCGGTTCTTCCGGCGGCGGATCGATCATGCGGCGCGGGCGGAAGAATTGGCGCAGGATTGTTTTCTGGCAGTGCTGCGCAACTCGGCGCGCTATGAGCCGCGATCAACTTTTCGAAGTTATTTGTACGGAGTGGCGATGCATATGGTGTACGCGGAGCGGCGCAAAGCGGGACGGGAAGTGAGCGAGAACGAAAAACTCGATCAACGCGTCGAGGCCGGCGGAGGGCAGGTCGCTGCAGATGCCGGGATTTGGGTGCGCGGAGCGCTCGAGCAATTGCAGGTCGATGAGCGCGAGATTCTGATGCTGCGGGAGTACGAGCAACTGAGTTACGAAGAAATTGGAGTGCTGATGCGCCTGCCGGTGAATACGGTGCGTTCACGCTTGTTTCGCGCGCGCATGGCGATGAAGGAACAGTTGGTGCCGGCCAAGGATGGCGACTGAGGAACTTATGAATCGATCCCTACAACATGCGTTCGAGGCCGAAGAGGTGATGGCTTATCTCGACGGCGAACTGGAACCGCAACGGGCGGCCGCGCTGGCCGGGCATCTGGAACATTGCGCGGAGTGCCAGAGCCTGGCAAAGGAACTCCGGCTGGTTTCCGGGCGGATGCTGAATTTTGAGATTGAGCCGGCACCAGCGAGTTTGGCGGCCAAGGTGTTGGCCGAGGCTGCCACAGCCTCGCCGGAACCGAGGAAAATCGTGCGCTCCGCCCGAGGCGTCGCGGCTTGGTGGCGTGAACGGAGAGTAAGACGAAATGTTTGGGCGCTTGCAGCGGTGTTTGCGACGGTCGTGTTGATCGTCGGAATTGCAGGCATTTCAGATTTGCGAAGATTCGGAAATCCTGCGACTGCTTTGGCAGTTCCGAGTGCCGATGAGTCGGCGTTACCGGCCTCGCAGGGGAAAGCCCCGATCTTCAAATCCTGGTTGCGCGACGAATCCAAGAGCCAGCTTCAGACCCGCGAGGCGTACATCCAGCAACGGGAACAAAGCTCGCTGGCATCGTCGTTGGCAACCGATGAGCCCGCACCCCCACCGTCCCCATCACAGTCGAGTGGTGGCGAACTGGCTGCGCCGGAATCGGTCGGGCCTATGGTGGTGCAGACGGAGTCGCTCAGCATCGTGGCGAAAAATTATGACGAAGCGAACGCGGCCGTCCAAAGATTGGTTACCGCGCACGGCGGGTACATCGAAAAACTCGACGCCAAGGCGCAAAGCGGCGATTCGCGATCACTTTCGGTGGCGTTACGGGTGCCAGCCAAAGAGCTGGAAGGATTGTTGGTGGATTTGCGGAAACTGGGCCACGTGGAAGAAGAATCGAAATCGAACGAGGAGGTGAGCGCCGAATACGTCGACCTGCAGGCGCGACTGAAGGTGGCGCAGGCTACCGAGCGGCGGCTGGTCGAGCTGCTCGGGGCGCGTACCGGAAGGCTGGAAGACGTGCTGGACGTGGAACGCGAGCTGGCCCGGGTGCGCGCGGAAGTGGAAAGCATGCAGGGGCAGAGCGCTTTGATGCTGCACCGGGTGAGCTATGCGACGGTGCAAGTGGAACTGAGCGAGGAATACCACCAGAAGCTACAGTCGCAGTCGTCGATGGGGAGCAAGCTGCGAAACGCACTGCTAGCGGGCGTGCAGAATCTGCTGGACGCGATCGTGGCTCTGCTGATTTTCGTGCTGAATTACGGGCTATCGATTTTGTTCTGGCTCGCGCTGTTCATGACGCCGGTTTGGCTGATTTGGCGGCGCCTGCGTGCGCGGCAGCTTGCAAAAAGCGGATCGTCCTTCCAAACCACATAGGAAAAAACGCGGAAGCCTTTCAGAAATTGGATATTTGGCGGAGCCTGACCCAATTTTTGCGCTTTGAGGTCGAGCTAAGTGTATGTACAAAAGGAGCTTAGGCGGAACGTTCATAGTTTCGTAATCTTGGCCCTCGGCGTGCAATTTGTTCCGTGGCTGTCTCTAATCCCGGGGTGGGCCGGTGTCACCGCGCTGAGACCGGATTCTAGGGGTAGAGCATATAGGGGCCCGACGGGGCCCCTTATTTTTTCCTACCGCAGTTCCCTTCCGTTTCCTTCGATATGAGGTAAGACCAGTACGGCCGGATTTCCGGCGAATTGTCGTTTAGCCGACGGCTTTGAGCCGAACGTATTGCTCGCCGCAAGTGACTATGATGTACTAGCGTCGAAACCGCTACCCCTCCAACTATGAACTCAGGCGCCGTGATTTTTGGTCTGCTCGCGTTCGCGATTGTGATTGGTGTCCCGCTGCTGGCCATCGGGGCCATGGTTCGTGTGGGCACGTTAAAGCGCAAGGTCGACGAGGAAGCGCCACGGCTGATTGCGCGAATTTACGGTTTGGAAAAGCGCGTGGCGCAGCTCGAGCAGGCGCTGAGCTCGGCGACTCTCCTGCCCGAAACACATCAAATTCCGCAGGCACCGGCGGTGACGCCGCAACCCGCCGCGGCGCAAGTCGCGGTTCCCGATCCAATTCCCCCGGTGCCGCAATCTGCTGAATTCGTACCCGCACCGATCCCGGCAAAGCCGCCGGTACGTTTGCCTCCTCCGGCGCCTGCTATTCCACATTTCTCTTCCGCGAGCGCAGATCGCGAGAGCCACGAGAGCTTTGAGGCGCTGGTGGCCGGGCGGTGGCTGAATTACGTCGGGATCCTGGCGCTGCTGTTTGCAACGACTTTCTTTTTGAAATACGCATTCGACAACGATTGGGTGGGGCCGCGCGGGCGCGTCGGAATTGGTTTGTTGCTGGGCAGTGCGCTGTATCCCTGGAGCCAGCGGCTGCTCAGTAAGGGATACAAATATTTTTCGGAGGGCATCGCGGCGCTGGGCGCGGCGGTTCTTTATCTGTCGCTGTGGGCCGGCTGGCATTACTACGGCATTTTTTCGCAGTCGACGGCGTTCGCGCTGATGATCGTGGTGACGGCAGCGACGTTCGTGGTGGCAGTGGGAAGAAATTCGGAACGCATCGCGTTGCTGGCGCAGATTGGTGGCCTGATTACACCGTTGCTCGTCAGCACTGGGGAAAATCACGAAGTCGCGCTCTTTACCTACCTTTTAATTCTGGGCGCGGCGGCGTTGAGCCTGGCCTGGTTGCGCGCGTGGAAATGGCTGCTGCCGGTGCAATTCGCGGCCACGATGATATTTTTCTGGGGCTGGTACAGCGATTTTTACGCTGAGCCAGAAATGGCGGTCACGATTCTGTTCGCGACGCTATTCTTTCTGCTATTTGCGGCGATTCCGGCAATTCGCAGCTGGCGCGATGGCGAGATGTCCGAACTGGAAATCGGGATTGTGGTAATCAACTCAATTTCTTTCCCGGTAGCGCTGCATGAAATGTTGTGGCCGCAATACCGCTGGAGCCTCACGATCGCGATTCTGGCGCTGGCCGCGGCGCATCTGGGCGCCGAACGACTGTTGCCGACGGGGCTGGGCGCGAATACTCGCATCGCGAGGACTTTTTACGGTGGCCTGGCACTGACCTTTGCGACGCTGGCCATTCCCATCCGTTGCGACGGGAAATGGATCACGATCGCCTGGGCGGTGGAAGGCGCGATCCTGGTCTGGAGCGGGCTGGCTGCAAAATTCCCGTTGATGCGTTGGGCGGGATTTTTGCTGTTTGCGATTGTAACTGGAAGGCTGGTGGCGATTTCGATTCCGGCGGATACGTTTCTGCTGAACGAGCGTTTTTTCACGTTCGGTGTGGCGGTCGCGTGTTTTTTCGCGGCTTGTTATTTCGGGTCGAAGGCCGGCGAGGCGGTCGGCCGTGAGGAACGGTTGATGTACGGGGCGACGGCGATCGCGGCGAACGTGCTGCTGATCGTGGCCTTGTCCTTGGAAGTTTGGGACGTGTTTGGGCGCATGCCGTCGCTGGGGATCGACACGGAACATGCCCAGGAACTGGCGTTGTCGTCGTTGTGGCTGGTGTACGCGCTGGTTTTGCTGGCGGTGGGAGCGCTGAAGAAATTGGCGGTGGTGCGCTGGCAGGCGCTGACATTGCTGGGCGTGGTGATTGTGAAGGTTTTTGTTTTCGACCTTTCGTTCCTCGAGAAATTTTACCGGATCGTTTCGTTTGCGCTGCTGGGGCTGGCGCTGCTGCTGATTTCGTTTTACTACCAACGGCAACTGGCAGGGCGGAATGCGGAGAACAAATCTTGATCGGGCGGGCTCGCAGCTTGCGAGGCTCCGCGGCGTTGCTGATTGTGCTGGCACTGTGCGCGGCGACGGCGCTCGCGTATTCGGCGCTGCCGGGAGCGTGGAAAAACTGGCGGTATTCGCGGGCGATCGAACTGGCACCAACGGACGCTCCACGGCTGGTCGAGGCGACCGTTGCGGACGGGGTTTTCTTGCGGTCGAAGCCGTCGCTGGAGGATCTGCGGATCATCGACGAGCAGGGGAACGAAACGCCGTACACGACATTTGAGCTGGATGGCGGCAAGAAAATAGAGCGTCTGGCCGCAACGGTACACGAGCGAAGTTTCACGCCCGGTGAGTACACCCAGGCGGTGATTGAGATCAAGGGTGATGCCCCGTTTCACAATTCGCTGGAAATCGAGACTGGCGAACAGAATTTTATTGAATGGGTGAGCGTAGAGGCGAGTGACGACGCTCGCAAATGGCGGATCGTGCAGGAGCGCGCGCCGATTTTTCGTTTTGCGAAAGATGGGCGGGACGGCACGCGGGTAGTGCACTACTCGGAAAACAATGCGCGGTATCTGCGGGTGCGCATTTTTGACGGGGACAAGCAGTTTCGCGTTTTGGGCGCAGTCGTGTTCCATGAAACGGTAGGGCCCCAGGAACGGGTGCCGATCGATGCCCAGATCACGCCGAACTTGGGCACGCCGCACCAAGGACAGAGCGTGTGGCGCGCGGACTTAGGCGGAACAGGGCTGCCTGTTTCGGAGGTTCATTTCGAAGTAGGACCGACGGAATTCGTGCGCGGCGTGGTGGTGGAGACCAGCGTTGATGGAAAAGACTGGCGTAGCTTAGCGGGCGGCCAAATTTATCGCTTTCACCAAGGCGACAAGGTGCAGGAGCAACTCGCGGTTCCGGTGCCATACGGAGGCGCAGGGGACCGGTATTGGCGCATCACCGTGGAGAATGGAAACGATACGCCGTTGGCTGATGCGTCGGTGAGGCTCTTCACGACACCGCTGCATGTGGTTTTCGAACAGCAGCCGGGTAAAAGCTATTCGCTGATTTACGGGCAAGAGCGAGTTGGCGCGGCGCAGTACGATCTCGGTGAGCGCGTGAATGAGGGGCAACGGAGACTCGCCATCCCGGGAAAACTTGGGCCGGAGGAAGTGAATAACGGATGGGTGGATCCGCGGCCCTGGACCGAAACGCATGAGATATTTTTGTGGGGCGTGCTGGTGATCGCAGTTTTGGTGATTGGATGTACGGCGATTCAGTCGATGCGGCGGGCGGCGGATAAAGCGCAGGCGTGACGATTGCCGTTTGATGGGCCGCGCCTACGGTGTGTGCGTATGCGTTTTCGACCGAGGGTGAGATCCTTCACTGCGTTCAGGATGACGGCAATAAAAAAGGGCGGGTCTAAGACCCGCCCTTTTTTATTTTTAACGTTGGCTCTTAGCTGCAGCCGGAGGTGCCGCCGCAATTGGAGCATTTGTAGCAGCTGCCGTTGGGCGTCATGAGCATGCCGCATTCGGAGCAGGACGGGGCGTCATCGACAGTGGCGCGATGGCGCGTGGATGTTTCGGTTGCGGCTGCGACATCCGACGGTGCCGCGACGACGGCGGGAGTGGAGGCCAGGGCCGCGGCTTCCGCTTCGCTGGCGTCGGTGTCGAGATAATCGGGCGAAATGAATTTCGCGCCGAGCCAACGTCCGAGGTAATCCACGACCGATTTGGCGTAACGGATCTTCGGGTTGCCGGTGTAGCCGGAAGGCTCGAACCGCGAATTGACGAATTTGTCGACGAGCGCGCGGGGCGGGACGCCGTACTGCAGAGCGATCGAAACGGACAAAGCGAAGGCGTCCATGATGCCAGACAACGTCGAGCCTTCTTTGGCCATCTTGATAAAGATTTCGCCAGGGGCGCCGTCTTCATATTTGCCGACGGTGAGGTAGCCCTCGTGGCCGCCGATGGAGAATTTGTGGGTAATGGAGCTGCGTTCGTTGGGCAGCTTGCGGCGAGTAGCGCCGCGGGCGAACAACTCGTGCTGCTCAGGGGCTGGAGTGGCAGGGGTTGCGGCAACGGCTTCCGGTGCGGACACTGCAGCCGGCGCCGTGGCCGATTTGCTGTCGTCCTTCTTGGTCGCGGCGGACATCGGCTGGGAACCTTTGGAATTGTCGCGGTAGATGGCGACTGACTTCAGGCCCAGCTTCCACGATTCGATGTAGGCCTGCATGATGTCTTCGATGGTGGATTCTTCCGGCATGTTGATGGTCTTGCTGATCGCGCCGGAGAGAAACGGCTGAGCCGCGGCCATCATGCGCAGGTGACCTTTCCAGGAAATGGAACGGCCGCCGCCGATCGGGGTGAAGGAGCAATCAAAAACCGCGAGGTGCTCTTCCTTGAGGAATGGAGCGCCTTCGATTTTGGCGTTGGCGTCAATGTAGTCGACGATTTGCGCGACTTCTTCCGGAGCGTAGCCCAGCTTCATCAACGCCGCGGGGACGGTGTTGTTGACGATCTTGATGACGCCGCCGCCGACGAGGCGTTTTTGTTTTACCAGCGCCAGGTCGGGCTCGATGCCGGTGGTGTCGCAATCCATCATGAAGCCGATGGTGCCGGTGGGCGCCAGCACGGAGACCTGCGAGTTCTTGTAGCCAAATTTTTCGCCAAGCTCGAGTGCGTCGTCCCAAGACTTTTGGGCGGCGCGCAGCAGCGAGGGCTGAACGTTATCTTCTTTTATGGGGCGAAGCGAATCGCGGTGCATGCGGATGACGTCGATCATCGCTTCGCGATTGCGCGGGTAACCGCCGAAGGGACCCATGCGTTCCGCGATGCGCGCAGACTGGGCGTAGGATTCGCCGGTCATCAGCGCGGTGATGGCGCCGCAGAAATCGCGGCCGCCGTCGGAATCATACGGGAGCGCCATGGACATGAGCAGCGCGCCGAGATTGGCGTAGCCGATTCCTAGCGGACGGTAGTCGTGCGAATTGCGCGCGATTCGTTCGGTCGGGTAGCTTGCGTTATCGACCAGGATTTCCTGGGCGGTGATGACGACGTCTACCGAGTGAGTGAACGCTTCGCTATCGAACTGGCCGTTGGACCCGAGGAACTTCAGCAGGTTGAAAGACGCCAAGTTGCAGGCCGTGTCGTCGAGGAACATGTATTCCGAGCAGGGATTCGAGGCGTTGATGCGCTCGGTGGCCTTGCAGGTGTGCCAGCGATTGATGGTGGTGTCGTACTGCATGCCGGGGTCGCCGCAGCGCCAGGCAGAATCGGCCATTTCGCGTAGCAAGTCGCGCGCGCTGAACTTCTCGCAGGGCTTGCCGTCGTTCACGTTGCGAGTCCACCAGTCGCGATCTTCTTCGACGGCGCGCATGAAGTCGTCGGTGACGCGCACCGAGTGGTTGGCATTCTGGAAGAAGACGGAGGAGTAGGCTTCACCGTCGATCGAGGAATCGTAGCCCTGATCGATCAGGACGTGAGCCTTGTGCTCTTCCTTGGTCTTGCATTGGATGAACTCGACGATGTCCGGGTGTTCGGCGTTGAGGATGACCATCTTGGCAGCGCGCCGAGTCTTGCCGCCGCTCTTAATGACGCCGGCAAAGGCGTCGAAGCCCTTCATGAAGCTAACCGGGCCGGAAGCGATGCCGCCACCGGAGAGTGATTCACGGCTGCCGCGGAGCGTGGAGAAGTTGGTGCCCGTGCCGGAACCCCATTTGAAGAGCATGCCTTCGGTTTTGGCCAGGCCCATGATCGATTCCATGTTGTCCTGGACCGAGTTAATGAAGCAGGCCGAGCACTGGGGCTTGGCCTGGACGCCGACGTTGAACCAGACCGGGGAGTTGAAGGCGACTTTCTGCTCGACCAGCAAGTGGGAGAGTTCGTCGCGGAAAATGTTTTTGGACTCGGGTGAAGCGAAGTAGCCGCCCTCTTCACCCCAGCGCACGATGGTGTCGACCACGCGGCCGATCAGCTGGCGCACGGAGGTTTCGCGCTCGGCGGTGTTGGGCTTGCCGTGGAAATATTTGGAGGCGACGATGTTCGTCGCGGTCATCGACCAGGACTTGGGGACCTCGACGTTTTCCTGGCGGAAAATTACCTGACCTTTATCATTACCTATGAGTGCAGTGCGGCGCTCCCATTCGACCTTGTCGAAGGGAGAAACTTTGCCATCGGTGAAGCGGCGCTGGAATTCGAGGCCCGTGGCCCGACGTGTTGCCTGATTTGTTTCGGTCATACCGTTCATTGCCGTCCTTGTTTCAGCCATCTGTTTGCCTCCGCGCAGGCAGTGTTGCCGTCGTACTGTGGGCGGTCCTCAGTGGGCGGGATCTACCATTTTACTCCCAAACACCTTCGCTCCCAAATCCAAGAACCGTGAATTGAGGTTAAATGCACCTTACGGCGCGACAAATTCAGTTATGGGGCACCGGCGAAGTTAAGAGCGGCGAAATCGCGGCTCGCACCGAAAAAAAAAGACAAAAGCCCAGCTAAGCCGCGCAATAAAACTGAGGCGCGGTCCTAAGTGGGGTCTTGCCCCTCTGGATTTTCGGTTAAACTTCAGTCCGGCTTTGCGGTCGTTGGCTCCGCAAAAAACGCAACAGCCAAGCAACTGTCCCCCGAGCTTGGAAACGAAGTATCGGGGCATGTGGAAAAGTTGTCAAGAAAAATTCATAGAGAAACCGCAAAATCTTCCACTCATGGTGTCGAAAGCGTCTATCTGTAGTGGTTGCTATACCGACACACCCGGGTGACGATAGTGCTCGCAAAAACATTTCGGCGCGAAAGCGGTGAAAAAAATTTAGTACGGTAATAGGTTGCGCGTCGAACTCGCTTACGAACAAAGATGTTAGAGGCGCGGACCGTTGCAAAGCAGTTCTAGCTGGTTTATTCCTGGCGTCACCAGAAAAAAAGAGAGGTCCCGAATGGTTGAACCGCTGCTGATCGCGCAAAGTTCGCATTCACTTTATTTGTTGCCGGGCATGGCCAACCGGCACGGACTGGTGGCCGGAGCTACCGGCACCGGCAAGACAGTAACGCTGCAAGTGATGGCGGAAAGTTTCAGCCGCGCCGGCGTGCCGGTGTTTGCGGCCGACGTGAAAGGCGATCTTTCCGGAATCAGCCAGCCTGGGACGGACAATCCGAAGATTGCCGACCGCGTGAAGAAGCTGAAGCTGACGGATTTTTCGTTTGCGAGTTGCCCGGTGACATTCTGGGATGTCTTCGGCGAGGAAGGGCACCCGGTGCGGGCGACGGTTTCGGAGATGGGCCCGCTACTCTTCAGCCGTTTGCTGAATTTGAACGACACGCAGGCCGGCGTGCTGACGCTGGTCTTCAAGATCGCGGACGACAATGGGTTGCTGCTGCTGGATTTCAAGGACTTGCAGGCCATGCTGCAGCATGTGGGCGAGCATGCGGCCGAATTCCAGACCCAATACGGAAATATTTCGGCGGCGAGCATCGGCGCGATCCAGCGCGGGTTGATCGAGATTCAGCAGCAGGGCGGCGAGAAATTTTTCGGCGAACCGGCGCTGAATCTTGACGACTTGATGCAAACGGATTCGAAGGGGCAGGGCGTGGTCAACATCCTGGCGGCGGACAAATTGATTCGCGCGCCGAAGCTGTATGCGACGTTTCTGTTGTGGATGTTGACGGAGCTTTTTGAAAAGCTGCCGGAAGTGGGCGATCCGGAGAAACCGAAGCTGGTCTTCTTTTTCGACGAAGCGCACTTGCTGTTTTCAGATCTGCCGAAAACTATTCAGGACAAAGTGGTGCAAATTGTGCGGCTGATCCGATCGAAAGGCGTCGGCGTGTATTTCGTGACACAAAATCCGCTGGACGTTCCGGAAGAGGTGCTGGGGCAGCTGGGAAACCGGGTGCAGCATGCGCTGCGGGCGTTCACGCCCAAGGATCAGAAGGCGGTGAAGGCGGCGGCGGATACTTTTCGGACGAATCCAAAGCTGGACGTGGCGACGTGCATCACCGAACTGGAAGTTGGCGAGGCATTGGTTTCGTTTCTCGACGAGAAGGGCACACCGGGAGTAGTGGAGCGCGCGCTGGTGTGTCCCCCGCGGAGTCAGATTGGGCCGATTACGCCGGACCAGCGCCAACAATTGATGAAGACTTCGATTGTGGCGGGAGTCTATGAAAACGCCGTGGATCGCGAATCGGCGTACGAGATGCTGAAGGCCCGCGCCGGACAAGCAGGATCAGTTGGTGCGACCGGGACGCCCGCGCCTAATACGGCGGGTGCTCCGTCTCAGCCTTGGTATACGAATTTGCCCGGGATGGGCGCTCCAGTGAAAGGCGGACGACGCGGAGACAGCCTGGGTGAGGCGATGGCGAAAAGCGCGGCGCGGACAATTGGAAGTTCGGTGGGCAGACAAATTGTGCGGGGAATTTTAGGTTCGCTGCTGGGCGGAAAGAAATAAACCCGGTTACGTAGCGAGGGCCGCGATGAAGACTTGGGTGAAGACGGGAATGCTGTTCGGGGCAATGCTCTTGGTATCGCCGCAGGTCGCGCTGGCGCAGAATGCGCCGGCGGATGAGGCGGCGGGGGTCGTGACTGGCGTGGCGACTTACCGCGAACGAATCGCGATGCCCAAGGATGCGGTTTTCGAGGCTACGCTGGCAGATGTGAGCAAGACGGACGCGCCGGCCGAGACTCTGGGAACCGCCGTGATGGAGAATCCCGGAAATCCTCCTTACCATTTTTCGATTACCTACGATCCGCGGCGAATTGTGGAGAACCATGCGTATGCGGTGCGCGCGACAATAAAGATTGGGGATCAATTGGCGTTTACTTCGGATACGACCCATCCGGCGATCACCCGCGGCAACGGGAAAGAAGTGAATATTCTGCTGAAGAGCGCGGCGCGACAGAAGACCGCGACGGAAACCGGGAACGCGCACGGAAAGGTGCCCCTGGAGAACACGACCTGGAAAGCCACGCGAGTGAATGACAAGGACGTGGTGGCGAATGAAAATCGCCGTGCTCCTTATATTCTTCTGCAGACCGCGGACCATCGTGTGGCGGGATCGGGCGGATGCAATCGGATCACCGGGACATACAGCGTCGAGAAGCAAACCATTCACTTCGGTCCAATGGCGTCGACGATGATGGCTTGCCCGAGCGGGATGGACATCGAAAAAGATTTCCTGCAGGCACTCGATCAAGCGCATACCTGGAAAATTCAAGGCAATGAACTGGAACTTTACGGCGAGGACGGCGGTTTGCTAGTTCGATTTGAGGCTAGCGAAACAAAATAGCACGACCCTCACAAAGTTTCGGCGTCCACGGTGCGAACAACGATGTGAAGCGGCGAATCGGCGAGAATGACACCTCAGCCTCGCAATCCCCGCAAGACAACTTCATACCCATGCTTGGCCAGAACTGTTAAGAAAGAAGCAACACCGGGGGATTGACATGACCCTTCCGCTTGGAAAAAATTGATAATGAATAGCGATGAATACTCCGGCCATTCAAATTGACGGACTGACGAAGGACTACGCCGTCGGATTCTGGCGCAAAACCATGCGCCGGTCGCTGGATCATTTGACACTCGAGGTGAATGAAGGCGAGGCGTTTGGATTCCTGGGCCCGAACGGCGCGGGAAAAACCACTACGCTAAAACTCTTGATGGGCTTGATTTTCCCGACGAGCGGGGGCGCGCAGGTGCGTGGACGGTCCATCGCGGACGTGGGCATGCACCGGGAAATTGGCTACATGCCGGAGCAGCCTTATTTTTACGACTATCTGACGGCTCGGGAACTCCTGGATTATTTTGCAAGATTCTTTGGATACAGCCGCGCCGAGCGCGAGGAACGAATCAAGAAATTCCTGGAGCGAGTAGGTTTGGCCGGATCCGCGGACGTACAGCTACGGAAATTCTCTAAAGGAATGCTGCAGCGGGTTGGAATTGCGCAGGCCATTTTGCATGATCCACAGGTTGTTTTTCTGGATGAGCCGATGTCCGGACTGGATCCGGTGGGACGGCGCGAAGTTCGCGACATCATCCTCGAGCTGAAAAATCAGGGCCGGACGATTTTCTTTTCGACGCACATTCTTTCTGACGCGGAAATGTTGTGTGACCGCGTGGCCGTGCTGTTGGGCGGAAAACTGCAGGGCGTGGGAGCCCCGCGTGAGATCGTGTCGATGGAAGTTCAGGGAATGGAGATCTTATTTGAGTTGCGGGCGGGAACCGCGTTGCCTCCAAAAATATTGGAGCGTGCGACGCACACCGGCGAACGCTATCGAATCGTGGTGCCAGAAGCGGAAGTTTACGCAGCGCTGGAACAATTGAGAAATTGCGAGGCGCGAATTCTGTCGGTGACTCCGCTGAGACCCTCGCTGGAGGATTATTTCTTGAAGCTTGTGGCAGGGCAGAAGAAGACGGCGCAGACGAAAGACGTAGCGCCGGTCGAGGTCGCGCGATGAGCACGATTCCGGGCATCGTGGCGGTCAACACGTTTCGTGAAGCGGTGCGCGATCGCGTGCTGTACAACCTGATTTTCTTCGCGCTGCTGATGATGGGTACGGCGGTGCTGGTGGGCGGAGTTTCGATCGGCATCGAACGCGACGTCATCGTCAATTTAGGGCTGACGGCTATTTCGGTTTTTGGAATTTTGATGGCGATTTTTATTGGCGTGGGGCTGGTGCATAAGGAAATCGAGAAGCGGACTCTTTATAGCTTGCTGGCGAAGCCGGTGCAGCGGTGGCAATTCCTGGTGGGCAAATTCGGCGGGCTGGTGCTGACGCTCACGGTGAACACGGCGCTGATGATGGTCGGTTTGGCGGCAGCGCTGTTTTACGTGACACGGAAATTTGAACGCAGCGACGGAACGATCGTGGTGGCAATTTATTTCATCCTGCTGGAGCTCGCGCTGATCACGTCGCTGGCGCTGCTTTTTTCGTGTTTTAGCACTCCGATGCTTTCGACGCTTTATACGGTGGGAATCTATATCGCGGGAGTTTTTGCGCCGAACATTCGAGATATTGGGGTCGTGACCGCCAGCCCGGTGGCGAGGTGGATGGCGACGGCGGTGTATTACCTGCTGCCGAATTTTCATAACTTCAATGTGATGGCGGCAGCGGCGCACCAGGAAACGATTCCGACTGCGCTGATCTGGCAAAACACGCTGTATGCAGCGCTGTATATTGCGGTGGTGCTGCTGGCCGCAGCGGCGATATTTTCGAGCCGCGATTTGAAATGAGCGGCGGTAACAACACTCGAGTGGTGCGCGTCGCCCTGATGGCGGTTCCAGCCCTTTTGATTTCGCTCACCTTTCTGCAGCAGCGGATCGACGTCTCGGCCGCGCCTTTGCAGAATGAAAAACCGGAGCTGATGCTGCGTTCCGGCGCGATGGTGAAGAAACTCAGCCTAGGCTACGATCCGCTGCTGGCAGACATTTATTGGACGCGCGCCGTGCAGTATTTTGGGGGGCGGGTTGGCTTACGCGGCGCGACCTTCGAGTTGCTGGGACCCTTGCTGGATATCACCACCACGCTAGATCCGCAACTGATGGTGGCTTATCGCTTCGGGGCGATTTTTTTGTCCGAGCCGGCACCGGCCGGAGCGGGGCGGCCAGATCTCGCAGTAGAGTTGGTGAAAAAAGGAATCGCCGCTAATCCCGACCAGTGGCGACTCTACGGTGACCTTGGACTTATCTATTCCATTCATCTGAAGGACTATCAGAAAGCGGCTGAAGCCTATTTGGAAGGCAGCAAAAATCCCAACGCTCAAATTTACATGAAGGCCATGGCCGCCGCCGTGGCGCAGAAGGGCGACTCGCTCGAAACTGCCAAATTGATTTGGGGCGAGGTCTACTCGACCACGGACGACGCGCAGATCAAGAAGCGGGCACGGCAACACCTGGAATCATTGGACGCAGTCATCGACTTGAAGAACCTGAACCAAGCATCGGAGATATATTGGGAAAAATTCGGGCATTACCCGGCCACCATTCAGGAATTGCGTGACGCGGGGCTCGCGGAAGGAAAGTTGGAAGACCCCGAAGGTTATCCTTACGTGATGGGCGCTTACGGAGTGCCGCAATTAAATCCTGAAAGTACGATCGTGATGGAGCGGGACCAGCAGCTTCCGCAGCGAAATCACTAACTACAGATTACAAACCAGCCGCGCCGATTTATTCGTGGCGCAGAGCCTCGATCGGATTCAGGCGCGCGGCTTTGGTGGCGGGCCAGACCCCAAAAATGAGGCCGATGCCGACGGAAACGGTGAAGCCGATGATGATGGCCCAGGCCGGGACCACGGCTTTCAGCGAGCTTACAACCGGGATCAGCATGACGATGGCGCTGCCGAAAATAATTCCGATCAGGCCGCCCGTGCCGGTCAGCGTCATGGCCTCGAAAAGAAATTGCCACGTGATATCCTTGCCCCGGGCGCCGATGGCTTTGCGCACACCGATTTCGCGAGTGCGTTCGGTGACGGATACCAGCATGATATTCATCACGCCCATTCCGCCAATCAGCAAACCAATTGAACTGAGGACGACCACGGCGAGGACCACACCGCCGATGATGTCGTTGAACTGCTTCACGACTTCCACCTGGGTCTGAATTGCGAAATTATCTGGCTTGTCGTAGGCCACGTTGCGGCGGTGGCGCAGGACTTCCTTAATCTGATCCACGGCGGCGTCGAGCTTTCCGGGATAGGCGAGGAAGCGGTAGGCGATTTCGAAACTTCCTGGATACAACTTCATGAAAGTGAAATAGGGGATGACAGTGCGGCGATCTTCGTCGTTCGTGCCGAAACCTCCGGACGGTTTTTCGAACACGCCGACGACCTGGTAAGTGGAGCCGTCGACCAGGATTTCTTTTCCCAGTGAATCTTCGATCGAGGGGAAAAATGCTTTGGCCACGTTCTCGCCGATCACCACTACGTTTTCGCGATGCTCGTTTTCCGCTTCGGTAAAGAAGCGCCCGGCTTTCATGGTGGCATTGGAGTACACGGTCAAGTACGCCGGAAAAGTGCCGCGAAAATCAGTGCCTTCAATAATGTTGCCCTGGTAGCGGGCGATGTGGGTCAGCTGCCATTGAAACGCGGAGACCGCGATTTCGTGTACCGCCGGGCAGAGTTCCTTGATGGCCAGGGCGTCTTCCAGAGTGAGCTGCTTGCGCAGCTTTTCATCTTTGGGATGACGGCCGTTCTTCGGGCCTTGCTCGAAGCGAGAAACGAAGGCGGTGTCGATCCCTTCCGAGGTGAGTTCGTCCTGAATCGTAGAGCGGAATCCCTGGACCAGGCCGACTACCAGAATGATGAGTGCCACGCCAATCATCACGCCGAGGATGGCGAGAAAGCTGCGCAGCTTGTGGGCGCGGACGGTGTCGAGGGCGAGTTTTAGATTTTCGCGGAAGTCACTTTGCATCGCAGTTCCTAGGTCTCGGCCCGCAACGCTTCGATGGGGTCAAGTTTCGCCGCGCGCATCGCGGGATAAATTCCAAAAAATAATCCAACGCCCGTGGACAGAACGAGGGCGATGAGAATGGCGAAGATCGGAGTGGAAATGGGAATGGGGCTGAGCAGGCGGACCAGTTGCGCGATGACGATGGCGAAGAACACGCCCAATAATCCGCCGGTCGCGGCCAGCAGCGACGATTCCATCAGAAATTGCAGAATGATGTGACTGCGGCGAGCGCCCAGCGATTTGCGCAAGCCAATTTCGCGGGTGCGCTCGGTGACGCTGGCCAGCATGATGTTCATGATGACCACGCCGCCCACGACTAGAAAAATGGAAGTGATCCAGATGGCAATGCCGAAGGCATTGCCGGTGATGCGATTCCAAAGACCCATGATCGAGTTCGGGGCGATGATTGCGAAATTGTCGTCAATTTCGTAAGGCACGTGGCGGCGCGAGCGCAAAATCACGCGCGCTTCGTCTTGCGCGGCATCCATCCATTCCGGACCCTGAGCCTGCACAAACATGGTGACGGAATCCTGGGGCGCGAGCCATTCCTTGCGGTAGGTGCCCAGCGGAATCATAACGAAATTGTCCTGCGGCTCGCCGAGAACGGTCCCTTTGGGAGTGGCGACGCCCACGACCTGATATTGGCCCTGGCCGGCGCGAATTTCGTGGCCGATGGGATCGACGCCGGGAAAAAGTTTGTTGGCCACATCGGCGCCGATGATGCAGACGCCGGCTCGGTGTTCTTCGTCGATGTCCGAGAGGAGCCTGCCGCTGGAAACGTCGATGTCGCGAATCGGCGCGAAGGTTGGCGTAGTGCCCATGATGTTGACGTCTTCGCTGAGCAGATTCCCGTAGCGCACGTCGGCGACGGTGTCCTGCTCGCCGGCGACGGTCGAGGCGAGCTTCATGCCATCGCGGAGTGCCTGAAGGTCGTCAAGGGTGAGGGTGGGCCGTTTGCGCGCCTTGTTCCATTCCTGGAAGTTGGTGACGATGCCAATGCGATCGACGACAAAAGCGTTGGCGCCCAGGTTGGCAACCTTATCGGAGATATAGAGGTTCAGACCATTCAGGACGGAAATGACGGCGACCAGCGTGGTGACCGCCAGGATGACTCCGAGTAAGGTTAAGAAAGTGCGGAGTTTATGAGCGCGAAGGGTGTCAAGAGAAATCCAGAGCGTCTCGCGCATGGAGGCGAGCATTTTGTAAGAATTGGCGCGATCGAAAGGCGGCTTATTCACGATGTGTACATTATAAGACGGCTGGGAACGTAGAAAAGTTCACCTTGTCAAAAATATGTGGGCTGGCGCAAACGAACCAGTTCGCCTGACCTGAGGGACAGACTGGATTGTGCGGTTTGCGGTTAGAATGAAAGGCGACGAGATTTTGCGAAACGCACCGCATGAAGCGCGCGAGGAATTATTGTTGTGAACAAAGAGCTTACGCTCGCAGTTTTGATTTTCGCATCGCTGGTACATGCGGCAGGCGCGGGAATCCCGCTGCGCACACTTCCTGCAAATCAACAACTGGGTGCGCCCGGCCAGAATAGTATTCAAGCCAAAGATTGGGCGGCGCCGTCGGACGCGGAAATCAAAGCACGGGCGCAAAAGCTCATCGCCAACCAACATCGCAACGACAAGGCACTCGACGAATACGAGCGGGTAGAGCATCAGGTTTCGCAGACGGGTGGAGACTATCCGCGCGTTTTGGAGGATAGAACTTTTCGAGTGGTGCCCACGGGCAGCGGAACAATGAAGCTCCTGCTGAGAACCGATAGCAAACCCGCGGACCCAGCCGATTATCGCAAGCAACTGCAGGCTTGGGCGGATGTGCTGGCGCTGATGTTGAAGACCGAAGATCCCCGCACGAAAACCGCAGTGGCGAAATGGCAGAAAAGGCAACAAGAGCGGGCTGAATTAGTGGACACGTCGCCGCAGGCTTTTTCCTTGAGCTGGGTCGGAATCGAAACGAGAAACGGACGACGCTGCGACGTGCTGGATCTGCAACCGAATCCGAATTTTCATCCGCACACCATTCTGCAAGAAGCGGTCTCGCACGTGGTAGCGAAAATCTGGATCGACCACGAGGCCAACCAGATGGTTCGCGCCGAGGCACATCTGCTGAAGGATGTTTCGTTCGGTGGGGGAATTCTGGGAAAGCTTTACCGCGGTGGAGTGTTTTCACTCGAGCAGGCCGAGGTTTCACCAGGGCTATGGCTTCCCTCACGTTACCAGTACGACTTCACCGCCCGGAAATTTTTGTTCACCTTCGAAGAACACCAGTACATTGAAGCTAGCCAGTATCACTGGGACGGACCGCCCAAGCAGGCCCTAGCCATCGCGCAAAACGAGTTGGCCACGGGCAAAATGGCCTACGGAGCGCAGTAACTTTTCCCGTAGCGCCGGGTTAAATCAAACAAGGGTTGGTTCGTTTCATTCCATCACGGCGTTTAAACGCCGACTCGTCCCGGACTGTACCGCTCGGTTCATCACGGAGGTTCGTATGGAATTCAGAACACTTCGCTCGTTCGGTCTTGCGACGTTCTTGCTGACTTCGGTTCATTGCGGAACGGCATTGGCGCAAGAGCAAAGTAACCCTCCAGCGCCCCCGGCTACGCAGGCGGGCGACTCAGCCGCGTCGCCCACGGCACCAGCGTCAACCACTCCCGCGACAAACGCGCCGGCAACGAAGCGGGTATGGACCAACGACGATATGGGCGACCTGCATCGAAATTCGACGATTTCCACTTTCGTAGCGCCGGCGGCGAAGCCGGCGCAGTCGAGCGAAAAACCGGCGAGCCCGGCGAAGAACGCCAACGCGAAACGGTATCAGGATCAGATCGCCGCGCAGCGCGCCAAGCTGCCGCCGATCGACGACAAAATTACACAACTGAAAGCGGTGCTGAGTGGAGACACGGTGCAGGAAACGCGGGTCTACGGCGGCGGGCACATCGACGACTGGCATGAGGAGTTGGTGCATCTGCAGAAGCAACGCGACGATATTGAGGCCAAGATCAGCGCGCTGCAAGATGAGGCGCGGCATAATGGCGTTCCGGAAAATCAGATTCCGCAGTAAAACGCGAAAGCGAGTCGCGTTGAAAGTTTAAAGTAAAAACGGGGAGCGGACACGCTCCCCGTTCTAGTTTTTGGTGGCTACTAGTTACGCGCGGCGGCGGCGGTGCCTTCTTTTTCTATGGGGGCGCCGACCAGGTTGCCCCATTCGGTCCACGAACCATCGTAGTTCTTCACATGGTCGTAGCCCAGCAAATACTTGAGGACGAACCAGGAGTGCGAGCTGCGTTCGCCGATGCGGCAATAGGCGATGATGGGATCTTTCCCGTCGATCCCTTTTCCGTCGTAGAGCGCCTTGAGGGCGTCGGCCGATTTGAAAGTGCCATCTTCATTGGCGGCTTGGGCCCAGGGAATGCTAGCGGCGCCGGGAATGTGGCCGGCGCGTTGGGCGGTTTCGGTCATGCCCGGAGGCGCGATGATCTTTCCAGTGAATTCGTCGGGAGAGCGGACGTCGACCAGTTGCGCGGCTTTTTTCTTATCGACGAAAGCAAAGATTTCGTCTTTGCGGGCGCGCAGCGATTCATCGGGAGCGCTGGCGCGATAAGTCGCCGCAGTGACCTTTACGGGGTCGGTGGTCAGCGAGCGCTTTTCTTCCACCCATTTCTTGCGGCCGCCGTTGATGAGGCGGACATCCTTATGGCCGTAATACTTTAGCTGCCACAACGCGTAGGCCGCGAACCAGTTGTTGTTGTCGCCATAGAGCAGGACCGTGGTGTCGTTGGAAATTCCGGATTGGCCGAGTAGTTTTTCGAGCGTGGCTTGGTCGATCAGGTCGCGACGAACGTGGTCCTGGAGCTGCGATTGCCAGTTCCAACCGACGGCGCCAGGAATATGACCCTGGTCGTAAGCGGTGGTATCGACGTCGACTTCAACGAGACGAACTTTGGGATCGTTCAGATGGGCCGCGGCCCATTCGGTGGAAACCAGAACCTCGGGATGCTTGTAATCAGTCATTGTGCCGTCTCCTGTTGTTTTTAGGCGCTCGAAAGTCGGCGATGCGTTAGACGCTTCGCAAAAATTTCAGTGAAAATAAAAAACCCACCGGCCTTGAAAATTCTGGCGGTGGGTCGGGAAATTTCGGCTTTTTTTTGTTACTGAGTCGCTTAGCCTCCCGCGCCAGAACACACTTCTGTACAACACAGACAACAACAGTGGGTACAGGTCTGGACGCGAAGGTTCATTAGAGTTAAGGCTACACCGGAATGACAGGGATGGCAATTGCTTCGTTTTTGGGCACCAGGCTCACGAAATGGGTCGCAGGGTGGCGTCGGTAGCGGATTCGTATTCGAGGCGAAGGAGCCAATCGAAGTGAAATTTTTCGGCGGTTAGCCATTTTTCCATTTCTTCGCGGCTGGAGGCGTCGAACTCGGCCAGCATTTTCCCTTCCTGCATGTTGACCAGCACGCGGCGGCCGGTGACGGACTTCGCGCCTAAAATTTTTTTGGACAATTCTTCGGCGCCCTGGCGGGTGAGGCAGGCGAGGGTATGTTGGGAGAGGTAACGAGGCATTCGGGCTCCTGTTCCGCTAGAATCAGCGGCGGCGAAAACGACCGCGTCTAATATATAGCGCGAGCCGGGAGAAATCGAATGGCTGAGATACGCACGGAACATCCTTATCACGCCTACGAAGCGATTTTGGCGCAGCCCGACCGGGTAGAACAGGTATTGGCGCAGCGCGAAGCGATCGGGCGCGTGGCGCAGGCTGTGGCGCATAAGGAACGCATCATTTTTGTGGGGATTGGAACTTCGCTGCACGCGGCGCGGGTGGCGGAAAGCTGGCTGCGATATTTCAGTCAGGGGCACGTGCTGGCGCAGGTCGAGCAATCGTTTGAGCTGATTCATCATCCGATCGCATTCAGCGCGAATGACGCAGTGGTGGTGATCACGCACACGGGCACTACGACCGCTTCGGTGGGCGTATTGCGCATGGCGCGCGCGGCAGGCGCCTTGACCGTGGCGATTACCGGCAAGGTGAGCGGTGAGGGCGTACGCGGCGCCGATTTTCACCTCGAGACCTGCGAGCAGGAAATTCCGTTTGCCTACACGAAGAGCTATACGACGGCTCTGGCGGTGCTGGCGCTGATGACGATTCGCATCGCGGAGCAAAAAAACAAAGTGGCCATGCCGGCTAGAGGAGGCGAGCTCGCTCGCGTGCCGGAGCTGATGCGGGAAGCGCTGGGCCTCGCCCCGCAAACGCGGGGATGGGCGGCGTTGATTGCGCAGCTTCCGCGCATTGAGATTTTTGGGTCGGGCGCGGCTTGGGCGACCGCGAGCGAGGCGGCGCTGAAGATTAAGGAAGCCTGCTACATCGCGGCGGAGGGATTCGAGACGGAAGAAATCCTGCACGGGCCTTTTTCGGAAACCGATTCACGCGGTTCGCTGATCGGGTTATTCACCGGAGATGCGGCGGACGATCGGGGACGGCAGATTTTGCGGGCGGCGGGAGATTTGAAAATGTTGCGGGCAGCGATTGCGGTGCCGGCTGCCAATCGCGAGCTAGCTTGCGAGGAAGTGTTTGTCGTACCGGAGTGCGCGCCGTGGCTGGCTGCGTTCACGCACCTGGTTCCGCTGCAACTGCTGATGTATTACCTGGCAATCGAGCGGCGGGCCAATCCGGATACCGGGCGCATGGAACAGGCCGAGCATGCGGCGGCGAGCAAGCATTACAAATATTGAGGATCGGTGGCGAGGGCGGCGATAGGGCCCGGGAGCATGCCGGTGCGAAATCGTGAAGAATCACCGAACGAGCCGCAATGGGTGCCTGACCTTTGTGCCACTTGTTCGCTGAACACACGAACAGGAGTTGCGTTTCGGGAACATTTTGAAGGTTCGTTTTAGGGCTGCACCTCCGCCGGCACGTAAGATTGCATCCTGGGAACCCTATGAGGTGCCGAATGAAACGAAGTTTCATCGTTTTGGGTGCGTCGCTCCTAGCGTTGCTGGGATTGGCGCAATTCAGCGTACCGACTCACGCGCAGTTCAACGGCGGCGTGGGTACGATCGAGGGGACTGTCCTCGACCCACACGGCAAGCCGGTCACCAATGCAAGCGTGACGATTCAAACATCGTACGGAACGCATCCACACGCGACGCACACCGACGTCAACGGACATTTCGAGTTTGCGCGCTGGACGGCAGGGCAATACGATCTGCGCGCCTATGCCAACGGCGTTTTCTCCGAATGGGCAAAACGCGAGGTGATCAAGGCAAAGAAAACCACGGAAGTCACCTTGCGCCTGATCCCGAGCCAAGACGGGAACTAACCGCAACGAGCGCGGGCTTAGGGTGCCGATTCGCCAGTAGAACGGCAGGAAAGGCAGCTAAGCCTTGTTCTTCCTTAGATTTCCCTAGTACCTGGTACTAAAACCTCGGTACCGAAAATTTGAACCGGATGCCCCATTGGTTGTGGACGTAGATCTGGCGAAACTGTATGTGCGGGTTGGAAGCTGCGATTGCGGGGACGACGGTTCCACAAAAAAAGGAGCCGGGGCATCTATCCAACCCGTCCAAAACCTTGCGGCTGGCGCCCCTTCTTGTAGTTCCGCCAGCGGGCAGGTTTAGCGATTTGGCCCTCTTCAGGCAACAGACTCCCAAAAAACATTTTTCTGTTCCGGCGCGGCCCCTCTCCGAATTTGATGACCGCGTTCCAGCCGTAAGGACCTTCAGAGGCTGAAGCCCATTGGAGGCCGGGGGTCGTATATGTCGTGGCTAAAGCCACGACCTACAAGCACGCTGGCGAGCGCCCGCTAAAGCGAGATGTTGCCACCCCTCATGCTGGGGAACGAAACTTCGGATGGATTGGCGAATCCTTCGCATCTGTTGGCCGCGGACCTGCTTCATATGGTGTAACGCTTGGCGGTGGTCATTTCTGGCTCGCCGGGCGTATGGGGCATAGGACAGGTGATGGATAAATCGGACGCATTGGCGCGAAGGCTGATGGCAGTGTTTCTGGCGGCGGTCCTGCTGTTTGTGCTGCCATTGAACGCCGCGGACCTGCAAGCGCAGGCCGCGCAGAACTATGCGCGGTACATTGCGTTGACGCAGGTGCAGGTCGACGCGGAACTGGCGCAGAGCGGATCTTACCTTTGGGTCGAACGTTTGCCGGAAGCGCGACGAACCGAGGCGCTGGCGCAGTTGCGCAGCGGTGGCGTGGTGATCGAAAAGCTGGAAACGCTGGATGACGGGAAACCGATCGCGGTGCCCGGAGGCCTGATCCATCACTGGATCGGAACGGCGTTCGTGCCGGGAGCGACACTGGCGCAAACGCTGGCTTTCATGCAGGACTACGATCACAAAGTGGAATATTTTAAGCCGGACATCGTGCGGTCGAAAATTTTGAGTCATGAGGGCGACGATTATTTTGTGCTGCTGCGTTTCTACCAGAAAAAAATCATCACGACGGTGATCGATACGGACCAGGAAGTTCACTACCACGTGGTGGATAAGACGCACGCGTGGAGCCGTTCAAACGCGACACGGGTGCAGGAAGTGGACAATCCAGGAAAATCGGATGAGCGCCTGGAACCCGAAGGGCACGACCGGGGATTTGTGTGGAAGCTGAATACGTTCTGGCGGTTCGAAGAAAAGGATGGAGGCACGTATCTGGAGTGTCAGGCCATTTCGCTGAGTCGCGATATACCCACGGGGCTGGGCTGGATGGTGGGATCGTTCGTATCCAGCGTGCCGCGTGAGTCTCTGACTTTCACGCTGACCACGGCGCGGGCGGCGCTTGCGAAAAAAACCGTGGCAAGTAATTAGTTCCGGAAGCCGCCGTCCGCATTTACGAACGAGCGGAGATCGGCACGGACCACGACACTGAAGAGAAATCCCGCGCAGCAAATGCGTCACACCTCTGGCGAGATAACAAGAAACCTAATTGAAATTAAAAGGTTGTGCTGCCGAGAAAAATATCCTCGACGCCGTTGGTATCGCGCGGAACCAAATTATTGGAGAACGACAGGAAGCTGACGGTGTGACCATCCGCGCTGATCGACGGAACCAGATTTTGCCCGTTGGAAGGAGCCGCGTTCTTACCACCCGACACGCTCGAAAGCGCCAGACCCGTGGTGCAGGTCACCGCGGTCCCTAAACAAGTGTTGCGGACGAAGATATTCTCGATGCCGTTCGTCGTGTTCGCCAGGTTGGAAGCCAGCGACGAAAAAGCAACGAATTGCCCGTTGGAGCTGATGCTGGGATGTTCGCTGAGGCCGTTGCCGGGTGTAGTGCCGTTCGCGGTTGAAACTAACGTTGTCGATGGCGTGCAGGTGGTGGTCACAAGGACGACGCCGTTGCAGGTATCACGCAGATAGATTTGTTGGGTGGTTCCCACCCCGACCACCAGGTTCGTGGCGGTCGAGGCGAAAGCAACAAAACGGCCATTCGCGCCAAGACTCTGCGAACTGCAAGTTACGGTCGTACTGGCGCAGGTCGAAATACTCGATTCGCTGCTGGCGCCGTCTGCCGGGGTAGTGCCATCCGGGGTGGAGATCAAGGTCGTCACCGGCACGCAGGTATTTCCGGTGGTACCAATTGAGGTGACGCAGGTACTGCGTTCGAATATTTCCGAAGCGCCCTGCGGATTGGGAGCGGTAGAACCCAGGTTCGTGGCTACCGAAGTAAATGAAACAAAAAGGCCGGTATCGGCAATGGAAGGATTCGAGCTCGCGCCATTGGCCTGAGTGACGCCATCGGGGGCCGCGGAAACCAGATAAGTCGTCGGAATGCAGGTGCTAACGGTTGTGGGCGTCGATATACCGCAGGTGTTGCGAACGTAAATCTGGGGAATGGTGCCACTGGGAGTTATGTCCGAAACGAGATTCGTAGCCAGCGAAACAAACGCGACAAAGTCTCCGTCGGGACTGATCACGGGATTGTAACTGGGCCCGTTGCCCGCGGACTGGCCGTCAGCGGCGATGGAGATGAGTTGCGGAACGGCGCTGGTCGAAGTGGTGGCCGTGCAGTCGGTGGTGGCGGAGGCAATGCAAATCGGACGCCAGTAAACCTGCGTCATACCGCCGGGAACCGGGACGGTGGTGACCAGGTTGGTGGCCAGGGAGGTGAAAGCTGCGGTATCGCCACCCACGTTGATGGTCGGTTCCGAACTGCTGCCATTGGCGGGATTTCCGTTGGGGCCGAGACTGATCACACTGGTGAGCGGAGTACAGGAAGCGACGCCCAAACAAGTATTTTGTAAATACACGTCCGTGGAGGGATTGGTATCGCTCAGCACCAGATTGTGCGACACCGAGGCGAATGCTACGAATTGGCCGGTATTGCTGGTGGAGGGACCGACCGTGGAAGTAGTCAAACCTAGCGTGCCGTTCTGACAGTTTGAGACGCCGCCGCAAATACCGCTGCTAGCCTGCGAACCGTCGGCGGCCACATCCACTAGGATCGGAAGTCCTAGCAAGTGCGTCGGATTCACCGCGAAAGTTTTAGTGACGGAGGTGCCTCCGCCCGGACCGGGATTGACGACCGCAATTTGATTCACGCCGCCGAACGCCAAATCGCCAATGGTGAGAGAAACGGATGCCGCGGTGGTGCTGGTGACCGTAGTGGGCAAAGGCGCACCGTTCAGAGTGACCGTGGTGAACTGGCTGACGAAACCCGTGCCGGCCACAGCGATGGTAGTCGCAACGGCTCCGGCCTGAACGCTGGAGGGAGTAACGGAAGTAATGGTCGGGATAGGATTCAGAATGCTCAGCGGAAGTTGATTCGACACGCCGCCACCGGGAGCCGGGTTCAGGATAGCGATTTCTTCCGTGCCTGGCGCAATGAGATCGTTGCCATCGACGGAAGCCTCTATCGAAGTCGTGCTTTCGAAGGTGGTCGGCAGATTCATTCCATTTAGGGTGGCCACCGACTGGGGAACGAAGTTGGATCCGGTGACAAAAACGGTAACCGTGGCGGAAGTGGCGGCCAGCGCGCTCGAGGGAGAAATAGAAGTGATATGCGGCAGCGGACTCGAAGCTGGAGTAATTACGAACGGAAATAAAGTATTAGTTTGATTGGCCGGGGGAAAGACTCCGCCGCCGGGCTGCGGGGTGGTGACGCTGAAGTACAGCGTTTGGGCGGTGGTCAATAAGGAGGAGGGAAGCGTGCCGGAAAGAGTATTCTGATTATCGAATAGAGTCACCAATCCGATCGGCGCGCCGTTCGGGCTCTGGGAAACGCCTACCGTACTTCCCTGCACAAAGTCGCTGCCCAAAACTTCGATGATGACCTGCGGGCTATTTTGCACCACAGAGGTACCGATACAGGCCAGCTGCGGACCTTGCACGCAGATCGACTTGATAAAGGGTGCCGGAAAATTAATGGTCTGGGAGCCACAAGAGGGCAAGACCAAGATAACGAAAATCAAAAACCAAAAAGCGAAGCTAAAGTTTCCGCGCAAAATCTCACACCCCTGTCTATGGTCGACTGCAGCGCCCTTGGCGCAATCCTAGAGACTACTAAAGATGTCGCCAGCGAGCAATCAGGATGCCTGGGTAAACCGCGATTTAGAGTGGCCGGGATTGAGCGAAGCCAGTGGCAGGACATGCCGACGGGGAGCGTATGAGGCAGGCGCACCGGCCGGTCATCGTGCCGGGGCTGCGTTTTCAGGTGGATTTCTAGGGAACCCAGCCTGCGCAGGGTTTAAGATGTGGCGACTGCGGCGGCCTGAGCGCGCGTAGCAATCCTAGGCCCGGGAGGTTGTTCATGTCGCATGTGCTTCGAGTTTTGAGCGTTGCGGTTTTATTTGGATGCTTCGTATCGGCAGTATCCGCGCAAGACGCTTCGAAATCGCAAAGCGCTCCGCCCGTTGCCGCTCCAGCGACACAAGGCGCTGCGGTTCCTGCTGCAAATCCAGCAGACGTTTCCTCGGTGGATGCGATCATGGCCGCGACTTACGACGTAATCTCCGGGCCACCGACCAAGAAACGCGACTGGGACCGGTTCCGGTCCTTGTTTGTTCCAGGTGCGCGACTGATTCCGGCCGAGCGCGCCAAGGACGATTCCGGGATTTTCAAGGTCGATGTCATTACCCCGGACGAATACGCAAAATTGGCCGATGCGTATTTCTCGAAAAACGGATTTGCGGAACGCGAAATCTTCCGGAAGTCGGAACGGTACGGAAACATCATGCAGATTTTCAGCACCTACGAATCGCGGCACGATGCGAGCGATGCGAAGCCGTTCGCGCGCGGGATCAACAGCTTTCAATTGTTGTACGACGGCAAGCGCTGGTGGGTGGTGACGATTTACTGGCAGGAAGAAGACGCGGAAAATCCGCTGCCGAAGGAATTCCTTCCCGCGGGGAAGTAATTTCTAATTTGTTTTGATCTTCGTTCGCGGAAGCGCGGCGCTCCCGATTCTTATTTCTGTTTGGCCGGGTCGCTCGCGGGCGTAACTGGCACCGGCGCCGTTTCCATCTGCGGAGCAGCCAGAATCGCGGGAAGCGGCGCGGGCTTCAACTCGAGCAGCACGTCCGGCGGAAGTTTGTCGGCGCGGGCCATCAAGGCGCTGACTTGCCATATTTGCTGGTCGGTGAGCGCGTCCTTGAAGCTGGGCATGCCGGTTAGGCGGATTCCATTCCTAACTTTCCAGTAGGTCACGCCGGGAGGATCGTCGGTCACGGTGTCGTCGGCGGTGAAAAGTTGCGGGGCGCGCGGGAACATCCCCTTGGAAGCGGCGGAGGGCGGTTGCTGCGGCAGGCCGTGGCAGAAGGCGCAATTTTTTTGGTAGACCTCGGCGCCGGCGGCGAGATCGCCGGTGGTAAAGGAGGCGACGTCGCGTTGCGGAGCTTCTTTGTTGATTCTCGCGTGCAGGCC
>Ga0302176_10000241_pt1 | contig 37712 bp, 31 predicted proteins | sample I_Palsa_E1_1_FD_198787 | JGI IMG/M metagenome (GOLD analysis project Ga0302176, IMG submission 198787) | Peat permafrost microbial communities from Stordalen Mire near Abisko, Sweden - I_Palsa_E1_1 | ecosystem: Environmental > Terrestrial > Soil > Palsa > Peat permafrost | place: Sweden...
AATCCCTACCACACGATTTTTCACGAGTATTACCACTCGCTGACGCTGCCCTACTACCCGAACCTGCCGCTGTGGGTGGCGGAAGGCCTGGCGGATTTCTGGGGCAACACCGACGTAAACAGTTCGGACGTGCAAATGGGCAAGCCGGACGAAAGCCTGGTGGTGGAATTGCGGCAAAGCTCGCTGATTCCGCTGGGGGTGCTATTCAAGGTGGACCACAGCTCGCCGTACTACAACGAGCAGGAAAAAACGTCGATATTCTACGCGGAGTCCTGGGCGCTGACCCATTACTTGATGATCGGGGATAAAGCTTCGCACCGGGCGATGCTGGCGACGTATCTGGACGCCATTTCGCAAGGCGCGACGCCGGAGGAAGCCGCGGCCAAGGGATTTGGCGACCTGAAACGATTGCAATCGGCGCTGGAGACGTACATTCGGAGCAACTCGTTTTATATTCTGAAAGGCGGGGCGCCGCCAGAAATTCCACAATCCGATCTGAGAGTTCGCGAGTTGTCCGACGCGGAAATGGACGTCTATCGCGGAGGGTTTGCGACGATCCGCGGCGACGGCAAGGACGCGGTCCCCATTCTAGAACAGGCGGTGAAGGCCGATCCGAAGCTGGCCCTGGGCTATCAATATCTGGGATACGCCGAGCGTCAGACCGGAAAGCGCGACGAAGCTTTGGCCGATATTTCGCGAGCGATCGAGCTGGAGCCGAACAACGCGATCACCCGGTTCATGCGCGCGCAGCTGTACGCCATGAACGGCGGCGATCAGGACAAAATCACCACGGATTTGCGGGCGGCGATTGCGGCGGACCCCAATTTTCCTGCGGCTTACGGAATGCTCGCGGTGTACCTGGCGGAAAACCGGGAAAATCTGCCGGAGGCGCTGAGCCTGGCGAAGAAAGCTACGAATCTAGAACCTGGCAATTCCACTTATCAGTTTGATATGGCGGAGGTTTTACTGGTGATGAATCGAATTGCCGATGCGCGGACCATGGCCACGGCGGCGCGGAAGAATGCAATATATCCGGGGCAGCGGCGGCAGGCGGAGCAGTTCCTGCAGAGTCTGGACACGATCAGCAATTCCGCCAACGCGGAGGGAAATGGGTCTGGTGGGGCGGAAACAGCTAGCACCGTGCCGGCGGCGGGATCGGCTGGAGCCAAAGCAGACGGCGCAACGGCGGCGACGATGCCGGCGGCGAACGTCCGGGAGGCGACTGGGTTGGTGAGCAAGGTCGACTGTTCCAACGGCCTGCACATGGAATTGAAAACCGATTCGGGAACGTTGCGATTGCGGGTCAGGCCGGGCGGCCAGACAAAGGTCGAGGCCGATGCGCCGCCGATGCAGGGAGAGTTCAACCTGTGTAGCGTGCTTCCGGGAAAGAAAATCGGCGTGCAGTACAAGCCGGACGACGAGAAAACGAATTCAGGCGAACTGGTGAAAGTGCGGCTGACGAATCCGCAGTAATCTTGGGTTGGGGTGGTCGCCTGGCGAGGCCAAAGATTGAACGACCGAGGGCACAGAGAAAGGCTCGGGGCCACGGAGAATTTGCGAGACGGGTTGGGGATTACGGTGGCGACGGGGCGTTGGGGTTTTGGTAGACGATACGGCCGCCGGCGATGGTCATGGTGACCGGGAGCGTGAGGAGTTGTTGCGGCGGAATTTTGTTTAGGTCTTGTGGAAAGACAACGAAGTCGGCCAACATTCCTACGGCAATCTTTCCTTTGGTTTTTTCTTCGAATTCCGCGTAGGCGGAACCTACCGTGTAGTCGCTGAGACAATCGTGCATGTTGAGTTTTTCCTCAGGCTGCCAGCCGTGGCCGGGACCGCCTTGGGGAAGTTCGCGGGTGACGCAGGAATAAATTCCGCGCAATGGGTTGATGGCTTCGACCGGAAAATCGGTGCCGAAGGCGAGATGCACGCCGGCGCGTTCCATGCTGCGCCAGGCGTAAGCGCCGAGAATGCGGCGCGGGCCGATGCGGTCGGTGGCCCAGCGCTGGTCGGTAAGCAGATGCGCGGGCTGCATCGAGGCGATGATATTCATGTTGGCGAATTGGGCGAAATCGTCGGGCGCGACGATTTGGGCGTGTTCGACGCGATCACGGCGGTCGCGTTGGCCATTGGCCGCGATAACGGCGGCAAAAGTATCGAGGGCGATGTGATTGGCGCGGTCGCCGATGGCGTGAAAGGCGAGTTGGAAGGCGTCACGGTCGCGCTCGATGGCGAAGGCTTTCAGTTTGTCGGACGGTATGCGCATGATGCCGGTGGCGTTGGGGTCGTCGGAATAAGGGGCGAGCATCGCGGCGGTGCGAGCGCCGAGCGAGCCGTCGAGAACTTCTTTCAGCGAGCCGGTTTTGAGCCAGGGGTCGGTGGTGCCGCCATCCCGCCGCATTTGCTGGAGGCGCGCGAGATCGACTTCGAAGGGCAGCCATTCGGTGATGCGGAGATTTAATTTTCCGGCGCGCTGCAATTCGCGGTAGACCAAAAAGTTTTCCCAGCCGAAGTTGTCGGAATCCTTGGCGACGATAACGGAATTATCCTGCACGGAAGTGACGCCGACCTGGGAGATGGAGTTGAAAAGTTTTTCGAAGGCGGCGGAGCGCTGGGCTTGGGAGTAGTCGGGAACCAATTTGGAAACGAGATTCATGGCGGCATCTTCATCGAGCATGCCGGTAGGTTCGCTGGTTTTAGGATCGCGCTCGATGCGGCCGCCGGGAGGGTCGGGAGTTTTTGCGGTTAGATCCGACATGCGGAGTGCCAGCGAGTTGACGACGGCGACGTGGCCGTCAATGCGGCTGGCGATGATCGGATTTTTGGTGGAGACCGCGTCGAGATCCTGACGCGTGGGAAATTTTTTCACGGTCCAGAGGGTGTGGTCCCAGCCATCGACGACGATCCATTCACCGGGCTGGTAGTCCTGCAGGCGAGCGCGGATGCGCTGCTGAAATTCGGCGAGAGATTTTGCGCCTTCCGCATTTACGTGGAGCTGGACGTAGGCGGCACTGGCGAGGTGCAGGTGAGCGTCGTTGAAACCGGGCATGACGAACTGGCCGTGGAGATCGAGGATGCGGGTGTTGGGACCTTTCCATTTTTGAATATCCGGAGAGGGGGCGCCGTCGGGCGAAGTTTCATAGGAAACGGCGACGATTTTTTCACCGCGGATGGCGACCGCGGAGGCCGCGGCATGGTCACCGTCGTCCATGGTTTCGATATTGGCGTTGGTGAGAATCAGATCCGCGGGACCGTCGGCGGTAGAGGCGGAAGCGCGCGCGGCGCGATCGAGATTCTTCGCGGGAAGATTTTTAGTGGCGAGGCGGACGCCGATAAAAACTCCGACGAGGAGCACGACCGCGGCCAAGATCAGCGCCGAAGGACGAATCATTTTATTGCTGCAAACCGGCGAGCAGGACGGTGGTGAGCAAGAGGCGCTTCAAGCCGAGTTCCCTGCCGGTGGGGTCATACCATTCGTCGAGCGTGTGCGAGCCGCTGGCCTTGCCGCCACCGCCGAGGGAGATAGCGGGGATGCCGAGCGATAGCGGAATATTGGCGTCCGTGGAGCTGCGTTCGAGGCGCGAACGGGTGCCGAGAAAGCGGTCGACGCTGCGGATCGAATCGAGCAGCGGAGAATTGTCGGGAAGTTTGCCGGCAGGGCGCAGGCCGAGCGAGCGGAAATTCACTTCGAGCGGCGCGCCGGAATCGCGCGCGGCCGCGGCCATTTCTTCCTTGATTCCGGCTTGCATGGCGTCGCGCAGCGAAACTTCCATTTTGACAACTTCGGCTTCTTCTTCGGAGCGCAGGTCGACTTTGACCACGGCGCGAGCAGGAATGGAATTGACCGAGGTGCCGCCTTCGACCACGCCGAAATTGAAAGAGCTGCGGGGATCTTCGGGGACGGCCAGGCTGGAAAATTTGACGATGCCGCGGGCGAGGGCGGTGATGGGATTGGGGGCGCCAAAATCGGACCAACTGTGGCCGCCGGGGCCGGTGATGGTGACTTCAAAGCGGTGCGAGGCGATGCCCTGAGTGGTGATGTGCTCGGTGGAGGCGCCGTCGACGGCGATGACGGCGGCGAGGCGCGGACGGTAGGCGTCGATCAGGGCGCGGATGCCGCGGAGATTGCCTTCGCCTTCTTCGCCGACGTCGCCGGCGAAAATAATTGTTTTGTTGGTGCGCACGCGGCCTTCGGAAAGCGCGCGAGCGACGCCGAGGAGGGCGGCGAGACCCGCGCCGTTATCGGCGATGCCGGGGCCAACGAGACGATTGCCGTTTTTCTTGACGCGGACTTCGGTGCCGGCCGGGAAAACGGTGTCGAGATGCGCGGCGAGAAGAATGATGCCGTTGGGATCGGCGCCGGGACGTTCGGCGATCACGTTTCCGGTTTTGTCGATACTGACTTTCAGGCCGAAGGGTTCGAGGATTTTCTGGAAATAGGCGGCGCGTTTGGCTTCGGTAAATTCCGGCGCGGGAATTTCGCTGAGGGCGATTTGCTGCTCGGTGACCCAGGCGGTGTTTTTGTCGATCCAGGCCAGGGCCTGGGCGCAGGTGGAATCGTCCGCGATTTTCTCGACGGAGTCGGTGGCGGCGCGCGAAGAAACGGTGGCCATCACAAGAACGATACCGCAGATGTGGAGGAGTTTCACGGGTTTCTGGGTTTGATTTTAGCGCGGAATGTGGAGTGGCACGGGTTCAATTGCGGATTCGGGGTTCAGGGCCGCGTTTTCTTTGGCGACGATGCGGCGGGGGCGTGCCGCACCTCCGGCGCTGGCGGGCGTAAACCAGGGGTGGAACGATTGAAGGTTGTGGCAAGAAGGAGAAATCGAAGAGAGATCCTTCGTCGCGAAAGACGCTCCTCTGGATGACGGCCAAGGGCGGGGCTGGATGGCCGTCGCAGCAATCGTCACCGTCAAGTGAGTGCGACACACCGTGGATGCTTTTGAAGCAGGTTCCTCGCTGCGCTCGGGATGACACGCGTTTTTTGGGAGTGGGCAACCGGCGTGGGTGATGACTTAGACGGTGGCGCGGACGAGTTCCAGGATTTCGAGGTCGGACATGACGCGCTCGGATTTTTTGGCGGCGGCGAAGAGGCGATCGACGAGGTCGTCGGTGGCGGGAATTTTACGCTTTTCGAGCCAGTAGATGACGTTGGAGCGGCCGCTGAGCGGGCCGATTTCGATAATTTGTTCGAGGCCGAAGAGATGCGAGGGGACGCCGCTGTAAATGGCGTTGGCCAGCTCGCGATCGCCTTTTTTGTAGGCTTTAACGATGGCGGCGGCGTGGACGCCCGTGGCGGTGCGGAAGGCGTCGCGACCGACGACTGGATAATTCGGCGGGATCGGAGTGTGGGTGGCCTTGGAGACGGCTTCGGAATACTTTTGCAGCTGCGAGAGATCGTGATCGATCAGGCCGAAGAGTTTCAAATTGACCAGCATCAATTCCATGGGCGTATTGCCGACGCGTTCGCCCAGAGCTAGCGCGGCGGCGTGGACTTGATCGGCGCCAGCGGCGACGGCGGCTAGAGAATTGGCGATGGCCAGGCCGCGATCGTTGTGGCCATGCCAGTCGACGCGAATTTTTTCGCCGGAGGGCTTAACCACTTCGTCGATCACGAATTTAACCAGGTTGAACGCGCCGGCCGGCGTGGCGTGGCCGACGGTGTCGCAGAGCACGGCGGCGCGGGCGCCGGCGCGAATCGCGGTGCTATATAAGGTTGCGATGGTCGCGGGGTCGGTACGCATGGTGTCTTCGGTGACGTACATGACCGACAGGCCGGCGTCGACGGCGAATTTCACGGCGTCTTCGGTGGTGCGTTGCAGATGATCGACGGTCCAATCTTCGACCAGGCGGCGAATCGGGCTGGAGCCGAGGAAGGTGGCGGCCTCGATGGGCCTGCCGATTTTTTCGGAAATTTCGATGATGGGCTTGATGTCGTTTTGGTGGGTGCGGGCGGCGGCGTTAGGACGAATTTTCATTTTCGCGGAAACGATTTCGCGGGCGAGCGCTTCGGTGTCGGCGTAGGCGCGGGGGCCGGCGCCGGGCAGGCCGATATTCACGGTGTCGATGCCGAGCGATTCCATGAGGTGGAGGATTTCGATTTTTTCGGCGATCGAGGGATCGTGGACCGAGGGATTTTGCAGGCCGTCGCGGAGGGTTTCGTCGTTGAGCGCGACCCGGCGGTGGGCGGCAATTTCGGCGCCGGTGAAAATGTTCCAATCGTGGATGAGATCGGTATTCATGAGTCGAGGTTAATTTTTGCACTTTGTGGGGTTGATGGGAACTTGGAATTTGGGGGCGATGGCAAGAAGCGGACATCGAAGAGAGATCCTTCGTCGCGAAAGGCGCTCCTCTGGATGACGGCCAAGGGCGGTTTGGGTGGTAGGACTGGAAGGCCAGGAGAAGAGGGTCGTCTAAACCCGCACCTTTTGGTGAGAAGCGCGAGGAGTGCGGCACCCGGAAAGGCAATTGCAAAGGCTCCCACGTCGAGGGAGCGTTAGACGGAGTTGGCGAGCCTAGATTCGGTTGCGGCGGAAAATTATGGCGCGGACGCCGTCTTTCTTCAGCGCGGCGTGAAGGCGCTGGGACCAGGTAGGCGCGAACAGTGATTCGACGAGAGCCGCTCCGGAAGCGGCCAGTTCCGCGGTGTAGCCGAACCACCAAGATTTTGGGACGCGCGGCAGACGATCTTCATCCACGTATTTTACCTGAACCATTTCGAGCAGTCCGAGGCGCGAGTGGCTACGGCCCCAGCCGCTATCGCCGGAGCCGCCGTGCGGCGCTTCGGCGATGCCGTAATAACTGGCGACGTCGTTGATCATGACCGAGCCGGCGTTGAGGCGCGAGGCGAGTTCGCGGCCGCGGCGTCTGCTGGCGGTCCAGATACTCGCGCTGAGGGCGAAGCGCGAATCGTTGGCGAGCGCGACGGCTTCGTCGGCGTTTTTTACCATTTGAATCGCGAGAACCGGGCCGAAGGTTTCTTCGCGCATCAGGTCCATGGAGTGATCGACTTGAGTGACGACGGCGGGGTCGAGAAAATTCGGACCGAGGTCGGGGCGGCGATCGCCGCCGGTGAGCACGCGCGCGCCGCGTTTTTTTGCTTCGGCGATTTGCTCCTCGACTTTTTCGAGCTGGCGCGGGCGAATCAGCGGGCCGATTTCCGCGTCGGGATCGGAGGGCGGCCCGAGGCGGAGTCGATTGGTTTTTTCGACGCAGAGTCTGGTGAACTGGTCGACGATGGGCGCTTCGGCGTAAATACGCTCGACCGAGATACAGGTCTGGCCGCAATTCATGAAGCTGCCCCAGACCGCGGCGCTGGAGGCGACGTTCAGATCGGCGTCGGCGAGAACGATCATGGGATCTTTGCCGCCGAGTTCGAGCGAGGAAGGAATCAGCTTTTTGGCGCAGGCTTCGGCGATGCGCTGGCCGGTGGCGACGCTGCCGGTGAAAAAAACTTTGTCGGGGCCGGAGGCGATGAGGGCGGCGCCGAGATCGCCGCGGCCCTGGACGACCTGTACGAGATCTTGGGGAAGTTTGGACTGGGCGCAGAGTTCGGCGAACAATTCACCGATGAGCGCGCCGGACCACGGGGTCAGTTCGGAAGGCTTCAGGATTACCGCATTACCGGCGGCGAGAGCCGGGATGACCTGGGCCATCGGAATCGAGAACGGGTAATTCCAGGGAGAAATGATGGCGACGACGCCGAGCGGGTTGAATTCGAGCCAGCCGGATTTGGCCTTCATGGCGAGATTGTGGTGCGGAACTTTTTCGGGCCTCAGCCATTGCGCGGCGCGTTTGGCGACGAAGTCGGCGGTGTCGAGCGCCAGCAGAACTTCGGCGAAGATGGCTTCGACGCGGGGCTTGCCGGTTTCGCGGGAGATGACGTCGGCGATTTTGTCGCGATTTTTGAAGATGGCGTCGCGAAGATTTTTCAGCACGGCGGCGCGGGCCGCGAGAGGCCGGGCGGACCAAGTTTTGTGCGCGGCGCGGGCGGATTCGAAGATTTTTGGGAGCTGGGAGGGGTGGGTGGAGTCGAAGGTCGCGTTGATTTCGTTGGTGGCGGGATTTAGGGAGTCGATGAGTAGCGGATTGATTTGCGGTGGGAGGACGGATTGGGACGGCGGGGGCATCTTTGGTGATTGTAGCTGAAATGGGAGGGCGGAAAAGTTATTCGGCTGGGGCGTGGGTTTAAAGTCAACGGCGGAAAGATTTAACACGGAAAAGCGGAGCGCACGGAGACGACTGGGCAAGAAGAGTGGATCGAAGAGAGATCCTTCGTCGCGAAAGGCGCTCCTCTGGATGACGGCCAAAGGCGGTTGGATGGTAGGACCAGGCGGCTAGGAGAAGAGAGTCGTTTGGTGCAACGCTGGCAAACGGCACTAGAAGCAGGTCTTCGCTGCGCTTCGGGATGACATGTTTTTTTCTTGTTGGGAAATCGATCGAGCTGGCGGTAACGAAGCTAGGGCGTGGTGCGGTGGCGTTGGACGGCGTTGGCTAGCGAGTCGGCGGGGTCGGGGTATTCGATGTTCATGAGGTAGAGGCCTTCGGGTGGGACGGTGGGGCCGCTGCGGCTGCGGTCTTTGGCGTCGAAAAGTTTGGGGATGTCGGAGGGGACGAGTTTGCCGCGGCCGACTTCCATGAGGGTGCCGACCATTTTGCGGACCATGTAACGGAGGAAAGATTTGCCGCGCACGATGTATTCGATTTCGTTGCGGCCGATTTCGCGGCGGAATTCGGAGGAGTGGATGACGCGGACCATGTCGCGTTCCTGATCGTCCTCTTCAGAGCCGGAAGAGGCGGCGAAAGTGGTGAAATCGTGCTGGCCGGTAAACTCAGCGGCGGCGGCGTCCATAGCGGTTTCGTCGAGCGGCCACGGATAGAAAAAAACGTGGCGGTAATCGAAAGGAAGAAGGACGGGGCCGCGGGCGATGCGGTATTTGTACGTTTTGGCTTGGGCCAGCCAGCGCGAGTGGAAAGTTTGGCTGACTTCCTCGGCGGCGACGACGCGGATGGAATGCGGCAGCATGGCATTCATGCCGCTTTGAAATTCGGCGGCGGCGAGATTGGAATGCGTTTTGAAGTGGGCGACCTGGCCGAGGGCGTGGACTCCGGCGTCGGTGCGGCTGGCGCCGTGAATGGCGACGCGCTCCTGGGTGATTTTTTGGAGGGCGTCTTCGAGCGCGCCCTGGATGGTGGGGATTTTGGGCTGGAATTGCCAGCCGTGGAAGTCGGAGCCGTCGTAGGCGATGGTGAGTTTGATGTTCTGCATTTTGTGGCGCGAGGATTATCGCATGAGAGGCAAGGATGGCTTCAGGGGCTGAAGCCTCGCCCTTCCGGATCGATTTGTGGCCAATGCTCTGTTGGCTGGAATGGAAAATCTAAACCTGCACCCTTTGCTGAAAAGAAAACGCAAAGAGTGCGGCGCCCGGCGGGGGCCGCAATCGAAGGGATCCTTCGTCGCGAAAAGCGCTGCTCTGGATGACGGCCAAAGGCGGGGCTCGATGGCCGTCGCAGTAATCGTCACCGTCAAGAGTTGGGTGAGGTGGACGGCGTTGCCCACCCTTCCAGAGGCGGGAAGGATGAGGCACCCTGAAATTCAAATGCAAAAGGCAAACCGCGTACGGCTTGGAAGCAGATCCCTCGCTGCGCTCGGGATGACAATGACAGTTCTTGGTTGCGCATGATTTTGGTCGCATGTCGGCATGGATGGCGGCCCGGGGCCCTTGGATGCGCGTCAGCGCTTGGGGTGCTGTTGGAAGAAGGCCCACATCAAGTTGGTGGCGGAGACGGTTTGATCGGGTTGGTCGAGGATGCGAAGTCCGCGGTCGCCGCCGGGCCACGCGTGGCCTTGGCCTTCGATGGCGTTAAGTTCGACCGCGGTTCCCGATTTGCAGGGGGCATAGAGGTCGGTGCGAAGGGTGCCGGATTCGGTGTGCTGGGGCGAGGCGGGGCAGGCGTCTTGTTTGATCCAGAAATTAATGGCGTAGGAAACGGAGCGATCGACGCGCGGGCCACCGATGCTTTTTGATCCGGAGCCGCCGTTGAAGGGCACGTTTTCGTCGGCGGTGCCGTGGAAGGCGATGACTGAGACGGGCTGCGAAGGGTGGCAATCGAAATTCTGGGCGCCGGCGACGGGAGCGATGGCGGCGATTTTGTCCCCGAGATTGCAGGCGGCGAGATAGGTCATCATGCCGCCATTGGACAGGCCGGTGACGAAGAGGCGTTTGGGATCAACGGGATAATCGCGTTCGAGTGTATCGATGAGCGCGCGGAAGAAGGCGACATCATCGACATTGTTTTTTAACGCGTAGGCGCAGCAGTTTCCGGTGTTCCAGGTGAGGAGATGATCTTCGAACCTGCCGGTGCCGTTGGGATAGGCGACCAGAAAATTTTCCTGGTCGGCTTTCGCGCTCATGCGAGACATTTTTTCGGCGCTTTCCGCATTGCCTCCGCCGCCGTGAATTACAATCACCATCGGAAGAGGAGTTTTGGCGTCGTAGGCGGGTGGGGTGTGGACGAAGTAGGTCCGGGTGCGCCCATCGACTTGGATTTGGCCATCGTGGCGATTGGGGGTGGCGGCGATGGCGCGAGCTCCGAGGAGAAAATGGATGGGAATTGAGAGGGCTACGCTGGCGACGAAAAGGATGGCGAAGATTAGGAGAATTAGAAGGCGGATTGGAAGGTGACGGGACCTCATGGCTGAGGCGGCTCGTAGCCGCGACTAAGAGATTTAACACGGGAAGGGTCGAGAAGTTTTTTGGTTTTTACGGCAACTTGGCGTCGCGGGAGGCTGGGCGGCGCAGCACTCGAAGAGAGATCCTTCGTCGCAAAAAGCGCTCCTCTGGATGACGGCCAAACGCGGGGCTCGATGGCCGTCACATTAATCGTTACCGTCAAGAGTTGGGCGACATGGGCAGCGTTGCCCGCCCTTCCCGAGGCGGGAAGGATGGGGCACCCGCAAATTCAGCTACGAAACAAAAAGCGTAAGTGCGTTTGAAGCAGGTCCCTCGCTGCGCTTCGGGATGACAATGATCGGTAACCGCGTAACTAACTTTCAGCGGAATTGGTTAGTGTTGGGCGCCCGCTAGAATTTAAACGCGAACACGGCGGCGAGTGGCGCGCTGGCTTAGTGCTGCGCGCGCTGGAAGCGGGAGCCGGGGCGGCTGGCGGTGTCCCCGGCGCGGCATTGGGGGCATTCGTCCGGCTCGTAGCTGGGAACGTCGAGTTCGAGGAGCGCTTTGGCCGGGACGTTGAGTTCGAGGCGGCCGCCGCTGCGATCGATGATCGCGCCGGAGGCGACCACGAGGCCGCCTTCCTGTTCGACAACGCCGATGGTTTCGCGGGTGGAACCGCCGGTGGTCCAGACGTCTTCGATGACCAGAGTTTTTTCGCCGGGTTTGAGTTCGAAACCGCGGCGCAGAGCCATTTGCCCCGAGCGATCGCGTTCGACGAAGATGGCGCGGACGCCGAGGCCGCGGGCGACTTCGTGGCCGATGATCAGACCGCCGAGGGCGGGAGAGACGACGCAGGAAACGTGGTGGTCCTTAAACATGGCGGCGATGGCGCTGCCGAGTTTTTCGGCGTGCTGCGGATGTTGGAGCACGAGCGCACATTGGATGTAGGTGGCGCTGTGGCGTCCGCTGGACAATTCGAAGTGGCCGGTGCGAATGGCGCCCACACTTTCGAGCAGTTTTATGATTTCGTCGCGTGTCATGAGTGCACCGCCTCAGTTGCGGTTCAGCCCGCGGCTTGCGAGTACCCGGCGGGTAGCGGTGCGCGTAGCGTAAATGCGGACATGGAAAGTGTCAATGGGGTGCGGCGGGGGTCAGCGGGCGGTTGCGATTGGGGTGGCTCAAATGCGGCTCGCGAATCACTCCGGCAACTCCGCTGCTGGCGCGAGGCGAATTCGGAATTAGTATGACGCTGAGCCCTTTTCTTCGAGGGTGATTTGGCCCACGCCGCCGCTAACATTCACGTAGATGGTGTTGGGGGATTTGCCCAGGGCATCGTTGGTGTAGTCGTCGCCGTCGTGATGAAAACCGTGGGCGTTGACGTCGCCGAGGCCGTCGCTGGCGTGAACGCGAACGCCGATATTTCTGGGGAGGATGATATCGGCGGTGCCGACGCCACCGTGAATGTCGACGTGCAGGTCGGATTTACGCGGGCCGGTGAGATCGAGGTCGAGGCGGCCAACGCCGACTTTCAGGTCCGCATGAGCGACGTCGAGACCTTCCAGATTCACGTTTCCTTTTCCCGCGCCCAAGTTGAGGTTGAAGTCGAGCGGGACACCGTCGGCGAAACGCAGACGCCAATCATTGCCCGAGCCGGCGAGGTGCACGTGGCTGGGATTTTCCTGGGTGATGTCGAGGATGCCTTCATCTTTGGAGACCGTGTAATTGGTTTGCGGCTTTCCATCGCGGTCGCGGTATGTGAAATTCGCATCGAGGAGTTTGGAAGCGCCGCCGGCGAGGTCGAGGGTGCCGGAAGGCATGTCGATATTGGCGGTGACGGTTTTGGCGGATTGCAGGTCGATGGTCTGCGCGTCCTGCAAGATTTTGACGCGGCCGTGGCCACGCATGACGGCGACCACGACGAAAGCCAGCAGGACAAGGATGGCCAGGGTGATGCCGAGGTCGTTGTTGCCGCGAGGCTTGCCGTCGGCGTCGGTGGCGCCGTCATTGCGGATGCGGAAGGCGTCGAAAATTTTGCCGAGGCCGATGACGATGAGGATTACGGGCCAATAGCGCATGGCAATGGACCAGAAATCGAGATCGGGCTGGAGATTGGCGATCAGAAAGACGATGCCGACGGTGACGACGATCAGCCCGCCGGCAATCGAGGGGCGGTTGCGATTTTGACGATTGGCCATGTGGCTCCCTGCCCTATGGTACGCAGGGGCGAGTGAAAAGTTACCGTGAATTTCGAACGATACTAGAGCTGCGCCGCGCGAAGCATCGCCGCTTTGGAATCACGGGCGAAGCGTCTCTGGAGCGATCTGGTGAACGGATAGGCGAGACGCGCAAGGGCGGTGGGCCGAGACAGGGCGTAGATGTCGTACCAAACGGATTGGTCGGCGGAATCGAATTCTACGGTGAAGCGCTCTTCGCCCACTTCGGCGTGACCCGGCAACGTTCCGTAGGCGAATCCGTGTTTCTCCGTGGGACCGGGCTCGTTGATCACGTAGACGATCCGGGAAGCATTCAGCGACCAGAATCCAAGATGGGATATGAGCACAGCCACGGTGCTGCCGGGTTCGATTCGGGCTTCGGGCCAGCACAAGTCGAGCCAGGGCATATCGAACATTTTCCACTGACTGATGGCGCGCCTGGCGCGGTCGAACGTTTTCAACCCTTCGCCCAGCCTGATTCGATTGTGATCCAAGGTATAGCTGCTCGGGGCCGGTTGCTGTGACATGCCGACTTCCGGATACGAGAATTCCTTCGATTGCTGACGCGCGATGAATTTATCGATCGAATCGCGGCTGGGTTTGGAGAGACAAAACATGTAGTGCCCTCAGTATCGCAGGAATTGCGTTGAATGGGATTCATGGAGGTTCGAGGCGAGTCGCGAGTATGATTGCGTTCGTGGGCACTCGATTCCGTTTTAACAAGAAGGCGCGCAAGCGGATGCGGAAGACTGCCGAGAGGGCGTTGATTCTGGCGGGCAAATTCGAAAAATCGGTGGAGAAGGCGATTTTGGCGCCGGGCTTACGAGAGCGATCGGAACTAATGTTGAGTCTCGCAAGACTTCGCAAAAAAAAGAAGTCCAAGCGCCCCAAGCCACGCTCGAGGCGAAATTGACAGGCGGGCGCGGGTCGGATATTCTCAATGATTCGAAATAGACCACGAAGGAGTATTGAATGGCACAGGGTACGGCGGTAAAGCACAAGAAGAAGACGAAATCGGTATTGAAGAATATCCGGCAGACGGAGCGGCGGGCGGCGGTGAACCGGATGAACCGCACGCACGTGCGTTCGTCGATGCGGAAGATGCGCGCGGCCTTGACGTCTGGTGACGCGGCGGCGGCGGAAAAGCTGGCTTCGGCGACGTTTTCGGATCTGGACAAGGCGATTCGCAAGCGGACGCTGACGGAGAATACGGCGAACCGGTACAAGTCGCGTTTGACTTTGGCTTTGAATGCGCTGAAGGCGAAGAAGAAGGCGTAAAAGCGGTTTGGATTTTTGGGTTTGAGAGGCGTCCCGATTTTCGGGGCGCCTTTTTTTTTGCGTCGGGGCGAGGTGGGTCGCGGGTGGGACCGCGTGTCGCACCTCCGGTGCTCGGGCGATTCTGCTTTGGTTTTCCCGGCCCTTACGGACCGGGCTAACCTATGCCGCGCCTCCGGTGCTGAAGCGGTTGGCACGATTTGGCTCACCTTAAAGTTGGAAGCCACGTAATGCTCGAGGGCGGTGTTGCGGGCAACGCCGTGGATCGCAGACGAATTGCGTTTGTGGGCAGCGCGATTTGCCCACCTAAAGGTGGCCGCTACAGACGCAAATACTTTGAGGCGAATGGGTAGGCACTTTGCTGGATGTAGAAAGACAGAACCAGCGCGAGGCGGTGTTGCGGGCTAGCGAGGTTAGCGCGTGGAGGCGCTGGTGGCGGTGGAGGTGAGGCGGGCGATTAGGAATTCCATGGTGGCGCGTTTGTCGGGGTTGCTCGATTTCAGCTGGCTGTCGGTTTCGGCTAAGGCTACGAGGCCGGCGCGGAGATTTTCTTTGGACATGCGATGGGCGTTGCGGATGGCGGCTTCGGCGGAGTCGGGGCGCATGCCCAAGGGGCGGGCGGCTTGGAAACCACGCATGGTGGCGGGGAGGTCGCGGGCTTCGATGAGTTTGCGGTACATCCAGGAAAGGACGCCGACGAGGGCGACGGGTTCTTCGCCTTCGCGGAGAAGATTGTCGAGAAACTGGAGGGCGTGGTCGCGGCGGCGGGTGGCAATCATGTCGGCCAATTCCCAGACCGTGTTTTTGCGGGCGTTGGGGACGAGTTCCTTGACGGCGGCGGTGGTGATTTTTCCGCGGCCCTGGACGTAGAGCGAGAGTTTCTGGAGCTCCATGCGCATCAGGGCGGGTTCGCGATTGGTGATGTCGGCGAGGAGCGCGGCGGCGGCGGGTTCGATTTCGGCGCCAAGTTCTCTGGCCATCTGCGCGGCGAATTGCGGGGCCTGGTCGCCGATGGATAATTCGACGATGAGGGCTTTTTCGTTGAGGATTTTGTAGAGGCGCTGGCGCTTGTCGAGTTTGGGAACTTCGAACAGCAAAACGGTGAAAGGCGCCGGTTTATCGAGATAGGCGGAGAAGGCTTGCAGCGTTTCTTTGCGGGGGTCGTCGGCGTCGTCGGATTCATCAGCGTCGGCGGCATCGTCATCGTCGCGTTTTTTGACTTCGATGGTTTCGGCGCCGTCGATGATGACGACTTGCAATTGGGCCAGCATCGGCAGAGTTTCGGCGCGCTGAAAAAGTTCGCTCCAATCGCCACCCTGAACGCTGATGCGGGCGAGGGCCCAATCGCGGACGGCATCGGGCACGTAGGCCTGGATAATTCCGTTGCGGCACATATCGCGAAGATAAGGGTCAGTGCCCATCAAGACGATCGCAGGGATGGGCTTGCCTTGCGCGAGGCGTTCAAGAAGCTGGGTGGGGGCGGTTTCGGGCATCAGAATTTCTCGGTGACGTTGGAAACCAGCTGGGCGGAGAAATCGCGGGCCATGCGTTCGAGAGCCGGGTCTTGTTCTTCGAAGAAAGACTGCACGTCGGAAGAAATCTGGTATTCGTCACGGAAAACCATGTCGTCATTTTCGTAAATGGTTTTTTGCGATTGATTATCGACGAGCAGCACTTTGGTGTGAACGGTGACGAGCGAGGTGGTGACCTGGCCAGTGGTGGCATCGAAGATCACCGGAGCGGTTTCGACGGAGAGGATTTCTCCGTGCAGGACGGCGTCGGCCGATTCCGGATCCTGAATGATGCGGTATTTGGTGCGCTGGATGAATTGACGAATGACGGCGGCGGTGAAGCGCTGCTCGATGCGGTAGCGGGTCGTATCGTTTTTGAAGGCGGGGACGGCAATGGTTTTCCAGTCGGAGGGGAGATTGGCGGCGCGTCCAGCGACGTGGTAGCCGCAGGCGGAGAGGAGCAATGCCGCGGCGGCGAGTGCCGCGATGAGCGGGGCGTACTGGAATTTATTGCACCGGCGGTGCGGCATTGAGTTCCTCCGCGATGCGCACAGCGTTGATGGCGGAAAGCCGGAGATTATCGGCGGCTCCCCAGATCCAGATTCCATTGGGCACATTCGCATCGGATTCGATGCGCGCGAGATGAATTTCGTTTTCGGTGGCGACACTGGCATTGCTGGGAGGCGGATCTCCGGCGGCGGCGACTTTTGCGCCGAGGTTGGTGAAGGCCAGCTCAAGCTGCCCGAGGTTGGGGGGCGCCGCGAACTCAGCAAAGGCGGAGAAGGCGTAGCCGTAGAAAGCCGGGGCCTGGACCAATTGAATGGCGGGAACTTGAGCGCGTTCGCCGGCGTAGTGGGCGACGTCACGAGCGATGGCGCTTTTCACCTCTTGAAAGGTGGGACGCGAATCCTGGCCGTAGCCGGCGAGCAGGTTGAAGGCGACTTGCGCATCAAAAACCTTCCGGCTAATGGGACGGAAGGTCAGCAAGTTGGTGGTCTGGCTTTCGAGCTCTTCGACGGCGATCTGATCGCGTTCGGAGACCGGAGGAAACAGAAGCGCGACGGTGCGCAGCGGAGAAAATTTGGCGAGCGCGGCGGCGACGGTGCAGGCGACGATCACGCCGGCGCCAGGCGCGGAATACGGGGTAGAGAGTTGGGAACTGCCCGGCGCGGCCGGCGATTTAAGCGAGCCGATACCCGGACGCGGCAAGAATACGGTGGCTAGCGCCGGAATGGAAACGGTGGCCTCGGGCGAAGTGGCCAGGAAGCCGGTGAGATCGATGACGGTGGCGCCGGAAGATTGGGCTTTGCGCCAGTTCTGTTCCACGTCGCGCTGCGAGCCGGTGAAGAAGACGAAACGGGACTGTTCGAAGCTGGTTTCTTCGAGAGCGCGAATAAAGGTGGGCTCACCGGCCGCTTCGGTGAGAGTGCCGGCGATGGTGGGCTCGTCGAGCAAAATAATATCGCTGGCCGGGAAATTGCGGTCTTCGAGGATGAGCTTCACTTCCCTACCGCGGAGCGAAGAAGCGCCGACGATGGCGACGCGATTGGCTTTGGTACGGCTGGAGGACATGCCTAGGCGGGCCGCGACCGCAGACGGAAATGGCGGAAGACCTGCATGATGGGACCGTGCAAAGTGTAACAGGCGGTGATGATGAACAGCATGATGTGCGAAAAATAAACCAGAGAGGCCAACAGCACACCGAGAAAAATCACGGCGAGCGACGGTTGCTTGCGGGTCCAGGGAATGTCCTTAAAGCTGAAAAAACGGAGGGTGCTGGACATCAGCACGCTGAGCGCGACCATGAGCGCGAGCCACAGGAGCGAAACGCGAATGTCCTGAATGGGCACTCCGTGAAAATAATAGACGGTGGCGGCGAGCATTCCGGCGGCGGCCGGAGTGGGCATGCCTACGAAATATTTGTTGCCGCCGGGGGCCATGCCTTGAATGTTGAAACGGGCCAAACGCCAGGCGCAACTGGCGACGAAAATAAATCCAACCAGCCAGCCGAGTTGGGTCAGATGCAACGCTTCCGGAGCATTAGGGGCGGCCAGCGCGCGGATCCCCCAGGCGTAGGCGAGAGAGGCCGGGGCTAAGCCAAAGCTGACGATGTCCGCGAGCGAATCGAATTCCCGGCCGAAATCGCTTTCGGTGCCCATCCAGCGGGCGATGCGTCCATCCATGGAATCAAAAACGTAGGCGAGACCGATGGCGGCGGCAGCGTGCTCAAAATCCTGAATTCTTCCTTCGAGAGTGGCGAGGATGGCGTAATAGCCACAAAGCATATTGGCTACGGTGAAGGCGCTGGGAAGAATGTAGACACCGCGACGCAGGCGGGAGTTGCGGAAAGGCCGGGGAAGTTCGTGTTCCTGGCCGATGGGATTTACGCCGTTCAATTCCATCTCGCTAATACGCTCTCGCCGCCTTTCACTTTTTCCCCGCGCTTGACGGCGACTGCGGTATTCAAAGGCAACCAGACATCGACGCGCGAACCGAAACGAATGAGGCCGATCAATTCGCCGAGAGCCACCATTTCGCCCTCTTCTTTCCAGCATATCACGCGGCGCGCGATGGCTCCGGCGATTTGTTTGAAGACAATATTGCCGCGGGTGGTGTGAAGGTAAATGATATTTTGCTCATTTTCGACGGAGGCGGCGGCGCGAAAGGCGGCATAAAACTTTCCGGGACGGTAGACGACGTCGGCAATGCGGCCGGCGGCGGGGGCGCGCTGGACGTGGACGTCCCAGACCGCAAGAAAAATGGTGACGCGATGGCCCATGACCGAATCGAGCATTTCGTCGACGATTTCGACGATGTGGCCGTCGGCGGGCGAGACGATCAGCTGCGGATCGGTGGGGATCTGGCGCTGTGGATTGCGGAAAAAGTAAAAAACGAAAAGGCCGAGAAAAATCAGGAGGCCGCCGGGCCATTTCCAGCCGGGAAGGAAGCAGAGCGCGCCGACGAGGAGCGGCGGCAAGGCGAATTTGTAGGCGTCCTTAACCATGCTGTTTAGGGAATATCCTTATTCATTTTCGCGGAATCGCCATGCATGCAGAGCCCGCACACGTCACGCGTGCGAAATGCTTTTGAACCGAGATGCACTTCTATTGTACGACAGAAGGGAGCGTGCCGGGCGTGGAGCTTTTGCGTTCAGCTACGGAAAATTCTAGTGATGGACCAAACCGTTTCGATGCTTGGCGACGATCAGGGCCATCATGTCTTTGAGGTAGAGCTTGAATCGCTTGAGAGCGACTTCTTCATCCATGTCTTCGACTTTCCAGTAGGATTTCTGGCCTAGTTGCTGAAGTTTGGATTCACAGCGGAGATGTTCTTCGAAGAGGTTGCGGTATTCCTGGTCCGATTCAATCAATGTCTGGCGAATATCCTGAGATGTTTCAGGCATCGTTCACCTCCAGGCCAAATTTGGGGTACCTCTGAGGCTAGGAATATCACGGAGGGGCTGTGGAAGCCAAGGGGCAAGATTCCGAAGCGAGCGGTGGATGGCGGGCGGAAAGGGACGAAGGCATTTTCTTTTTGGCACGGCTGAAGCCGGGCCTGACGAAAAGCGCGGGGGCGGAAAGATTGTGATCGTGCCGGCGAAAGGCTCGCGCGAGAAAGCCGCGCGAAAGGAATGGAACGAAGGCATTTTTGTTTCCCGGCCCTTACGGGCCGGGCTAACCTCTGCCGCCCCTACGGGGCTGGGGCTGCGCCGACAAACGGTTGGTTGCGGGCGGAATCGAGCAAAAGCTGGGGACTCCGCGCGGGCGGCGGGCGGACTTTCTTTGGGTGCGGCAAATTTGCCCAGCGGACGGCGGCGGGTCTTTAGGTGAGGGGGCGGGAGAGGAGGAGGGCGTCGTCGTTGGGCGCGACGTAATAGTTGCGGCGGCGGCCGACGATTTGGAATTGGTGACGATCGTAGAAGCGGAGGGCGGTGGCGTTGGCGCTGCGGACTTCGAGGATGGCTTGTTCGGCGGAGACGGTGCGCGCCCAGCTTAGGGCACATTCGAGAAGAGCGGCGCCGGAGCCATGGCGTCTGGCATCGGGGCGGATTGCGAAATTCAAGATTTCGATTTCGTGGGCGACGTGACGGGCGACCAGGAAGCCGGCGATATTTTCGACGTGAGTCGTCCTACTTTCTCGCTCAGTGGCTCTTTGTTCTGCAACCGTTTCAAAAATCCAGCCGGACATTTCGCCGTGGACTACTCGTTCGTAGTCGGCGGATTTCCATTGGGCGATTTCGGGGCAGGCGGATTGGATGGCGAGGATGGAATCGATGTCGCGGGATTCGAGGGGGCGGATGGGCAACGGAGTTACTTTCCTTTCAGCCGCAGTTCGGCGTCGGAGCGGCGGACGTAATTGGCATCGAGCGTTAGCGCATCGCTGAATTGGCCGCGCTGGGCGCTGGCGATGGCGAGCTTGCCGATCGACGGCGCGAGGACACCTGAAACGGTCTGAAGAATAATGGATAAGGCTGACGGTGACGATGCGGAATTCTCAAAACGAGACATCGCCGCGGAAATCAATTGCGGATCTGATGTGGCGATCACGGCGTTGGAGTTCGCGCAGCGTTTTTGAATTTCGGCGAAGAGTTCGTCGGGAGACAACACTACCTCAGCGCCATCGAGTTTGAGTTGCGAACCAGCGCGGAGGTAGAAGGCGCAGTACAACTGGCTGCGGCGAGCGTCGAGGATTGGAATTACGAATTCCGGGCGCGAGGGATCGAGGGGAAAGGATTGCGCGGCGACTGCTTCGAGCGCGCTAACTCCAACGACTGGCTTGCGGTAAACCTCGGACCAGGCTTTGGCGGCAGTGAGCCCGACGCGCAGGCCGGTGAAGGAACCGGGGCCGGCGGCAACCGAAAACAAATCGAAATCGGCGAAAGTGAGCGCGAGATCGCGCAGCAAAAATTCGAGATGGCGGAACAGGCGCGAAGAGTAATTTTCGTCGGAAGTGGTGGAAATGACACCGAGCAAGGTGTGGTCACGGAGGACGGCGAGGCTGCCGACGAGGGAGGAGGTGTCCAGTGCGAGGGTTAACACGTGCACCAGTATAGGGCAATTTCGTGGCCAAACCCGTGAAAACATGCGGTTTTCTGACATTTCTGCAGCGGCAGAACAGCCCTATTTCCTTGACGTTTTGTTGCCATGTGCCTAAACTTTCAATAGCTTCTCCGGGAGAGGACTTCCACCTATGTCTATGGAATTCAAGCTAGGCGAAAAAGTCGTGTATCCAAACCACGGTGTTGGGGTAATCGAGCAGATAAGTTACGGAACAGCTAATGGGCGGTCGGAACGGTTTTACATGTTGAAGATCGTTTCGAGCGGGTTGAAAGTGATGGTGCCGCAGACGAACGTGGATTGCGTTGGTCTGCGCCCGATCATTCGCAATACGCAAGCCGGCGCGGTGATATCGTATTTGGAGAAGGGCCGCTCCGCTTCGCACCACGATTGGAAACACCGTTTCAAGGAAAACTCGGACAAGATGCGGACGGGCTCGCTGATGGAAGTGGCCGCGGTGCTGAAAGGCCTCGTAGCACTGAGCCGGACCAAGCCGCTTTCGTTCCGGGAAAAGAAGATGCTGGAACGCGCCAAGTATCTTTTGGTGAGCGAACTGGCTACGGTTCGAAACACGTCCGAATCCACGGTTGAAGCCAACCTGATACGCGCCCTGGCAAAAGCCAAGCTGCAAATGCCGGAAGCCTCTCCGATTCCGGAGTAAATTTTAGAACGCCCTGGCGGGCACGGCCTTTAGGGGCCGTGCCCATTTTTTTTGGTGTGGAGGATTTTTTCCTCAGGGGCTGAAGCCGCTCGGCTTTGGTTGACGATTCGGCACGCCTGAAGCCGTGCCCCGACGAAAAACAACGGCGTCAGCGTTTTTTTGATTTTTTCCTGGTTTTCTTCTTTGGGGTGGCCTTCTTGTTTTTCTTCGCGGCTACGACTATGGCTTCGATCTGCTGCAGGTGATTCAGGTCGTGGCCGGCGTACATGCGGACGATGTGTTCGATGGTTTCCTGGCCGCGCTCGGAGTGCATGCCGTAGTGTTTCCATTGTTCCGGAGTGAGGGTCTTGAGCATGGCGAGATTCGCGGTGCGCAAGGCGGCGAAATGCTCGAGCGATTCGTGCGCGTCGCGCGAAGCGTAGTGCCCTGCCGTGGCCCAGACGTCCTGATCGAAGGCCTGGATGGGCGTGCCGGGCGTGCCGAGGATGAAGCGCATGCGAAAGCCGCCGACGATATCGGTATCGACGAGATGGGTGACGATTTCGGTGACGGACCATTTATCGGGAGCGGGGCGTTGGCGGAGGCTAGCGGCGGAATGGCCGTGGATCAGGGATTTGATTTTTTGGGCGGTGGTGGCTTGGACTTTCAGCGGTTCGTGGTCTGCGGCGTGGCCGAGCATGCGCTGGATGTATTGTTGCGGCGTTTCAGTCATTTGGTTTGGCTCCCTTTGGCGATTCGCCCCGAGGAAAATTATAGGGGCGGGCGACGGGCGGAAGAAGGAGGCGGCGTTGGCCGGACGATCGCGGCGTGCGACCAAATTGGCTGAACGTGAAATTCGCGGCAGGACGGCGGCCTGAAGACCGCCGCTACGAAGCGGCGTCGAACGCTCGGTTTGGAAACGGTTGAGTCTAAACCCGCACCGTTCGCTAGGAAACGCCAAGAGTGCGGCACCCGGAAGGGCGTGGGCTGGGCGTGGAATCAATTGCGAGTGGCGGGTACCTGTACGAAAGGACACTTGGGAGGTGGAAACAGGAGTGGGCTGGAGCCGAACTGGGGACGGAGCGGGCTTTACAATTCAGGGAGTGAACTTCGCGTTGGGCGACTCTTGGGAAGGTGATCGCCCGGCGCATGCGCGACCCCTGTTCACGAGGCGAAGGCATGGCTTTGAAGGCCACCGACGAGCTGGGTTCCCGGCCGTCTGCAACAACCACACTGAATCCCGAAGAGCAGGAGCTTGCGCGAAAACGCGCGGAGCAGGCCGCGATCGAAGGCGAGCTCGCGGAGCGCGAATTGCGTTCGGCAAATTTGAGGGCGGAGCTGGGCGCGTTCGAGCAGCAGTACCTGCATTTCGTGGGATCGCGCTACGCGGAGCTGGATGAATTGAAGGCGGGGATCGCGGAGCGGACGGCGCGCGAGCAGCCGAGCAATGCGCGGGCGCAGCAGGTGGCGCGGGAAGCGCGGGAACACGCCAAGGAAACCAAAACCGCGGCGGGAGAAAAATTGGAATCGTCGCCGCAGGCGTTCGAGGCGTCGCCCGAGATGAAGCGGCTGTATCGCGACGTGGCGAAGCGAATTCATCCGGATCTGACGTCGGATCGCAACGACCGCGCGAAACGTCAGGCGTTGATGGCGGAAGCGAACGAGGCGTACCGGCGCGGGGACGATGCGCGGCTAGCGAAAATTTTGACGGAATACGAATGGAGCCCGGAGCAGGTGCAGGGCGAGGGCGCGGGAGCGGAATTGATTCGAGTGATTCGCGGAATCAGTCAGGCGCGCGGGCGCTTGGGCGAGATTGAAGCGGAGTTGCAGGAATTGCTGCGGTCGGATTTGTATCAGCTGAAGACGCGAGTGGACCAGGCGCAGCGCGATGGGCGCGATGTGCTGAAGGAAATGATCGATAAGGTTGAGGATCAGATTGCGCAGGCGAAACGAAGGCTCGAAGTTTTGACACCGGTGAATCGCTGATTTGATTTAGGTCGGGTAGCAGAGGCGACGAGAAAGCATGCCGGTTCACGAGAAAGAAAACACGGAGATGGAAGCGCGAAAAGTAGATCCTGCGCCAACGGGAATCGTGCGCGCAGATTCGCAGGGGCTGATGGTGCGGTCGGCCGGTTTGGTGCGGCGCGGGTTGCGAGATCTGGCGCGGGATTCGAATTGGCTAATCAAAAAAGTTTTTGCGGGGCGAAGCCCCAGCGTGGCGATTTCGGATACGGGAATGGTGTGCGCGATTCCCTCGTCCCTGCAGGACGCGGGACAGAGACTGGTTCTCTTTGATCTGGAAATGAACGTTTCGACGATGGCGCTGGCAGTGCCGGGAGAATCCGCCGAGCGCGGCGCAAATGAAGCGGCGGTGTTTTCATGGTCGCCGGGTTCGCGATATTTAGTGGCGGCGCGGCGAGGATGGCGCGCGAAGGCGCTGCATATTTTCGATCTGCATTCCAAGATGTTGCTGGGCACGTTTGGAGATTTCGCCGAATTCCCTGCGCAGCTGGTTTGGTCGCCGAATGGAGATTACTTCGCGGCGGCATCCGCGGGAGGCAAGAACGCGCGATTGCGAGTGTGGCGCACCGGCGCTGGGCCCGCGGAGACCATGCCTTGCGCGCCGACGCCGACGCATGAAATGGGATTGCCGGAGGGTTTCGAGCGGCAAACGTATGAAGCGGAGTTCGGCGAAGAAGGCGGATTTTCCGGATACGGAAGCCTAGCGTTCAGTCCTGACGGAAAATTCTTGGCGAGCGTGGTGGAGATTCGCGGCGACTGGGCTGACGACTCGGTGGTGATGGTCGAGGCTGCGACGTTGCGCAAAATAAATGTTTTCCACGGGCAGGGTCACATTACGGATATTTCCTGGACTCCGGATGGACGGGGAATGATTTATTGCGCGGCGGGGCAGGCTTACCGGGTTGATCTGGAAACGCTCGAGGCGGAATCGTTGCCGTTTGGGGCGGAATTTTGCGCGTGCCATCCGCATTTGCGGCTGTGTTTGTGTTTCAGTTCGTGGCTGAAAAATTCGGCGAAGGGGCGATTGTTCGTGGTCGATTTGAATACTTTGGAAATTTTAGACGAACATTCGGCGGAGAATGTCGCGCATTTGCGGTGGAATGGCGATGGAACGAAGGCTTATGCCGCGACCAGCGACGGCATGGGATATATTTATGAGTCGCCGCTGATTTAGGTGGCATGTGGTGCGGTTTTGCGGTTTTCGAATGCCCTCGTTGTTTGAATTCTCTTCGCGATTGACCTCGGTGTAACGGCGTAAAAAAGCAGATCGGCTTCAGGGGCTAAAGTCCCGCTCGCCGCTGCCCTTGTCGACGGCACTAAAGTGCTGGCCTTCCGGCTACACCTTGCTGATCGCGAGCGATTGCGATGTGGTGATTCGTGCGCGTGTCTTACCTCCGGTGCTCGGGAAATCTTGGTTCGTTTCCCCGTCCCTTACGGGCCGGGCTAAACTATGCCGCGCCTCCGGCGCTGGTTTTTGTGCTGGGCGGACGGCTGCTTGTTGATACGGGCGCGCGAGGCCGAAGTTGCGAAAGCAGATTGCTCGGTGCTCTTCCCTTCCTTGGTCGGAGTAAGCGGGATCACAATCTTTCAGACGATGTCTTAAATCGTGGGTAACGGACTGGCCCGGCCAACGGACGCAACATCAGAGGCTGCCGGCCTGACGGCCGCCGCTACAGGTGGCCTTACTTGGACTGTTGCCGAGGGTCGGGAGTCTGGTTGCTGGGTTCGTTGGGTCTAAACCAGCGGGAGATTGGGGACGGGGTCGAGGGTGGCGTCTTCGAATTCGCCGGCGGCGAAGAGGCTGTAGCCGGCGGCGGCAATCATGGCGGCGTTGTCGGTGGAGAGGGCGCGGCTGGGGAAGAAGGTTTCGATGTTGAGTTTTTTGGCTTCGCGTTCGAAGGTGGCGCGAAGTTCGGTGTTGGCCGCAACTCCACCGGAGACGAGGATGGAGCGGGCGCCGGCTTCTTGGGCGGCGGCGAGGGTGCTGGTGACGAGATTGGTGACGACGGAACGCTGAAAGCTGGCGATCAAATCGAGCGTGGCTGGAGTGCAGAGTTTGCGGAGGGCTTCGGCGCCACGTTCACCGCGCGCGATGGCTTCTTTTCTGGCAGTAATTTCCGGTTGTAGTTCTGGATGCTTCTGAATGTGGTACAGGACTGCCGTTTTAATTCCGCTAAAACTGAAATCGTGATGGCTGTCGCGAATTTTCGGCTCCGCAAAGCGAATCGCGTGGGGATTGCCGTGCGCGGCGAGTTTGTCGATAACCGGACCGCCGGGATAGCCGAGGGCGAGGAGGCGGGCGACTTTGTCGTAGGCTTCGCCGGCGGCGTCGTCACGGGTGCCACCGATGCGGGTGTAGGAAAATTGCCTGGCGCCGTTGGTAGCCTTGTTTTGTACTTCGTAGATAACGGTGTGGCCGCCGGAAACGATCAGGCAGATGGTGGGAAGTTCGGGGCGGCGATCGCCGGTGGCGCAGGCCTCGAGAAAAACGGCGTGGACGTGGCCGGCGAGATGGTTCACGGCGACGAGCGGCTTGCCCAGCGCGAGGGCGAGAGCTTTGCCGTAGGTGAGGCCAACGAGCAGGGCGCCGACGAGGCCCGGGCCTTGAGTGACGGCGATGGCGTCGAGATCGTGCAGGGTGATGTGGGCTTGGTCGATGGCTTCGCGGACGACCGGCACGATTTGGCGGAGATGTTCGCGAGACGCGAGTTCGGGGACCACGCCGCCGTATTTGCGGTGAATTTCGATTTGGGACGCGACCACGCTGGAGAGGACGCGTTCGCCGTCGGCGACGACGGCGGCGGCGGTTTCGTCGCAGGAGGATTCGATGCCGAGAATGAGTTTTTGCGTCGGGTTCATACAAAGTTCATTGTATACGCTGGGCGGAGTACGTGCGATATCATCGATTGAATGGACGTGACGCTTTCGAAGACCGCTACGTAAGATAAATGGCCCATCGAACACTGCGTAGTAAAATTAAAGTGAAGAGATATGCGCCGCTCGCGCGGCTCAATTCGTCCACATAAGGCGCTCACGCACAAAAAATTATGACAACCACTCGAAAACGCGTACGAAAAGCGGTGCTGCCCGTGGCCGGACTGGGAACCCGATTTTTGCCGGCGACGAAGGCGATGCCGAAGGAAATGCTGCCGGTGGTGGACAAGCCGCTGATTCAGTATGCGGTGGAGGAATGCATCGCATCGGGGATCGAGCACGTGATTTTCGTGACGGGGCGGCGGAAGAACGCGATTGAGGATCATTTCGATTTCGCGCCGGAGCTGGAAAGTTTTCTGGAATCGAAGGGAAAATCGCAGCAGGCGCAGATGGTGCGGGAAATCAGCGGCGGGATGCATTTCAGCTACACGCGGCAGAATGAGGCGCTGGGGCTGGGGCATGCGGTGCTGACCGCGCAGGAATTGGTGGGGGATGAGCCGTTTGCGGTGCTGCTGGGCGACGTGATCATGGATGGACCGGTGCCGGCGACGCGGTCGCTGATTGAAATTTATAATGAAACGGGAAAAGGCGCGATTACGGTGCAGGAAGTGGAACCGGAAGAATTGCAATTCTACGGCGTGATCGACGCGGAGAAAGCCCCGGGGTCGCGGTGGGGAGATCGGCTGCTGAAGGTCAACAATCTGGTGGAGAAGCCAAAGACCGGGACGGCACCGTCGAATCTGGGGGTTTCGGGGCGCTACGTGCTGCCGCCGGAAATTTTTGAATTTTTGGAAAAGACCAAGCCGGGAGCGGTTGGAGAAATTCAGCTGACCGACGGACTGGTTGCTCTGGCCAAGAACGGATCGCTGTGGGCGCACGTGCATGAAGGAAAAACGCACGACGCGGGGGACAAGCTGGGATTCCTGAAGGCGACGGTGGAATTTGCGCTGCGAAACCCGAGCTTCGGATCGAAATTCCGGAAATATTTGAAGGAACTGGATCTGTAGACGAGATTATTTCTTTTTCTTGCTGCTGGCCTTCTCGCTAGACGATTTTCCCGAACTTGATTTGGAGTCGCTGGATTTAGATTCGGATGATTTCGAGTCGGAAGATTTCGAGTCGTTCGATTTGGATTCGGAGGATTTGGATTCCGAGGTGCCCGCGTCTTTCGATTTGGAGTCGGACGAGTCGGCGGAACTCGAAGAGCCGGATTCGTTGGAATTTTCCACGGAAGTCGAGCCGGAATTCTTGCCTTTGTAATCGGTCACATACCAGCCGGAACCCTTGAACTGGATTCCCGACGCCGAGATTTGGCGTTCGGCCTTTCCGCCACATTTCGGGCACTTCTGAGTTTCCGCCGCCGAAAAATTTTCGATCTTCTCGTATTTATTTCCGCATTTGGCGCACTTATATTCGTATAACGGCAAAGCTAAGTCCTCCGGTCGCGTCTGGCAGTGAACCGCTGATAGAAAATCATATCACGCTTGTCCGCGGGCTGGCATTCGGCGGCGGGTCGCGGCATGACGTGTGAGGTGGCTGGTGCGTTGACGTTGGGGGACTCGGGCTTGTGCTAGACTTTCGCCGTGAAAGAAAAGACGGTAACGCCAGCGAAACTTGCCGAACCGGCGGTGGGGTGTCTTTATGTGGTGGCGACGCCGATTGGGAATTTGGAGGATATTTCGCTGCGGGCGTTGCGGATTTTGAAGGAGTGCGACGCGATTGCGTGCGAGGACACGCGGCAAACGGTGAAGCTGCTGACGCATTTTGATATTCAGAAACGGCTGGTGAGTTATCACGAGCACAACGAGATTACGCGCGCGGCGGAAATGATTATTGAGCTGGAGCAGGGCGCGAAAGTGGCGCTGGTTACGGATGCGGGGACGCCATCGATTTCGGACCCGGGGCAGCGGCTGGTGAGTTTGTGTTTGCGGCATGGAATTCAGGTGGTGCCGATTCCGGGGGCGTGCGCGTTTGTGACGGCGCTGGCGGGGTCGGGGATGGCGATCGAGGAGTTTACGTTTGTAGGTTTTTTGCCGTCGCGGCCAACGGAGCGGCGGAAGCGGTTGCGGGCACTGGCGGCGGAACCGCGGACCTTGGCGTTGTACGAGGCGCCGCACCGGCTGCTGGATACATTGGAAGACGCGCTGGAAATTTTGGGAAACAGGCCGGGAGTGGTGGGACGCGAATTGACGAAATTGTACGAGGAATTCGTGCGCGGGCATTTGGCGGATTTGCTGGCGGCGGTAAGGAAGAAGGCGCCGCGCGGGGAAATTACTTTGCTGATTGGGCCGGCGGATGGAGCGCCGCAACATCAGGTCGAGGACGAGAGAGCGAAAATTCCCCTGGCGCGGAGAGTGGAGCAAGTGATGAAGGAAAGGAAGGTCGATAATAAGGCGGCGTTGAAGGAAGTGGCGAAGGAGCGGGGGTTGACGCGACGGGAGGCTTATAAGCAGCTTTTGATTACGCGGGATGAGTGATTGGAGGCGGCGGTTTTTGGCAAGTTCCTCGTTTTTGAGATTTTCTTCGCGATTGACCTCGTTTTAACAGGGTAAAAAGCAAATCCCTCGCTGCGCTTCGGGATGACCGATTTTCTCACATGGAAAAATTGCAGCAGACGCGTGCGTTCGCGCGAGGTACTGAAAGACTGATTGAAAACGATCGCAACGCTAGTCGGCGGAGGTGGAGGCAGAATTTGCGGTGTTGGCGGCGAAGAAGGCGTCGACTTTTTCGAGGATTTGGGCGCCGCTGTCGGAGTGGTGGACGTTGTGACGGAGTTCGGAGCCGTTGCGCACGCCGTGGGTGAAGAGGCTGGCGAACTGTTTCATTTTGCCGACGGCGTCGGGCATTTCGGCGGCGAGCAGGCTGCGGAAATAGCCGCTGAGCAGGTGATAGCGATCTGCGTCGGTAGGCTCGGTGTAACGGCCGGTGGCGAGGTAGTCGGCGATCTGGCGGAAGATCCAGGGATTGGAAGAGGCGGCGCGGCCGATCATGACGGCGTCGCAATTGGTTTCGGCGATCATGCGGACGGCGTCCTGCGGAGTGCGGATGTCGCCATTGCCGATGACCGGAATTTTTACGGCGGCCTTCACGTCGCGAATCACGTTCCAGTCGGCGGAGCCAGCGTAGCCCTGCATGCGGGTACGTGGATGGACGGCGATGGCTTCGATGCCGATGCGCTCGGCCATTTGGGCAACCTGGACCGCGACAATATTATTTTCATCCCAGCCGGAGCGAATTTTGATGGTCAGCGGAATTTTTACCGCGGCGCGGACGGTGCCGAGAAGTTTTTCGAGATGCACGAGGTCGCGCAGCAGGCCGGAGCCGCCGCATTTGACCACTTTTTTTACCGGGCAGCCGAGATTGATATCGACTTGATCGAAGCCGAGGTCTTCGGTGAGCGCGGCGGCCGAGGCCATGACGGCGGGATCGGAGCCGAAAATCTGGGCGGCGATGGGATGCTCGTCGGCGTCGAAATACAAATAGTGCAGAGTGCGCGCGGAATTGCGGGTGAGGCCTTCGGCGCTGGTGAATTCGGTCATGATCAGGCCGCAGGCGCCGAGGGAACGGATCACGCGGCGGAAGACGGTGTCGGTGACGCCGGCCATGGGGGCGAGGATGGTGGCGGGCTTGATAATGGTGTCGCGAATTTTGAGTTCTGGTGGAAACATGACTTGGCCTGATTGAAGTTTAATCTTCCTCGTCGCGATCCGAACCAGCGACGCGCGCGGCGGTTGTTACCAGTGAGCCATTCGAGAAGCCGGTGCGATCGAGCTGCGCGATCAACGCTTCCTTGGAGCCGCCGAAATAATTTTCTACTACTTGGCCGAGGGCCTGGGCGCGGGCTTCTTCGGCGCTGAGATTTGGGCGGTAGATGTAGGCACGGCCGACCTTGCGGCGTTCGACGATTCCTTTGCGGGCGAGGCGATCCATGATGGTCATGATGGTGGTGTAGGCGCGGGGGCGGCGCGGCGCGAGCAAGTCGCGTATTTCGCGGACGGTGGCCTGGCCCACGGGCCAGAGGGTGTTCATGCAATCGAGCTCGAGAGGCGCGAGGTCGAGGACCGAGCGGCGCGGAGGCGGAATGCGAGTGATGACCTCACTCATCGGGAGCACTCCAGCGCGAAGGTGACGGCGATGCTCATGCTTTTCGCGGCTCGAAATCGAGCTGGGCAGTTCCGCGGGGCGCGGCGGCTTCGACGGATTTAGACGCTGCGACCGGGACTGGCTTCGGCTGCTGAGCCAAGTAGGCGTCGGTGCGCAGGATCGCGCGACGCAACGCCGGATTGCGTTCGGTCCATTCTTCATTGCCGGATTCGGACGAAAGTGTGGCGCGCATGGCGGCCATCTTGGAATCCATATCGTCGAGGAAATGCAGGGCGACGGCTTCGCGGGTTTGCGGGAGCGTGGGCGAACCGAATTCCAGCGAACCGTGATGGCTGAGAATCAGATGTTCGACCAAAATCGCGAGTTCCGGCGGAAAGCCGGGGATAAGTTTTATTTTGTCGCGGACGATGGCGGTGCCGATGGTGATGTGGCCGAGCAGGCGGCCGGGCGTGGTGTATTGCACGCCGCGCTCGTAGCTCAATTCCTCGATTTTGCCAATGTCGTGGAGAACGATTCCGGAAAGCAGCAGATCGGCGTCGAGTTCGGGATATTGGGCAGTGACGCCGCGGCTGAGACCGATCAGGCTGACGACGTGTTCGAGCAGTCCGCCGATGAAGGCGTGGTGCATCATCATCGCGGCGGGAGCGCGTTTCAGGCGCGGCGCAATGGCGGGGTCTTCGACGATGCTTTCGAGCAGGCGCTTCAGGAACGGATTCTTCAGGCCGGCGATGGCGGCGCGAAGCTCGGAGTAAAGTTTTTCTACGTCGAATTTGGTGTGGGCTAGAAAATCGCCGAGGTCGTACTCGCGTTCTGCGGCGGGAATGATCTGCTCGAGGGTGACTTCCTTCACGCCGTTGTAAAGCTTTACGCGGCCGCGGATGATCACGACGTCATCGCACTCGAAAGTTTTGGCGATGGCTTCGAAGTTGTCCCACATTTTCGCGGGGATGGAGCCGGTGCGGTCGCGAAGCGAAAGCTCGAGCCAGGATTTGCCGCGCGCCGAAGTGCGAATGCCCTTCTCGCAGACCAAAAAAAGGGTGGAAACAGCCTGACCGTCCTGCAGGTCGGAGACGAAATGAGACTTCATTGACCGGCCTTGGGCAGGGGCACTTTCTTCTTGGCTTTGTTTTTAGTGGCGACGTCAGGAGTGGGCTGGACTTCTTGAATTACGCTGGCGCCGGGAACGGCGGCGGTATCGGTGTAGCCGGGCTTGACCATGACATAGCTTTCCTCGCGCAGTTCGCCGAGGTAAGTGCGCATGCTGGGCTGCATTTTTTCCATGTAGAGCTTGTTCATGACTTCGTTTTCGACTTTGTCCAGGGGCTGGAGGCCGGCTACGAAATGTGCCTCTACTTTCAAGATTTCAAAACCAGTCTTAGTCTGAATCACGTCGGTTATCTGACCTTTCTCCATTTTGAAGACGACGTCATTGAGTTGGGGAGAGAGAACACCACGCTTGAACACACCGAGATCTCCGCCCTGATCTTTTGCAGTGCTGCCTTCGGAGTAACGCTTGGCGATTTCGTTGAAGTCATCGCCCTTCCTCACGCGAGCGAGTAGGTCTTCCGCCTTCTTTTGGACGGATTCCATTTCTTCCGGGCTTTTGCCGTCCGTACTAAGGAAAATTTCCGTTAGCTGCACTTCCTCTGGGCGCGTGAACTCATCGGAATGGGCCGTGTAGTAGGCCTTCACCTCTTCACTGGGGATATTGATGTGCGAACCAACTTCGCGGCGGATTACTTCCTGGGTCAACATGCCGTTACGAATTTGGGTTTTGTAATCTTCCCAGGGCAGACCTGAGCCTTCGACGGCCTTTTCCAGATCTTCAATGCTGTTCATATTGTTTTGCTTGCGGACGTCGTCGAGGCGCTTGACCAGGTCGGATTCGACGCTGATGCCCATGTCCTTGGCGCGCTGGACCATCAGAGATTGGTCGATCAAACCGCGCAGCAGATCTTTCTGCTGGTCTTTGTATTCGGCGGCGAGTTTGTCCGGCAGGCAATTTTGGCAGTCATGGGCAATTTCGTCTTTCAGCTGCATGTCGGCATGCTGGTAATCGGACTGAGTGATGATGTCGTTATTCACGCGGGCGATAATTTCCTCGACGACGGCGGCCTTGGCCTGGGCGCGGGCCGAGGAAGGCATCAGGGCGGCGGCAATGCAGGCCAGCGCGAAGGCGGTGGCGGCGAATCGAAGGGCTTGGCGCAAAGTGTGTTTATTCATGGGGTTCTCTCAGTTCAAATTTTATCTCTACGATTGTAGTTGTAGCAATACGTTTCTGACGGCGCCCATGGGGCCGCCCTGGTAGCCCTTCCACTCGACCCACAGCAGGCCGGTAGGATCGAGACGCATACCGCGACGTTTGCGGATCAATTTGACCAACTGGTCGGGCCCGAGCGGGGTGTCGTCGTAAAACTTTATGGCGACCTGATCGCCTTTGCGGTCGACGGTGGCGACCAGAAGCTTTTCGGCGATGGCTTTGAGCACCGCATATTCCAGCAGATTTTCCACCGACGGCGGCGGGGGTCCGAAACGATCTTCGAGTTCACGGCGAACTTCCACGCGCATTTCCTCCGAGGTGACGCTGGCGATGCGCTTGTAAATCCGCAAACGCAGATTCTCGCTATCAATGTACTCCGGTGGGATGCGGATATCTTGGCCAAGGTTGAGTGTGGCGCGGCGTTCGGGCGCGACGGCTTCGCCTTTGCGCTCGGCGACAGCGCGTTCCATCATCTGGCAATACATGTCGAAGCCGACGGCTTCGATGTGGCCATGCTGCTCGCGGCCGAGCAAGTTCCCTGCTCCGCGGAGTTCGAGGTCCAGCGCGGCGATGCGGAAGCCGGCGCCGAGATCGCTGAACTCTTTCAATGCGGCGAGACGCTGGCGGGCGATGGAACTGAGGGTGGTGTCGGGCGGGACGAGCAGATAGGCGTAGGCGCGCTGGTTTGAGCGGCCGACCCGGCCGCGAAGCTGGTATAGCTCGGAAAGGCCCATGCGGTCGGCGCGATTGATGATGATGGTGTTGGCGCGCGGGATGTCGAGGCCGTTTTCGATGATGGTGGTGGAGACGAGGACGTCGGCCTCGTCGCGAATAAATTTCAGCATGACTTTCTCGAGTTCGGTTTCACGCATCTGGCCGTGACCAACGACGACGCGGGCCTCGGGGACCAGGCGGTTGATCATGGCGGCGAGGGAGACGATGGATTCGACGCGGTTGTGCACGAAGAAAACCTGGCCGTCGCGAGCCAGTTCTTCCTGGATGACGCGCTGGACCAGAGTTTCGCTGAAGGGCGCGACGGTGGTTTGGATGGCGAGGCGGTCCTTGGGTGGGGTTTCGATGACGCTCATATCGCGCAGGCCGACGAGCGACATGTGGAGAGTGCGCGGAATGGGCGTCGCGGACATGGTGAGAACGTCGACATTTTTGCGCATTTCTTTCAGGCGCTCTTTGTGGGCCACGCCGAAACGCTGTTCTTCGTCGACGACGAGGAGGCCGAGGTCCTGGAATTTTACGTCTTTGGAAAGGATGCGGTGAGTGCCGATCAGGATGTCGACTTTGCCGGCTTCGACTTCTTCGAGAACCTTTTTTTGTTCTTTTTCGGTGCGGAAGCGGCTGATCATTTCAACGCGGACGGGAAAGGCGGCGAAACGGCGTTTGAAAGTTTGAAAATGCTGGAAGGTGAGCACGGTGGTGGGGGCGAGGACGGCGACTTGTTTGGAGTCAGCGATGGCTTTGAAGGCGGCGCGCATGGCGACTTCGGTCTTGCCGTAACCCACGTCGCCGCAAAGCAGGCGGTCCATGGGCAGATTGGATTCCATATCGCGTTTTACGTCGTCGATGGCGCGCTGCTGGTCGGCGGTTTCTTCGAATTCGAAGGCGTCGTCGAATTCACGGGTGAAATTAGTGTCCGGGGGAAAGGTGTGGCCCACGGCAAGTTTTCGCTCGGCGTAGAGTTCGAGAAGCTGGTCGGCCATGTCGCTGACGGATTTTTTGACGCGCGATTTGCGGGCTTCCCAGACGGTGGTGCCGAGGCGGTCGAGTTGGGGTTCGACGCCGCCCAGCGAAGTGTATTTCTGAATCAGGTCGATGCGAGCGAGCGGGACGTAGAGCTTGGCGTCGCCAGCGAATTTGAGCAGCATGAATTCGCCGTTGGCGCCTTCGATGGCGACCTGGCGCAGGCCTTCGAACTGGCCGATGCCGTGATCGACGTGGACCACGTAGTCGCCGGGTTTGAGATCGCTGAAATCGCTGAAGAAGCTGGAGGTTTTGGGGCGCGAACGAGCGCGCTGAGAAGGGGCGGGAAGCGTTTCGAAAAGATCGGCGTTGCCGTAGAGGACGACTTTGGCGTCGACGAAAGCGACGCCTTCGGAGAGCGGCGCTTTGGTGAGCACGATACCAGCGCCGGGCGCGCTGCTTTCTTCCTGGGCCAGGCGGGTGACGGTGGCGTTGGCTTCGAGTTCGCCCATGCGATAGGGCAATTCAAATTCGTGGCAGATGTCGGCGAGGCGTTCGAGTTCGCCGGTGCTGGCGGCGGAAACCATGACTTGATCGCCGGCGGCGATGCGGGCGCGGGCTTCGGCGATGAAGGCCGGGACATTGCCGTGATAGCGGGTGGTGGGTTGAGTTTGCAGAACTCGCAATTCGGCCGGCGCGTTTATCGCGGGCTGGCCGGGAGTGGCCGGCTCCGTTGCGGGATTTTCGAGGGCGAGGTGCTCGAGTGAGAAGCGCGGGGCCATTTGCCGGGCGAGATTCCATTCTTCGTCGTCAAAGATGAATTTTTCGGGCGGCTCGGCGAGCGGGTCTTCGACTTCGGCAAACGCTTCCGCGAGTTGCGCGCGATATTTTTCGATGGAGGCGGCGAGTAGCGAGGGTTCGTCCTCGACGATCAGCGGTTCATTGGCGAGATCGAAGAGGGTGGCGTTGCGGGTTTCGCGCAGGGCTTCGCGAAATTCCCAGCCGGGATAAAATCCGGCGGGCGCGGAGTCGTCTTCGCGGCCAGAGGCGGAATGGACGCGCATTTTTTCCAGGATTTCGGCGTGTCGCGGAAATTCAGTGAGCGGCAAGAGGGTGGTGCGCTCGATGGGGCTGGTGGATCGTTGGGTGGTGGGATCGTAGGCGCGAATGGACTCGATGGTGTCGCCGAGAAGTTCGACACGGACGGGTTGCAGCGATTCGGGCGAATAGATGTCGATGATGCCGCCGCGGACGGCAAACTGGCCAGGCATGTCGCAGGTGACTTGCTTGTCGTAGCCGGCGCTGGAAAGGAAATTGATCAGGTCCTGATGCTCGATGGTTTCGTCGCGCGAGATGGTGCGGGCGAGTTGCGAATAAAATTCGCGGTCGCGCAGGCGCCAGAGCGCGGCCTGGACCGGAGCGATGAGGAGGTCGGCTTCGCCGGTGGCGAAGCTCCAGAGAGCGACGGCGCGGTCTTCGGAAATTTCGGCGTGAGGAGAGCGATTTTCGTAAGGCAAAACTTCGTGAGCCGGAAGGTGGACGACGCGACGATCGGGTTTGCCGGTGATGGCGCGATAAAAATAGCGCAGCGGCTCGAGTAGCATTTCAGCGCGCTGATTGGTTTCGACCAGGATGACGAAGGGACGGCCGAGTTCGGCAAAAGCCAGCGGGATGATGAGGGCTTTGGCCGGATCGGTGAGGCCGGCGAGGCGGACTTCTCCGCCGCGCTGACGCAGAGCTTCGAACGCTTCGTCGGCGACGGAGCGGCGGGCCACTCGCGCGAGAAGCTCGCTGACGATGGGAAGAATCATGCCGAGAGATGTTTGATGCGTTCGAGGAGGCGGGCGGTGGAAAAACCGGGCTCGAGTGGGATGCGGATGACTTGGGCGCCGGAAGCACGGGCGGCTTCGTCGTCGAGAAATTCGTTCTGATTGGAAGTGAGCTGGCCGCCTTTAGCGACGACTTCGGGTGCGAGGCGGGCGATAAATTCGCGCGCGGTTGGTTCGTCGAATTGGGTGAGGTAATCGACGGCGGCGAGATTGGCGAGAATTTCGGCGCGTTCGTTTCCCGGATTGACGAAAGGGGCGAGCGGGGTGGAGCTGGCGGCGTCTTCGGCGGCGCGGCTGGCATCACTGCGCACACCGACGACGAGAAGGTCACCGAGGCCACGCGCATGTTCGAGCAGGCGCACATGGCCGGGATGGAGCAAATCGAAGGCTCCGGTGGCGCAAATGACGCGCTTTCCGTTGCGTTTCCACTCGCGACGTTGGAGAATCAAATCCGTTTGCGAAACGATTGCCAATTCCCTCTTCTCCGGTGCGACTTCCGCGTTCCGCGGAAGGTCAACGCGACGCAGCAGCAATTCATCATTCTATCATGTGAGGCAGAAATGCATTGGCGGGCGGCGTGAAGGCGCTGAGAATCCGCGGACTGTGGACGATGGTGCTGGCCGCCGCCGGAATCGTGCTGCTATTGCTGGGCGCGCACTGGATCCGCGTGGCGGAATTGCCCAAGCAGGAAATTGTTTTGACGGCGGGCGGATGCAACACGCCGGTGACGATTCTGCAGCCACCGGCGGAGGTGCAGCCGGTAGGCAGCGCGATTTTGATCCACGGGCTTTCGGCGAACCGGCGTTTGATGATGTATCTGGCGGAAGATTTTGCGGGGCACGGATTTCAATCGTATGCGATGGATTTACCGGGGCACGGCGATAGCGAGGATCGGTTTTCGTTTGCGCGGGCCGAGGGCTGCGCGACGGCGGCGGTGGAAGCGCTGACCGCGGCGCACGCGATCGATCCAAAAACGACGATTCTGGTGGGACATTCGATGGGCGGGACGATTGCGATCCGAATGGCCGATCGCGATCCGGTGGCGGCGACGATTGCGATTTCGCCCGGACCGACCGTTGCGCCGAAACGGATGCCGACGAATTTGCTGGTGTTCAGCGCCAGCGCGGATTTGAAGATTTTGAAGGAAGCGGCGAAGGGATTGTCCGATTTGGCGGGCGGCACGCGCACGGCGCCGGACGATTTTGCGCAGCGACGCGCGTTTGAATTGCAATTACTGCCGCATTCGACGCATACCAGCCTGCTTTCGGACCGGAGGGTGGCGCACAATTCGGAACAGTGGGCCATGCGGACCTTATTTCCGGACATTTCGGCGGAAACGATTGCGCTGAATCTGGATCTGGCGACATACGAGACGTTTGGCAGCGGGAGACGACGGCTGGCGGGCGGCGCCCTCGGATTCATCGGGATTCTGCTGATTTTTCCGCTGGCGGTTTCGATATTGGCGAAGATCGGGGGGCCGACATCGCCGGAAGTTCCGGGTC
>Ga0302176_10000243_pt1 | contig 37534 bp, 39 predicted proteins | sample I_Palsa_E1_1_FD_198787 | JGI IMG/M metagenome (GOLD analysis project Ga0302176, IMG submission 198787) | Peat permafrost microbial communities from Stordalen Mire near Abisko, Sweden - I_Palsa_E1_1 | ecosystem: Environmental > Terrestrial > Soil > Palsa > Peat permafrost | place: Sweden...
CTTCTTTCGCGGCGGCCCAGACATCGGCTTCGACGCACCCGCCACCGACGGTGCCGACGGTCGAACCGTCATCGCGAACCAGCATGCGCGAACTTTCGTAACTGGGAATCGAGCCGTTGGCGTTGACGATGGTCGCCAGCGCCCCGCGCTCGCCCGCCCGCTTCATTCGCACTACTTCTTCCAATATGTCGATCATGAGGACGACCGCATGGAGATCGCCTGCGGCGACGGCCCAGCCTCTGCCGGTCCGCCCTTGAATACATAAGAATATGCAGAACCAGGCCATATGTCGCGAGAAAGGTACTCGGGCGCGTGTTTTGTTGGGATTACAAGGAATTCTGATCCCGCTCGCAATTGCCGATTAGAAAGGGTGAGAAAAAATCCGGAAGTTCGGTACCTCTGGGGCTGAAGCCCATGAAGAGCCCCGGACGGGAGGTCAGACCTAAAGCTCGGACCCCCTAAGAATCCGGTACGACCCCGGGCCGGTTCATGGATCGACGTCGATTTCGTTTGGTGCCAGCGCGCGATGCGCATCAGCAAGCTCCGCTGCTACGCTAGCACAACGGGAACGTAATTTCATGCGACCGCGTGTACAGATTCCTGCTCTAGTATCCAAAGCCAAGCAATTGCACCGGGGACCCTTAGTGGAACGCCGTCGATCTCTTGAATTTCGTTTAGTTCTTGGAAGATCCGGCGGCGCGCGCGCGGGCCACGGGAGCAAGCGACGCTGCCGCGGGTTCCTGGAAGAAACGCGGTTTGGCGGCGGAGCCGGCGGTGGGCAGCAGCTCGGTCAGCACGTGATCGACGCGGTCGGTGGCCTGGTCGAGGGTGCGCAGGCGCTCGCCGAGGTCGTCGGAAGATACGCCGACCACAAGCGGGGTCATGGCGTTGCGGATATGATGATTCATTTCGGCGATGATGATTGCGCGTTCCCTGGCGCGCTCCATGATTTCGCGTTCGTGGCGGGCGCGCAGAAAGATCAGGACGATAGCGGCGCCTAAAATGGCGATTACGATGTTGTTCGCGATGGTTGCGGCTGCGGGAATGTTCAGGAGATAAAGGAGCGCGTCGGCGGCGTAACTGACCGCGAACAAAATCAAAGCGGTAACTCCGGCGGCAGTTACCGTCTTTGTATCGAGCCAGGTCGGCATTCGAGCCGTGACAGACACTCGGGGTCTCCAGGCGGGCAAGGGAAGAGTAGACGAGTGAGCCGCCCTTGCGCCAGCAAAATCATGGGTGACAACGAATCTTAACGAGGCCGGCGCGGCGGAGATGTTCGAAAGGGAACATAGTTGAGCGTGCAGGCCAGACTTTCTGAGACATTTCCAGGCGCGATTGAGCGAACTTCGGAATCTGATGTAACTTTGGCGGGGCGGAGTTGGCCCAGTCCTGGCGTTTTGAGTTCGGGGAGACGGCGAGCGATGAAGGCGATTGTTTATGCGGAACACGGCGGGCCGGAAGTTTTGCGATACACGGATGTTCCCGAGCCGGTGATTGGTGTTGGCGAAGTTCTGGTGCGGGTGCGGGCCTGCGCACTGAATCATTTGGATCTGTGGTTGCGGCGGGGAATTCCGTCGCTGAAGATTCCGCTGCCGCACATTCCGGGCAGCGACATTGCGGGCGAAATGGCGCGGGTGGGCGACGGCGTGACGAATGTGAAGGTGGGCGACCGGGTGATGCTGCAGCCCGGAATTTCCTGCGGAGCTTGCCAGAAGTGCCTGGCGGGCGACGATAATCTGTGCAAGTCATACCGGATTTTCGGCGAAATGGTGGACGGTGGGTGCGCGGAATATGTGAAGGCGCCGTCGGTGAATTGCGTGCCGATTCCGGAAGGCGTGAGTTTCGAAGCGGCGGCGGCGTTTCCGCTGGTGTCGTTAACGGCGTGGCACATGCTGATTGCGCGGGCGAAATTGCAGCCGGCCGAAACGGTTTTGGTGCTGGCGGCGGGAAGTGGCGTGGGCTCGGCAGCGATTCAGATCGCGAAGGCTTCGGGCGCGTGGGTGATTGCCACGGCGGGGTCGGACGCGAAACTGGCGCGGGCGCGGGAACTGGGCGCGGATGAAGTGATCAATCATTCGACGGCGAAAATTGCGACGGAAGTGAAGCGGCTGACCGGGCGGCGCGGCGTGGATGTGGTGTTTGAACATGTGGGTGAAGCGACCTGGAACGAGAGTATTCGCAGCCTGGTGCCTGGCGGGCGGCTGGTCACTTGCGGCGCGACGACCGGATATAGCGGCGCGATCGATATACGGTATTTGTTTACGCGGCAAATTTCGCTGCTGGGGTCGTTCATGGGTTCGAAGGCGGATTTGTTGGCGGCGGTGGAATTTCTGAAGCGCGGCTTGCTGAAGCCGGTGATCGATGTGGCGCTGCCGCTGGAGGAATGCGCCGAGGCGCATCGCCGGCTGGAGCACAGCGAGCAATTTGGGAAAATTGTATTGAAGGTTACCTGATTCGGAGATGCGGGAGACTTAACCATGAATGAACAGCCGGAAGTGAAGAAGCCAAATGCGTTGCGCAATTTGTGGCTGGGATTTGGCGGCGTGTTGCTGATCGTGCTGGCGTTTGTGGGTTACACCATGTGGTCGCGCAAGACGCAGGACGCAGATTTGGCTTACAAGCAGCAGGCGGCGAAATCGGCTCAGCAGCGCGAATCGGACGCGGCGGCGGTGGAGGAATTGGGCGGGAGCGACTTCAAGATTCTGGCGTTCTATGCTTCGCCGGGATTGATTCATCGCGGGGAAACGGTGGACATGTGCTACGGCGTGTCGAATGCGAAGACGGTGAAGCTGGATCCTCCGGAGGGGAATGTGTGGCCTTCAGCGAACCGGTGCATGCAGGTAACGCCGAAGAAAACGACGACGTATACGCTGACGATTGACGATGGGAAGGGAAAGACGGCGAATCAGACGCTGACGATTACGGTGAAGTGACGTTATTCGTCGTCGCCGGAACGGCGGGCGAATAGCTTCGCGGAGATTTTGTTTACAACGTTCGAGGTTTGTTTCGGAGCTAGCAGGTTCAGAATCCCCAGCGCGATCACTGCCAGCCATCCGGCAAAGAGCAGCTTTCCCATAACCTTCTGTGATGGAAAATATCTCTCCAGTTTGTATTCGTGCGAAATAAAAAGCCAGGCGACGAACGCCCCGACGAGCGCCAAACCCGTCGCCCAAAGTTTCAACCGATCGCCGGTCGGGCGCAAGCCGGCTTGCCGGATCATGATGTTTACGTAGTGGTCTTTGCGCCTGAGATATTGGACGGCGGATTTCCAGTCGTCGTATTCGGCGGGACTGTCTTTTTGCAGGCGTTTATCGAGATGCTTAATGATCGTCGAGATTTTCTTTTCGTACTCGTTCGGATCGTATTGACGATCGAACTCGTCGCTGGCTTCCATGATGTCGGGCGGCGCCCAGCCGACTTCCGAAAACAACAGCATTTTGCGTTCGATGTCGGATAGGGGCGTGGCGTCGCGCTGGGCCTGGGCGGCGATGCTGGCGGCGATGAACTCTTTGGCTTCTTGAACACTATGGAAATTGCGCCCGGACATTGGGTGGATTCTAACTCGGATTGCGGGCCGGCGGAGCGGGAATTGGTTTGGAGTCGAGAACAACTCAACGCGTGCCGAGCTGGGGTATTATGCAGTCGCCAGAGACCAGGATGAGGAAACCAGCTTGACGAAAAAACCGAAATTCGAAAACGAAACAAAGGTGGCCGGACGGCGGAAATTTTTGCGGGTGGGCGCGGTGGCGGGGGCCGCGGCGGCGTTTGCGCCGGCGCTCTCTGCTTCGAGAATCGAAGTGCGCGACAACGCACGGCCCGAACTCGGAGATGGGGCCGGTGCAGATTCCGGCTTGGGCCGGAATCCCTTCGCGCCGGGTGGGCGCGATGAGGTGAAGGCATTCGAATTCGACGAAGTGACGATTGCCGAGCTGCAGGAGGGGATGAAGTCCGGGAAACACACGGCGCGGTCGATCGCGGAGAAATATCTGGCGCGCATTGACGCCATCGATGCGCATGGGCCGGAAATCCGCAGCGTGATTGAAACGAATCCGGATGCGCTGGCGATTGCCGAGGCCCTGGACAAGGAGCGCAAGGCCAAAGGGCCGCGCGGACCGCTGCATGGAATACCAGTGTTGATTAAGGACAACATTGACACGGCGGACCGGATGATGACGACTGCGGGGTCGCTGGCGCTGGTTGGGGCGAAGCCGCCGAAGGATTCTTACGTCGCGCAAAAGTTGCGCGCGGCTGGCGCGGTGATTCTGGGCAAAACCAATCCCAGTGAATGGGCCAACATTCGGTCGAGCCACGCGACCAGCGGCTGGAGTGGACGCGGAGGATCGACCAAGAATCCTTTCGCGCTTGACCGCAATCCCTGCGGATCGAGTTCCGGAACAGGCGCCGGGATTTCGGCGAATCTGGGCGCGGTGGGAATCGGCACCGAAACCGATGGCTCGATCGTTTGCCCCTCGTCGGCTAATGGACTGGCGGGAATCAAGCCGACAGTGGGTCTGGTGAGCCGCAGCGGAATTATTCCCATTTCGCATACGCAGGACAGCGCCGGACCGATGTGCCGGACCGTGCGCGACGCGGCAATTCTGTTGGGCGCGCTGACCGGGATGGACCCGGACGATCCGGCGACGAGCGCCAGCGCCGGAAAATCCTATTCCGACTACACGCAGTTTTTGAACTCCGGCAAAACCGGGATGCGGATTGGGGTCGTCCGGAAATATTTTGGGTTTAGCGAGGCGGTTGATGCGCTGATGGAACGCGCCATCGATGTGCTGAAAAAGAATCGCGCGGTGATTGTGGATCCGGCCGACATCGCCACCACCGCGAAAACCGGCGACAACGAAACCAAAGTGTTGTTGTATGAGTTGAAGGCCGACCTAAATGCCTACCTGGCCCGGCTCGGCCCCGGCGCTCCGGTGCATACGTTGAAAGAAGTGATCGAATTCAACGAGAAGAACGCGCTGAAGGAAATGCCGTATTTCGGGCAGGACATGTTTATCAAGGCGGAGGCCAAGGGCGACTTGAAGACGCAGGACTATCTCGACGCGCTCAACAATAATTTGCGGCTGGCGCGGCAAGAGGGGATTGACGCGACGATGGATAAGTTTCAGCTGGATGCGTTGATTGGCCCGACGGGCGGGCCGGCCTGGGTCACTGACTTGGTGAACGGCGACAATGCCGCGGGCCAAACGTCCAGCGCGGCTGCCGTGGCGTGCTATCCCAGCGTGAGCGTCCCGATGGGATACGTTTTCGGCTTGCCGGTGGGAATTTCGTTTTTCGGGCGGGCGTGGAGCGAGCCGACTTTGATTACGCTCGCCTACAACTTCGAGCAAGCTACCAAAGTGCGCAAGGCTCCGAAGTTTCTGTCCACCGCGAATTTGAGCGCCTAGGACGCTTCCACTACACAGCGAAACCTTTCGGCCCAAGCAGGGTTGAATGCGGTGAAGATTCATTTGTCGGTGCGGACGATTAGTTCTACTATGCGGGTGGCTTAATAAGAAGCGGGCCATAGACTTACCCGATAATTTGCACCCACCGATGCAGTCGTAGCGTCAAATGGAAAGGAGGCCTTCTTCGCTGAAGGCCCCGGAGAAAAAAAATGAAGACCAATATTTATTTGCGCGACTCGACATGGGTGTCAACGGGGATGGTGCGAAAAGCCTTGGCTTTCGTACTGGCCGCCGGACTGACGTTCGCGGTGTCGGCGCAAAACGCGAACGCGTTTCAGGACCAAGCTTCGCAGGATCCGCAGGGCGTGGCGCCGGGCCAGACCGACCAATCGTCCGGCCAGCAGAGCACCGCGCCCGCCTATACCACGCAGACCCCGGCGCAGTTGCAGCAACTGGTGGCGCCGATCGCGCTGTATCCGGATTCGCTGGTCGCGCAGGTTTTAGCGGCTTCGACCTTCCCCGCGCAGATCGTGGAGGCGGACCGCTGGCTACAGAATAATTCCACATTGAAGGGCGACGCGCTGGCGCAGGCCGTGGACCAGATGAGCTGGGATCCCAGCGTGAAAGCGCTCACCGCATTTCCGACCGTGCTGGGCAACATGGACAAGAATTTGTCGTGGACTTCTTCCCTGGGCGACGCCTATTACAACCAGCAGCAGGACGTGATGGACGCCGTTCAATTCATGCGCCAGAAAGCGCAGAGCGCGGGGAACCTGAAATCGACCGACCAGCAGACGGTGCAGAGCCAGGGATCGGATATCGTCATTCAACCCGCGAACCCGCAGGTAGTTTACGTTCCGGCTTACAATCCGTGGCTGGTTTACGGCTATCCCGTTTCCCCTTGGCCGTATTGGTACAACTATCCCGGAATCTGGTGGGGCGGTCCGAGCCTCTATTGGGGCGGGATTGGCTTCGGAATCGGTTTCTATGGTGGCTACGGCTGGGGCTGGAATCACTGGGGCACTAACTGGGGCGGGCGCACGGTGGTTTACAACCACAGCACCTACTACTCGCACAGCAACACGTTTTACAACCGCAACAATTATTACCGCAACGGCGGCTACCGCGGCGTCACCAACAACGTGAACCGCGGGTTTAACGGCGACAATCGCACCAACACGCTGGGCCACAACGGCGCGGGCGAACAACATAGCGGGAACGTCTACAACCATCCAGGGGCCAGCCCTCGCCCGTTTAACGGGAACGATCAAGCGGCTCGTGGATACGGCGAGGCGCATAGCCAGAGCAATGTGCGCTCCGGCGCGTTTAGCGGCTACAACCATGGCGGCGACAGCCGAGGTTTTTCGTCACGCGGCAGCCAGAGCTTTGGCGGTGGCGGCGGATCGCGCGGCGGCGGTTTCGGTGGCGGTGGTGGATCGCACGGTGGTGGCGGCCGCGGACGGTAATCGCATTGTTAGCTTCTAACCATTCGTAGGCCCGACGAGAACGAGTCGAACGGAGAGAAAATTCATGCACGCATCGGAAAAGAAATTGGAATTATTCGGCGGAAAAAAACTCCTGAGGCTGGCCGGCTCCGCGTTGGCGGTTACGGTAGCGTTTTCAACCGTAGCGTTGGCGCAGGGGCCGGGTCAGAAGACCTACGCCTCACCCGAAGAGGCCAGCAACGCGCTCTTCGCCGCGGCGCAGAAGAACGATGAAGCGGCGCTGCTCGAAGTGCTGGGTAAAGAAGGAAAGAGCATTATCGAGTCGGGCGATCCCAAACAAGACGAAGCGATGCGCGCCAACTTCGTGGAGAAATTCCAGATGATGCACCGGCTGGTGGAAGAGCCGGACGCGACCACTACTCTATACATTGGCGCGGAAAACTGGCCGACGCCCATTCCGCTGGTGAACCGCGCGGGCAAATGGTATTTCGACACCGATGCCGCCAAGAAGGAGATTCTGTTCCGGCGCATCGGCAAGAACGAACTGTCAGCGATTCGCGTTTGCGAAGAACTAGTCGCCGCGCAGAAGGAACTTTTTAGCAAAAATAACGAATACGCGGCGAAATTTGTAAGCGACGAAGGCAAGCAGAATGGGCTGTATTGGCCCGCCAACGGAAGCGCGAACCAGAGCCCGATCGGGCCGCTGGTCGCTAATGCCGGGAGCCTGGGCGGGCTAACCATGGATTCCGGCGCCGACCCGTTTCGCGGTTATTATTTCCGGCTGCTCGACCGCCAGGGCAAACAAGCATCGGGCGGAGCGATGAGCTACGTCGCTGACGGGAAGATGACTAAGGGTTTTGCCTTTGTCGCCTATCCGGCGGTCTACCGCGATTCCGGGGTGATGACCTTCATCGTCGCGCAGGATGGCACGGTTTACGAGCGTGATCTGGGCAAGCAAACCGTGCAGAAAGCCAAAGCGCTGAAAGCCTACGACCCGGATCAGAACTGGAAGCGCTCCGAAGAGCTGCCGCAACAGTCGGCGGCCAACGAAAAACCCCAGTAAAACGTGACGCGGCTAATCTGTCGCGTTGCAAAGCCGATTGCACTTAGGCAAAATGAACACAGTAGGTTGAAGTGTGCAGCTTTGACCTGAGCAAGAACGGAGCGACATAGGCCATGGCCGTCGAACTGGGCAAGGGCGTCACGCTGGAAGCGCCGGGACAGGACGCGAATTTCCTGAAGGACGAGGGAATTCTGTTTGCGTCGCTGGACAAGGTGGTGAACTGGGCGCGGCGGAGTTCGATCTGGCCCATGTCGTTTGGACTGGCGTGTTGCGCAATTGAAATGATGTCGATGGCGTCGTCGCGTTACGACATTGCGCGTTTTGGCGCGGAAGTTTTTCGCGGGTCGCCGCGGCAGTCGGATTTGATGATTATCGCCGGGCGGGTGTCGGTAAAGATGGCGCCAGTGATCAAGCAGCTGTACGAGCAGATGCCGGAGCCGAAGTGGGCGATTTCGATGGGGGCTTGCGCCACGTCGGGCGGGGTGTTCAATAATTACGCGGTGGTGCAGGGCGTGAACCAGGTGATCCCGATTGATGTGTATGTGCCGGGATGCCCGCCGCGGCCGGAAGCGCTGCTGTACGCCATTTTTCAACTGCAGAAGAAAATCGATAATGACCGCGGGAGTTTTATGCGGTCGATGAACTTCAGTAAGAGTTAACCTCGAACGTCTTCGTGGAATTCCTCGATTTTCTGACGGTGTGTTCGGATGTTTCGCGCGTTGTTGGGGGCTGGGTGTGTTTGTCATCGAAGAGAGATCCTTCGTCGCCAAAGGCGCTCCTCTGGATGACGGCCAAAAACGGCTCGAGCGTTCGACGAGACGGTTAGGAGAAGAGGAGCGATTTGTGTTTGGCTGCGATCAAAGATTTAACACAGAGGGCACAGAGAAAAACCGAAGAGGGCGGAGGCGTCAGGTGGATGGAGTCTCCGTGCTCCCTTCTCGCATTTTTCTCTGTGTTCTCTGTGGTTAAACCTTTTGGTTCCGGCTACGTCACGATTTCGGCGGTGGTGCCGTCGTCGACTTCGAGGAGGCTGCCGGGGGAGTCGTGCTCACGGCGAGAATACCCCATGCCGATGGCCGTGTTTTCTTTTGGCGAAAAGGCGGAGCTGGTCACCAGGCCGAGTTCTTTGCCGTCGATGCTGAGGCGAGTGCCGGGCGGCGGCGGTTCTGGGGACGAAAATTTTAGCCGGACGCGGCGGCGGTTGACCTGGCCGCGCGACCGGACACGTTCGACAATTTCCTGGCCGGTGTAGCAGCCCTTGGTGAAACTGATGTGCGTGGTTTCCACTGCGGCTTCGTGCGGGATCACGGTGTCGTTGAAGTCGGCGGGATAGAAAGGAATTCCAGCTTCGAGGCGCAACGATTCGAGCGTTTTCATGCCAATGGGCAGGCCGCCGCGCGAGCGCACCAGTTCCAACAGATTCTGCCAAATCTGCTTCAGTGATTTTTGTGGCGCGATTACTTCCATTCCCACATAACCGAAATGCGAGTGGCGAATAATTTCGCAAGGCATGCTGTCGATGTGCACGCTGCGAATGGCCAGGTCCGGCATGGCGTCGAGGTCGAAGCCGTAAGCTTTTTCGATAGTGCGCGCGGCGTGGGGGCCTTCGATTGCGAGGCTGCCCAGCTTGTCCGTGACGTCTTCGAGGGTGACGTCGTCCATGATGATGTATTTGTCGAGAGCTTCGACGGTACGCTGGCGCAGCGAGGCATGCGAGAGGGTGAGGAGGCGGTCTTTGAGCGCGTAAATTTCCAGTTCGGCGAGGATGCGGCCTTGCGGATTCAGCAGCAGCGCCAGCGAGCCACTGCCTTCTTTCAGATTTTTGATGTCGCTCGAAACGATGGCGTTCAGGTAGCGCAGGCGATCCGGCCCCGCGAGATTGATAATGGCGTGCCAGTTGGTATCGAAGATCGCGAGCGATTCGCGCGCGGCGCGGTATTCGTCTTCGAACGTCGAGAAAGTCTCGGGCAGCACGCAGCCGTGATAGTTGGCGAGCTTGGCGCCGGCGGCTTGATGCAGCTCGATCAGAGGCGTTTCGATTTGGTTGGCGGCTTCCATGCGACATTTGATGTTAGCAGATCGTGCGCCGCACCACGGATATGAAAGGAATTGGCCGCGAAGATTTCTCGCGTTCGCGCACGTTGGTCCGATTGTTATACTGAAGCCGATGAATGAAAAACTAATTCACGAAATCATTCCGGTGGGGATGTTGCAGTGCAACTGCTCGATTCTGGGTGATCCGGTCACGCGCGAAGCCATCGTGGTCGATCCTGGGGACGACGTGGAGCATGTGCTGCAAATTCTAGCGGCCAACAAATTGAAAGTGCGGGCGATTGTCAGCACGCACACGCATATCGATCACGTGGGCGGTTTGGCCGGGCTGCGCCGAGCCACCGGCGCTCCGGTGCTGATTCATGAAGCGGACCTGGAACTTTACCGGCGCCTGGATGTGCAGGCGCAGTTTTTGGGCACGCCGACGCCGGAAAGCACCAAGATCGAAGATTTCGTGAAGGAAGGCGACACCCTGCGCTGGGGAGATTATTCGGCGAGGGTAATTCATACGCCGGGGCACACGCCTGGAAGCATCAGCCTGTACATTGAGAGGGGTAGGGAGACGGGCGGTGAGAGTGGTGGCGGAAAGGGCGCCGGCGCGGCGCGGTCATTTCTGGAGCGCCAAACGCCGGGACCGGCGACAGCCTCGGCGCAGGCTAGTTTGCAGGCGGACCTGGAAGCGCATGCACATTCACACGCGCACCAGGTTACACGCGGCGTCGATGGCGGGCCTGCGCGGCTGATTGCCGGCGATACGTTGTTTCAGGGCAGCATCGGACGCACCGATTTGTGGGGTGGCTCGATGAAGGATATTTTGCGATCGATTCGCGAGAAGTTGATGGCGCTGCCGGACAAGACGCTGGTAATCCCGGGTCACGGCGAGACGACTACCATTGGTGAAGAGCGCGAATACAATCCGTACTTGAAGTAGACCGCAGGGCGAAGTGGGGATGAACGTCCGAAGGGCGTTTCGGCAAGCTCGCGTGCGAACGTGGCACGCCGGGTGGCTACCCCGCCGCCGAAATCACCGCTTTAGAATTTCATTTCCTTAATCTGCGTCGCAATCGACCACAGATTGCCTGCCGGATCCTCGACCGTGGCGGTGCGGTCGCCGTACGGTGCATTTTCTAGCGGACGTACCGTGGTGGCTCCGGCACGCAGCGCGCGGTCGTAAGTCGCGTCGGTATCAGGCACGTACATGTGCAGCAGGTAAGGAGCCGACTGGTACGCCCCGTGCGCTTCGCCGCCCGCGATGATCGAAGTTCCGATGCGGAGTCGCGCGTGCGCGATCTCGCCATCGGGCTTCCGGTGTATTGCTACTTCCTGCGCGCCGAAGGCCTGCTTCATGAAGTCGATATATTTATCGGCGCCGCGCACGGTGAACATCGGAACGATCGATGGAGTGTCCGGTGTGATGTGCTCCCCAGGCCCGCGGGAACTGATGCACCACACGGTGCCGCCGGGATCTGTTATCACAGCGTCGCGATCGCCCCACGGTTTATCTGAAGGAGCAAGCATCGAGGTGGCGCCCGCTTTGACTGCGCGCGCGTAAGTCGTGTCGACGTCCTCCACGTAAAAAAGATTGACGGAGGTTCGCGGCGGAAATTCGGCGGACGCGTCGGCGAGTTCCAGCATCGAATCACCGACTTGCAACTGCGCGTGCATAATTTGATCTTTGCCGCCGGGACGCGGCACGCGGAAAAGTTCCTGGGCATCGAAGGCGTTCTTCAGGAACTCGATCAGGTTCGCCGCACCGGTCACAAGTAAGTACGGCGTCAGCGTGCGGAATCCTTTGCGGATGTAAGGGACCGGCAGTTTCCACTTTTCATCTTCGGCAGTGGGCGCAGCGGGGGAGGGGGCGACCAGCTTGTCGAAACGTTCCTGCATTTCTTCGGCGGTAACTTCTTCTTTGCGAGTGGCGATCAACCAGGTGTAGCCGAAGGGATCGGCCACTTGCCCGGAGCGCTCGCCGTAGAACTGATCCTGGACCGGACGAACGATGCGGCCGCCGGCGGCGACAAAGCGTTCAGCTACCGCGTCCACGTCCGGCACGGAGAGATGAATCCTGACCGGCGAGCCGCCCAGCGTTTCGGCGCTGATAGCGCCGTAATCGGGCGATTCATCGGAGAGCATGATGCTGGCGCTGCCAATACGAATCTCAGCGTAGCCGATGCGATCGCCCGGCATGTTCAGGCGGGACACTTCGATGGCGCCGAAAGCATTTTTGTAAAATTCGATCGCGCGTGCGGCGCCTTTGAAGACCAAGAATGCGGTTGCGGTCTGTCTTGCTTCGGGTGCTGCCACAGCCTGGCTAGCCATTGGTTTCCTCCCTTCCAGTTGGGCCCTGAGTTGAGCTTTAAAATCTTCACGGGGCAGGGCGCGCAGCTGGCCGGCAATGGCCGCGACGCCCGTGAGTTGCTTGCCGCTATTCGGCGGCACAGCGGCCGGAGAGGCCAGCAGCGCCGCAACGATGCGATCGAATTGTTCGCTCTGGCTCGGCTTAGGCATGTGTCCCACTCGTTTTGCCGCGCGCGGTGGTGGCTACTTCTTCGCGCAGGCGTTGAACTCCACGAAACTGCAATTGCTTGATGGCTCCTTCGGTCTTGCCCAGCGCGGCGGCGATTTCGCGGACGCTTTTATCTTCGGCAAAGCGCATTTCGATCACCCGGCGTTGATCCTCGGGCAAAGTTCGGACCAGCGCGAAGAGGCGCGCGGTGTGCTGCACGTCTTCCGGGCTCGGCTCCTTGCTAATCGGCTCGGCCACCGCTTCGATATCGCCGGATTCGCGGTGGAGTTTGCGCCAGCGGTCGGTAATCGCGTTGGAAGCGATGCGCATCAGCCACGAAACGAAAGGTGCGCCGCGCCATTCGAAGTGTTTCAGGTTGGCCAGGGCGTGATGAAACACCTCGGAGGTCACGTCCTGGGCCGCGTCGCGGTCGTTCAGCCGACGCGCGATGTAGGCGTAGACCCGGTCGAAGTGCAACTCGTAAAGGTCGCCGAAGCGCGCGGGGTCCTGCTGCGCCGCTTCGATCAGCCGCCTTTCGGTGGGTGCACTGACTGCGTTCAACTCGATCTCCGGCCTATTTGGTGAATCGCGCGACTTTGTTTCGTCGTCTACATACTATAAAACTGGCGGGTAGGGGAAAGGTTACGGGCAGGTTGAAAGATTTTTGGGGTACGGTTTTGGGGTTTTCTTTCGGTTATTTCGGGCGTAGGTTTTGAACGTACCTCATAGGGGAGAACGACGACATGAACTCGAATTTTGTAACGAGACCAAGGACGCGCCGGGAGCTGCTGCAACTGGGTTCGGGAATCGTAGGAACTTCTTTGCTTTCAGGATTGCTGCCTTTTGGGCTCAGTGGTTCGGTGACCGGCCAGCCAAGTCAATCAGGCCAGCAGGCGCAAAGTGGCGGCGCGCAAATCCAGGGAGCCCCAATCAGCCAGGATCGCGTGGCGCAGATGCGCGCGCAAGCCGCGGCCATCCCAGTGCAAACCCAGAAGCTGCGCGACAACATTTATATGTTGTCCGGTCCCGGCGGAAACATGGTGGTGCTGACCGGCGCGGATGGAAAGGTGCTGGTGGATTCGAGCTTCGCCGGCGCGGTGCCCAAAATTAATGCGGCGTTGGCGGCAATCGATAACAAACCGCTGAATCTGCTGATCAATACTCACTGGCATTTCGACCACACCGACGGGAACGACGCGTTTCACAGCGGCGGCGCGGCGATCATTGCCCACGAAAATTGCCGGAAGCGGCTTTCGACTCCGCAGGAAATTGCGGCATTTCAAATGCATTTCGATGCGGCGCCGGTGGGGGCTTGGCCGCGCACCACGTTCAACGACAAATTCACGCTGTATTACAACGGAGAGCAGATCGACCTGGCGTATATCCAGCCGGCGCACACCGATGGCGATATTTACGTCCGCTATCAGAAAGGTAACGTGCTGCATTGCGGTGACGTGCTGTTCAACGGCATCTATCCGTTTATCGATCCCAGTTCCGGTGGAAACATCAACGGAATGATCGCGGGCTCCGCTCAATGCCTGACGCAGGCCGACGCGGAAACGAAGATCGTACCGGGGCACGGCCCCCTGGGTGACAAAGCCGCGCTGAGCAGCTATCACGACATGCTGGTCACGGTGCGCGACCGAGTGCAAAAACAAAAAAACGCGGGAAAGAGTTTGCAGGAGGTGGTGGCCGCCAAACCCACCGCCGATCTGGACGCGCAATGGGGCAAAGGAAACGTGACCGGCGATTTCTTCACGACGCTGGTTTATTCGACGCTGTAACGGCTAAATGTGGCCAGGCGACGCGGCGCCTTTGGCGTCGCGTTCGGCGCGCATAGTTTCCATCACGCTTTGGATCAGTTCTTTGGCTTTGCCGATTTCTGCCTGGACGATGCGAATGTCCATGACCGGAATGTTCGGGTCGCGATTGGTGTGGCAATAGACGCCATGCTGGCCGATCAGCACCAGCGCGTTGGTCAGCAGATCGAGTGTCACCGCCAACGCGCCGCGCTGCGGACCCATCATGGTCTGAAAATGTTCGAGTTCTTCTTTATGCTCGCTGAAGGCAGACATCGTCAGAAATCTCCGTGGTTCGCTACTTAACGAAGATAATTGGTTGTTGCAGATCTCGCAACTGGCGGCCTAATTCGCGGGTCTTCACCTGCGACGACGCATCCGATTTACTGGCGTGGCATCGCGCCAGTGCGGGGTAGTGGCAGGGTAGTCCTAGAACCATCTATTGCGTTCCTAGGAACAGTAATCCTCGACTCTCCTTTACTCTGCGCGGGGCCGGTTGGATAATCTGGCGCGTTGCGGATTGTACGCAAAGCTGCAGATGGGGCTGCGCGCCACGCTACGGGAACTGCACGAATTTCGCACGAGGCAATTTTAGGGAGCTGGCGACTGCTGCTTCGTCGCGGCCAAAAAGGGTTTTAATCGGCACAATTTCGAAATCGAAAATCGATCCGGAGCCGTCCTGGGGAAAACTGCGGCGCTGAGATACGCGGGGTGAAGGCAAAATGAGAAGGTCAGATTTGGTACGAAATGCGGCGAAAGGGAAGGCGGTGCGGACTTCGCAGATTGTATTCGGCGAACGCCAGCACTTGCTGCGAGTTTTGGATTCGGTGGAGCGCAGCGCGCTGCCGGCGCCGCGGCTGGAACAGGAACGGCGGGTCATCGAACAATTGATTCATGCACGGACCCAGGAATTGAATCGTATTAATCCGGGCTGGGACGAGAAGGTTGGCGTAGTGCTGAGCGCGGAAGTGAAATCCGACACGCTTGATTCGCTTTCGAAGCAGGCGCCCAAGGAAGATTTTTACTTACTGCGGTTGATCAGCGAGCATCCGAAAGTCACCGCGAAGACTTTGGCACGCTTGTCGCACCATCCGTATTCAGCGATTCGCGAAAACATCGCGCGGCATCCGAACAGCGACGCTTCGACGCTTTCGCGGCTGAGCAAGGACCGCACGCAACCGTTGTGGTATTTGGTGGCGTTCAATCCGAATGCTCCGGCACCGCTGCGTAAAAAATTGCAGGAACGCATGCGGCGGCTGGGCGAGAAGTCGGCCACGCAGTAGGCGGTTGTCGCGGGACAATTCGAGGATTTTGAGAGGGCGCTTTCCAGCGCCCTCTTTTTTTTGCCCGTACACGTTGACCCACTGCGCTCCAGCCGCGGAGGCGCTACGCCTCGGCTTGGTTGTGGAGTAGAATCGCCACATGGCGGTTGAGGCGCGGTCGGCACAGGCTTCGGCACAGTTCAATATTGCGGATGAGTTTCTCTCGCGGCCGGCCGCGGCGCATCCCGATCGCCTCGCGATTCTGGGCACGGGCCGCAAATACACCTACACGCAGCTCGACGAATTCACCACGCGCATGGCGCAGTCGCTACGCTTTGCCGGCTGCCAGCCGGGCGACCGCGTACTGATTGTGTTGCCCGACTCGGCCGAGTTTATCGCGGCATTTTTGGGCGCGGCAAAGATCGGCGCGATTGCGGTTCCGGTGAATCCGCACGCACGGGCCAGCGACTATCGCCATTACTTGGCGAATTGCGGCGCGCGAGTGGCCCTGGTCCACTCGTCCACCGTGGGCGAGTTCGCGGCTGAAGCGCCCACCAAGGCGCTCGATTTGCTGGTCATCGTCGATCCCAAATCCGATACGCCCCGGCCGGAACGCATCGCCCGCAAAATCGTCGCGCTGGACGATTGGCTGCACGCGAAGACCTGCAGCGTACAGACCCATCCGACCAAAGCCGACGACGTCGCGTTTTTTCTGTACACCTCGGGAAGCGGCGGAGCGGCCAAAGCGGCCGTGCATCGCCACGGCGACATGCTGACTACCTCGCGAAATTTTGCCGAAGGCGTCCTGCAGTTGCGCGCCGACGATCGCCTCTACTCCGTTTCGAAACTTTATTTTGCGTACGGACTCGGTAATGGCATGTACTTCCCGCTGTTTTTCGGAGCCAGCACGATTCTGAATCCCGAGCGCCCGAACGCGATGGAAATCGCCGATACCATCAACCGCTTCAAGCCCACCGTGTTTTTTGCGGTGCCGACTTTTTACGCCCGGCTGCTGCAGGAAGCCGAACGCGGCATGCGCATTGATTTTTCGTCGGTGCGGCTGGCGGTTTCCGCCGGCGAAGCGTTACCGCCCGAGGTGTTCGAGCGCTTTCGCGCGCGTTTCGGAATCGAAATTCTGGACGGTATCGGCTCGACCGAAATGCTGCACGTGTTTCTCTCGTCGCGGCCGGGAAAAGTCCGCGCCGGAAGTTGCGGCGATCAGGTTCCAGGGTACGAAGTGAAAATTCTGGACGACGCCGATGTGCCGGTGCCCGACGGCGAAGTGGGGAATTTGTGGGTGAAAGGCGCGAGCGCCTTCACCGAGTACTGGCAGAACGCGGAGCTGACCGCGAAAACCAAACACGACGGCTGGGTGGTCACCGGAGATAAATTCACGCGCGACGCCGATGGCTATTTTCACTATTGCGGGCGCTCGGACGACATGATGAAGGTCGCCGGCATGTGGGTCTCGCCCGGCGAAGTGGAAAACGCGCTGATGGGCCATCCGGCGGTGTCGGAGTGCGCGGTCGTCGGCCAGACCGATTCGGTAGGGCTGGTGAAGCCGGTCGCGTATATCGTCCTGCGGCCTAGCGTGATTCGTCCCGGCGGCGGGCTCGATAGCGAGATTCATGGATGGCTGCGCACGAGGATGCCGCAATTCAAGTGTCCGCACGATTTTCGATTTGTGGCGGAGCTGCCGAAAACTTCGACCGGCAAAATTCAGAGGTATTTGCTGCGCTCAAATTGACTGTCGGGTTTTTGCCTTCCTCGTTTTAACTCCCAGGAAATAAAACCGGCTAGGATTTCGCGAGGTTCACATGGGTTGTGTTTTCGTTTGCTTTTGAATTGCCTTGCGCGGGCCGGCGCTCATACTAAAAGAGGACGAAAAGAAGCCCGCTGAGTCTGCGGCGGGCGAGCGGATAGGAGGACTTATGGCGATTTCAGGCAAGTCGTTTTCGTTTTGGCGGGCGGCGGGATTGGTGGTGGTGTTCGGGCTTATGGCTCATTCGGTTTCAGCGCAGCAAATCGCGGCGGCGGACGCAGCAACGCCGGATGTGGCTCAGGCGCAGTCGACTGCGGTGGCGCAAGGTGGGGAGGTTGCGCCTACCACGCTTTCGCTCAGTGAGGGGACGTCCGTGCATCTGCGGACGACGGATTACCTGTCGGCGTTGAACGATGGCTATGGCGGACAGTTTATTGGTGTGCTGGTTGCACCGGTGGTGGTGGATGGCTGGTTGGTGGCGCGGGCGGGGCAGTACATTGTGGGTGAGGCAGCCAGTGGCGACAAGAAGACCGTGTCGCTGCGGTTGAATCAACTGATTCTGGTCGATGGGGGTTTGGTGCGGATCGAAACTTCGCCGGTAACGGCGGGACTCGATACGCCGCCGCAGTCGATGCTGTCGTTCACGCTGACGAAGGCGGCTACGATTCCGAGAGTGCGCGGGCGGGTCACGTTCCGCACGGTGACGGCGGAGGACTACACGAACTTCCCGTTGGGTAACGCGCCAACCAAGATTCCGTTTGGGTATGATCCACCGTGCTGCATCGACCAGCATGGGTACGGACAATTTGCGGGCGACGGGTATGGGTACCATTATTATTATGGAGCGGGGTATGTGCCGCCTCCGGTGCAGATTCGATATTACGGCTGGCATGGCAATCGCTGGGGCTGGTAGGCGGGGAAATGCTTGACGCCGGAGGCGGATCGACCCGAGCGAGGTTTCAGCGGCGTGTTGGCTTCAAGACAAAATGGCTCTTTACTGCTAAAGTCCAAGGTGTAGATTGGACTGCAGGAGAGAGCCATTGCTTCCTCTGCATTTACAGGCTGAAAGTCACATCCCGCTTTATGTGCAGCTGCGCGATCAGCTGCGCGCGCTGGTCCATTCCGGCGAACTGCGTACTGGCGACCGCATCCCGGCCAGCCGCGAGCTGGCCACCCACCTGGGCGTGCACCGCACCACCGTGGCCAATGCCTACGCCGAACTTGAATCCGAAGGCTTGATCCAGGGGCACGTCGGGCGCGGAACGTTTATCGCCGGCACGCCGGTAAAACAATTCACTCCCCCGCCGCGCACCAATGGGAATGGTCACGGGGCTACGCGCTGGGAATCATTATTTGCCGACGACCGCGCCGAGGAATCCCTGAGCCGGCTGATGCCGGAAATTCCAGCCGATTCAATTGGATTCGTCACCGCGCGCCCGTCCGAAGAATTTTTCCCGGTGGAAGAGTTTCGACGCTGCGCCAACGCCGTGCTGCGCAACGAAGGACGCAAAGTATTGCAGCTCGGTTCGTCCGATGGGTATGAGCCGCTGAAGCGCGTGCTGCTGGATTTCTTCCGGGAGGAAGGCCTGGTGGTGCGCAGCGAACAGTTGCTGATTACCGACGGCTGCCAGCAGGCCATCGATCTGGTGTGCAAGGCGTTTCTGCGCCCGGGCGACGGAGTGGTGCTGGAAAACCCGACGTATCCGGGGGCTGTAGCGATTTTTGCCGGCACTCGCGTGCGAATGCTGGCGGTTGGCGTCGAGACCAACACGCAGCGAACCGGGCATGTGGGCCTGGACCTCGACGCTCTGGAATCGGTGCTGATGCAGAACCGCGTGAAATTTATTTTCGCCACCCCGGATTTTCATAATCCTACCGGGACTGCTATGCCGCTGGCCGAACGGCGCCGCCTGCTGGAAATTGCGGCGCGCTATCAGGTACCGGTGATCGAGGATTACATTTACGGGCGGCTGCGCCTGCGCGGCACGGCGTTGCCGTCGCTGAAGTCGCTGGACCGCAACGGCAACGTGGTTCAGATCGACAGCTTCTCGAAGATTGCTTTCCCCGGTTTGCGCGTGGGCTGGTGCATTGGCCCGGAGAGCGCGATCGAACGCTTGCGGCTGGTGAAACAATCGACCGACCTGCACACCGACCAACTGTCGCAGGCCACGCTGGCTGAATTTGTGCGTCGCGGCCATTTGACCCGGCACATGGCCAAAATGAAAAAGGTGTATCTGCGGCGGCTGGACGCGATGGAAAATGCGCTGCTGAAGTTCATGCCCGAAGGGGTCAAGTGGACGCGTCCGGAAGGCGGCTTATCGGTGTGGGTCACCTTGCCCGCGGGCTTCGACGCGGGAGAATTATTGATTCACGTGCGCGAACGCGGAGTGCTGTACATTCCGGGACGACATTTCTATTTCCAGAACCCGCAGCCGAACACGCTGCGGCTTGGTTTTGGGTCGGTGGACGAGAAGCGCATCGCCAAGGGCGTGGAAACGTTGAGCGAATTGCTGAAGGTCGAATTTCGCAAGCGCCAGCGCGGAGCCCGCGGCGAACTGCACACCCGCGTGGCGTTGGTCTAGCTATTCTTTGACACAGCATGAGCGCTGCGCATACCGGTACGAAATGGCTGGCGCATATGAAGTTGCGCGGGCACGAGACGTGGGTCTATGTTTTTCCGGCCGCGCATTTAGTGGCGTGTGGCTTCAGCTATGCCGGAGCCGTGGTTCCCGCGTTGCGGGGCTGGGCGATCTCGTTCACGTTCATTTTCTGGTCGGACTGGCCGGTTTCGGCGGTGCCGTACGTATTAGGATGGACGCGTCCGGGAATTGCAGAGGTCTGGATCATCCTGGCCGGTACGGTGTGGTGGTTCCTGATCGCCTGCGGAATCGAATGGTTCATCCAGCGTTCCAGGGCACCGCTGACGTTGGGACGCTTTTGAGGGAAGGGACGAAATGCTGATCGAGCCGAACCCGACGAACGTATGTTTTGGCTGCGGTGGCGGAAACGCGCGCGGCATGCAACTGACCTTCGAGCAGGATGACGCGGCGCGCAAGATCGTTGGGCGTTTTCGTTTGGGCGCGGGATATCAGGGCGCGTTTGGAATTATTCACGGCGGCGTGATCGCGGTGGTGCTGGACGAAGTGATGGGCAAGGTCTGCCGGTTTCGCGGCGTACGCGCGGTGACCGCCGAGATGAACATCGAGTATCTGAAGCCGGTGTGGGTCGATGCCGATCTGGTGGTGGAAGGGTACGAGAAGGAAATGACCGGACGGAGTCTGCATCTGGTGGGCGAGATCAAGGACGCGTCAGGAAACGTTCTGGCGCGCAGCCGCGGGCGGTTTGTGATTCTGGGCACGGCGCAGAAAAAGCAGGATGGAGCAGCGGAACAAGTTTCCAGTACGTAAAATTTAGAAAGCGAAGCAAACGGGAGAGCGCGATGGACTTGATGAGCAATAATTTGTGGCGCGTGAAAGTCGGCCTAGCCGAAATGTTGAAAGGCGGCGTGATCATGGACGTGACCAACGCCGAGCAGGCCAAAATCGCCGAGGACGCCGGCGCCTGCGCGGTGATGGCGCTGGAGCGCGTGCCGTCGGATATCCGTAAGGAAGGCGGCGTGGCGCGGATGGCCGCTCCGCGGATCATTCGCGAAATCATGGACACCGTGTCGATCCCGGTGATGGCCAAGGTGCGCATCGGACATTTTGCCGAAGCGCAGGTCTTGCAGGCGCTCGAAGTCGATTACATCGACGAGAGCGAAGTGCTGACGCCTGCCGACGACGAACATCATGTGTGGAAGCATGGGTACAAAGTGCCGTTCGTTTGCGGCGCGCGGAATCTGGGCGAAGCGTTGCGGCGCATCGCCGAAGGCGCGGCCATGATTCGCACCAAGGGCGAAGCCGGCTCCGGCAATATCGTCGAAGCGGTGCGGCACATTCGCACCATCGTTGGCCAAATGAAGCGGCTGACTTTGCTGGGCGAGGAAGAATTGGTGCACGAAGCGAAAGAGCTGGGCGCGCCGTTTGAATTGGTGGCCTGGATCGCGAAGAATGGAAAATTACCGGTGCCGAATTTCTCGGCCGGCGGCATTGCCACTCCGGCGGATGCGGCGCTGGTGATGCAACTCGGCGCGGAGGCGGTTTTCGTCGGCTCCGGAATTTTCAAGTCGAGCGATCCGTCGGTGCGGGCGCGCGCGATCGTAAAGGCGACGACGCATTACAAGGACCCGAAAGCAGTGCTCGAAGCATCGGAAGAATTGGGCGAGGCGATGAAGGGCCTCGATATTCGCCAAATGGAAGAGAAGGATTTGCTGCAGACCCGCGGCTGGTAGTTGCCGCATCTCGGCACGAGGAAGGCTCACGCCAAGCGGTTGATATGGCCGCTTGGCGTGAATTTTTTAAATCGCCATGACAATCGGAATTTTAGCACTACAGGGTGATTACGAAGCGCACGCCAAGATGCTCGATCGCATTGGCGTTGCGCACCGTTATGTCCGGACCTCCGACGATTTGAGTGGCCTCGATGGAATCATCTTGCCTGGCGGCGAAAGCACAACACACCTGAAGGTGATGACGGAAGAAGGACTGTTCGAGCCACTGAGGAAATTTGGCGCCGATGGCGGGCCGGTGTACGGCACCTGTGCCGGCGCGATTTTGCTGGCTCGCGAAGTGCACGGGCCGCCGCAAGCGTCATTGGGACTGCTGGACGCGTCGGTGCTGCGGAACGGCTACGGACGACAGCTCGCGAGCGACGTGCATGTGGTGCAAACCAAGCTGCGTGAACAGCGAATCGAAATGGTTTTTATTCGCGCGCCGATTTTTGAAACCGTTGGGCCCGAGGTTGAAGTTCTAGCGGAATTCGGCGGCCACCCCATTTTGGTGCGGCAGGGAAATATTCTCGCTTCGACGTTTCATCCGGAATTGACTGAGGACACCACGATTCACGAATACTTTGCGCGAATGGCGAACGACAACGGCATACGTTGAGCGCTGCGGCCACGCGTCATGCACTTCGCCGCCATCAGTAGTTTCCGTCTTACTCAGCTCTAAACCCGCACCCTGCAGAAGGCGATGGGTGCGGCACCCGGAAAAACGAATTGGCGCTGCGGATTCTCTTGCGCTTCGACAAAAACTGATTCACTTCATCATCCGGCCTGACAAGACCCCACGAATTGTGACATTCTCTAAGCGTCATGGGCGAACCGATACGCGTGCTTTTTGTCTGCGTGGGGAATTGCGTCCGCAGCCAGATGGCTGAGGCGATTGCGCGGCATTCGCACGCCGACATTATCGCTCCGGAGAGCGCCGGAGTGACGCCGCTGGGTTTCATCGACAAAACCGCGAAGGCGGTGCTGCACGAAAAGGGAATTTCGGTGCACGGGCAATTCTCGAAGGGATTGCAAAGCGAAGAATTGAAGACCCCGCACCTGATCGTGAATATGTCGGGCATTCCGGGCGGGTCGCTTTTCGCTGGGAAGAAATTCGAGGATTGGGATGTACAGGATCCATTTGGCGAGGACATCGAGCTGCATCGGCGCATTCGCGACAGCATCGAAGCGCGGGTGACCCTGCTGGCCGCGCAACTACGCACCAGCCTGCGTGACGACAGCATGGAACCGGGACGGGGCAGCCAGCGTTAGGTCCACGACAACAGGTAATCGCAGCCGCATACGGTCATCAGCCAAGGAATCATGCGTCGAGAACAAACCAGCGTCTCCCAGGAAGATTATCTGAAAGCGATCTGGGAGCTTGTGCAGGAAGAGCAGACGCCGATCAGCGCGCGACTGGCGGAAGATTTGGACGTCACGCCTCCGGCGGTGACGGCGGCATTGAAGCGCATGACTCGCGGCGGATATTTGCGCGTGCGGCGCGATGGACGCATCGAGTTGTCGGCGAAGGGCGAAGAGATCGCGCAGCATCTGGTGCTGCGTCACCGGCTGGCCGAGAAACTGCTTACGGACGTCATTGGGCTGCCTTGGTCGCGAGCGCATGAAGAAGCCGAAAAACTGGAGCACGGCATTTCACAGGAAGTGGCGGACCTGCTGTTGAAGCGGTTTGGCCGGGAGAGCCGCTGCCCGCACGGCGTGCCGCTGGTCGGGGGCATGGCCAAACTGCGCAAGAAATTCGGCGCGCTGAAATTGTCCGAAGCGGAAACGGGCGGTGAGTACGAAGTCTTGCGCGTGTACGAGAAGGACCCAAAATTCCTCGAGTTTCTGGTGGGTCTGCAGCTTCAGCCCGGCGTGCGGGTGAAGGTGCACCGCCGCGAATACGACGAAACCATGGAACTATCCGTCTCCGGTCAGCGCGCCAAACACATACATTTAGGCAAGCCCGCGACCCAGCGGGTCTGGGTGGGTAAATCCGCGGGTTGATTCAGGAACTCGAACTGAGCCACGGAGCAGTCTGAGCGTTACGATGACGGGAAGCCCGGTACCGGGAAAGAAAAAGGAATGGCCATGGTGGTTTTGGCTATTCGTCATTTCCTTCCCTATTCCGATTGGATTGGGCCCTTGGTGGGTAGCAGTCATCTTCGCAGCGGTATTCGCCGTATTAGTGTGGGTGATAATCCAGGACTTCAAGAATAATTCCTCGGCATAATCCAAATGGCACGACTGCCGGCCTCGGCGGGCTATTGCCTTTCGCCATCTGGCAGGAATATGATGGGCGGGTCTGGCTAGTTATCGCGAATTCAGGCTCGGATCACATGATGGCAGGCGCTGTGCATTTTCCCCGGGTTGGCGCGTCACGCAAGGCTGAATCCCCTGCAGCCGGCGAATCGGCGAATATTATTTCCAGTTTTATCCGGGTTTCAGGCGCGACTCGCGCTTTTTCGCCTACAAAAAGTTTCCGCATCGATTTCTCGTAAATCGTTTACAGACTGAAGGAGGATTACGAAATGGCAACGGCAACCTCGGTCGTCCAAATGGATCCGAAGGTCAGCGGGTACGTGGGCAAGACCCACAAAATGCTGATCAACGGCAAGTGGGTGGATGCGGCCAGCGGCAAAACTTTTCCGACGTACAACCCGGCCACTGGCGAAGTGCTTTCAAACATCGCGGAAGGCGATAAGGAAGACATCAATCGCGCGGTGAAAGCGGCGCGCGCGGCCTTTGAAACGGGCGCGTGGTCCAAGATTTCGCACTCGGATCGTTCGCGGATGATCTGGAAGCTGGCGGATTTGCTCGAACAGCACCTCGAGGAATTCGCCCAGCTCGAATCGCTCGATAACGGCAAGGCGTTGAAGGTCGCACGCGCTGCGGACGTTCCGCTGGCCATCGACCATTTCCGCTACTACGCGGGTTGGGCGACCAAGATCGAAGGGAACACCATTCCGTTTTCGGGCGCGCCACAGGGCAAGTTTTTTGCCTATACCAGCCGCGAGCCGATCGGCGTCGTGGGCCAAATTATTCCGTGGAATTTTCCGTTGCTGATGGCGGCGTGGAAGCTGGCGCCGGCGCTGGCGGCGGGTTGCACCATCGTGCTGAAGCCAGCCGAGCAGACGCCGCTGACGGCGCTGCGGCTGGGGGAACTGGTCCAGGAAGCGGGCTTCCCGGATGGCGTGGTGAATATTATCCCGGGCTACGGCGAAACGGCCGGGGCGGCTTTGGCGGCGCATGACGACGTGGACAAAGTGGCGTTCACCGGCTCGACCGAAGTGGGCAAGCTGATCGTTCATGCGGCCGCCGGTAATCTGAAGAAAGTGTCGCTTGAACTCGGCGGCAAATCGCCCAACATCGTGTTCGATGACGCGGACGTGGAAGCGACTATTCCCGGCGCGGCCAGCGCGATTTTCTTCAATCAAGGGCAGACCTGTTGCGCCGGCTCGCGGTTGTTCATCCAAAAAGATATTTTCGACAAAGTGGTAGAAGGGATCTCGGAGAAAGCCTCGAAGATTCGCGTGCGCCAGGGATTCGATCCGGATTGCGATATGGGCCCGCTGGTTTCCGAAGAACAGCTGAATCGCGTGGTCGGCTACATGGATTCGGGCAAGAAAGAAGGCGCCCGCGCGACGGTCGGCGGTTCCCGCGAAGGCACCAAGGGCTACTTCGTCAAGCCCACGGTGTTGGTCGATACCACCGACAAAATGAAGGTCGTGCGGGAAGAAATTTTCGGACCGGTCGTTACGGCCAGCCCGTTCAACAGCATCGACGAAATCGCCGCGAAGGCCAATGACACGGTGTACGGTCTGGCGGCGGGCATTTGGACCAAGGACATCAAGAAGGCGCACGCGCTGGCCGCGAAAATCAAGGCCGGCACAGTGTGGATCAATTGCTACAACGTGTTCGATGCGACCATGCCGTTCGGTGGATACAAGCAGTCGGGCTGGGGCCGCGAAATGGGACACGAAGTGTTGAAGAACTACACCGAAGTGAAATCGGTTTGCGCCGCGCTGTAGATATTTTGAAGCGGCGTTGCGGTTAAAATGCGGGGCGGATTCCTGGTCCGTCCCGCATTTTTTTGTAGGAACACTTGGGAGGAGTCATCGTGATTCAAGTAGCCCTGAACGGAGCGCGAGCCCGCGACGAAAATCCGGCAATTCCTTTTACGATTGCGGAAATGGCGGAATCGACGCGCGCGGCGGTGGCGGCCGGTGCAGCGTGCATTCATTTCCATGTGCGGGGGAGTGACGGACGAGAAAGCGTGGATGCCGGCGACGTGGCGGCGGCGCTGCGGGCGATGCGCCAGGCAGTGCCGGGCACGCCGATTGGGGTGAGCACCGCGGAATGGATTGAGCCGGATTCGGCCGCGCGACATGCCAAGGTGTCGGCGTGGGAAGTGCTACCGGATTTTGCGTCGGTGAATTTCAATGAGCCGGGCGCGGTTGAGCTGGCGCAATTGCTGATTTCGCGCGGTGTGGGAATCGAGGCGGGACTGGGCAGCGTGCTCGCGGTGGAAAACTTCGTTGGTAGCAAGATCGGTTCGCAATGTTTGCGCGCGCTCCTGGAACCGGAAGAGCAGGATATGGCCGCCGCGGTGGCGGTCGTGGGATTTCTCGAGGCGTTCCTGAATCGCGGCAGCGTGAAAATTCCGCGTCTGCTGCACGGCTACAACGATACGGCATGGAACTTCATCGGCATTGCCGCGATGAAAGGGTACGACACGCGAATCGGATTTGAAGATACAGTCGTCATGCCGGATGGGAAATCGGCGGCCGGGAACGGAGAGATAATCGCCGAAGCGGTGCAGCTGACCAAGTCCGTTTCAAAAACGCGTGCGGCGAACTAATGGCGAAGCAGGATTTTTAGGGGGGTGGAGCTTTAGCTCCGACAAGAAGTGACACATTGTAAAAAGGCTTTAGCCCCTGAGGAATTCTTACTCCGTTTGCGATTTTGCTTTTTGCTCGCGCAGTTGCTGCTTCCAGCCTAGAATGCGCGCTTTGCTTCCGGCTTCCTCGGCTTCGAGGATCATATTTTTGCGCTGGTACGCGCGAGAAATGGTGGTCCAGGCCAAAATGTCCTCAGGGTCGAGGGCCAAGATCCGGCGCGCGGCTTCGATGGTGCGGTCGAAATCCTGCTGGGCGTGATAGGCTTGCGCCAGGCCATGGAGCGCGTCGCCAAACTTTGGATCGATCGCCAGGGCCCGGTTATATTCCGCGATGGCTTCCGTGAATTTTCCCGCGCCAAAAAAATCAATCCCGTCGTAGTAATGGTCTTCTGCGGATTTTGGTTTCGCGTCGGTCACGCTTTCATTTTAGCATCGGTCGTGGCGGCATCGGGCGGGGATGCGCGATGCTGAACGCCCTGCGCTATTACTGGATCATCGCCAAAGGCTATCGTCTGCATCCCTGGGATTCGCCGTACATTCAATGGCGGCTGGAAACTTTCTTCGGCAAGGAAGCCGCGAGGCTGGACCGCACGGAATTTATGTCGCTAATGTGGCGCGAGCGAGTGCGGATGCGGCGGTTTCTCGATTGGGTCGGGGAGCGGCGGCGGGCGCAGAACTCGTAGTCGCGCGTAGGTGCGCGGAGCATCTAGGGCCGCGCGGCCATTCGGGAAAGAATTTTGCCGTCGGGCGAAAGAATCGTAAGTATCAAATGGTCGGTCAGCGGCACGTTTGTGCTGTCGTGGATCTGGACCACCAGCACCTTGCGATTTTCACTTTGATCGAGAGTCAGCGGAATACTTTCCACCGAAAAACTGCCCACCGGCCGCAGGTACATCGCCTTCTTCCATTGCACTTTGAAATGCAGGGTCTTCAAAAAATCGGGAATGGGCGCGGGAGTATAGATGTCGGCGTCACAGATGCTGATGCGCACCTCGATCTGAATCCGGAGGCTCGGCGGGTAGGTAGTCACCAACTGTGAATATTTGCGGAAGGTACGACCTTCGTCGGTCTCGGTGCGCTGCAAGCCGCGGAAAAATTCGTTCGATTCGAGTTCCGGATAAAAAGTGGCGCAAACGTCGCCTTTCCGGACTTGGCCGGTGGACATCTGAACGCGTTCCGTATACTCCACCACGCGCGGCGGTGCTTCCTGCAGCGCGCGCGACGAACGCAGCGGAAACAGAATCGCAACGGTCAGAGCGAAGGCGCTGGCGGCTAGAAAAGTTCGTTTCATGCGGAGTGTTGGGCTCACGAGTCTAACATAGGACGTTCGCGCGGATTTCGGCCTCGGAGCAGGGAATCGCCAGCTGGTGTTCAATGTAACTAAAGAAAGGCTGCAAACGTAATATCATAGTGAGTGTGACCACAGGGAATTCCGCTGGATTTGCGATTCGTACCGATCATGTCTCCCGGCAATACCAAATGGGCGAGGCGCTGGTGCGCGCGGTCGACGACGTTTCGATCACCGTCCGCGAACGCGAATTTGTCGCTCTGCTGGGCAGTTCCGGCTCCGGTAAATCCACTTTGCTGAACTTGCTGGCGGGGCTCGACCGGCCGACTTCCGGCGCGATCTACGCCCACGACAAAAATCTTGCCGATATGGATTCGCGGCAGCTGGCGCACCACCGCAGCCACACCGTGGGCATGGTTTTTCAGGCGTTTAACCTTTTGCCGCGCATGACCCTCGAAGAAAATGTGGAACTGCCGCTACGTCTGGCGGAGGTGGATCGCGCCGAGCGTCCCGCGCGGGTGCGCGAGGCGGTGGAACGGGTAAAACTGACCGCGCGGCTCACGCACCGGCCCAGCGAATTATCCGGCGGGGAACAGCAGCGCGCGTCGCTGGCGCGCGCGCTGGTGAACCGGCCGACGATTCTGCTGGCTGATGAGCCCACCGGGAATCTCGACAGCGTGACCGGCGACACAATTATGCGGCTATTACAGGAAATCAATCAGTCACTGCAGATGACGATGGTCATGGTAACGCACGACCGACCGCGGGCCGAGAAATTTGCACAGCGCATCATCTTGATGGGCGATGGAAAACTGATCAGCGACGGCGTTGGAGTGACGGCATGAAGCTGCGCGACTTGACCGAATTGGCTGGGCGGAATCTGCGCGAAGCGCTGTTGCGCAATTCACTGACAACTCTGGGCATCGCTGTGGGCGTGGCGTCGCTGGTGGCGATGACCTCGCTGGGGGTGGGCTTGCAGGAAATGGCCAGTTCGCGGCTGGCGAAAAGCGGATTGTTCGACGCGGTGTTTGTTGTTTCGCAAGCCAATCAGCGCCGCTTCGGCGGTCCGCGCCGCGACGACAGTACGCCGAAGGGACCTTCGCGCCGTCTCGATGAAACCGCGCGTCAGGATTTGGCCAAATTGCCGAACGTCACCGAAGTGTATCCGGAGATGCGCTTCCAGACCGAAATTCAGTACGACGGCAAGCCGTACGGGACCACCGCAGCGGGGATCGTGCAATCGGCGCAGGCGGATGGCGCTTTCGACAATATGAAGGGCACTTTTTTTTCGAGTGGCAGTGCCAGTGAAGCGATTTTGCAGGTGGAGCTGGCGAAGGATTTGTCGAAGGATCCCGATTCGCTGATCGGCAAGGACGTGATTTTGCGCTACGCCGAAAAGCAGCCCATTCCGAGCCAGCCTGCTGCGCGCCTGAACGGCAAGGGCGCCGCGTCCGATGCGAGTGAAGACAACGAATTCGGCCCCAGCGGCGGTGATGGACTGAGCGCCGGATTTTCCATCGTGCCGCGGGAAATGACGCTGCACATTATCGGCATCGTGGAAACCGAGCCGGCCGCTGGTTTTGGCGGCCTGGGCCGCGGACGCCTGCTGATTCCGATGGAAACCGCACAGAAGCTGCGTGCGTCGCAACCGGGCGACATGCGTGAATTGTTGCGCGGCGTGAACGGCAAGCCGGTGTACGAAACGTTGACCGTGCGAGTGAAGAGCCCGACCAATGTGAAATCCGTCGAAGACTCGATCAAGTCCATGGGCTTCGGAACGTTTTCGATTATCGACGCGACCAAAAATATTCAGCTGTTTTTTCAGGTCTTCGATTCGCTGCTGTTTATTTTCGGCAGCCTGGCGTTGACCGTGGCCTGCCTTGGCATCATCAACACTTTAGCCATGGCTATTCTGGAGCGGCGGCGCGAGATCGGGGTGTTGAAAGCGCTGGGCGCGCAGGACAGCGACGTGCGGAAATTGTTTTTTGCCGAGGCTGGCGTAATGGGGATTGTCGGCGGAATTTTCGGAGTGTTCTTCGGCTGGCTGATTGGCAGGGCACTGACTTTCGGAACCAATGTGTATTTGACGCGCCAGCAGCTGCCGACCATTGATTTATCGCGCGTGCCGTGGTGGATGGTACTGGCGGCGATCGCCATCTCTTTCGTGGTGAGTCTCGCTGCCGGAATTTATCCGGCGTCGCGGGCGGCGCAACTGAACCCCGTCGAAGCGCTGCGTTATGAATAAAAGCTTCGGCCTCCTGCTCTTTCTGCTTTTCGCCGTAACCTGCGCGGTGGCCGCGCCGTCTCTGCGTGCCGCACAGCCCGGGCGCGGCGAATGCCGAACCGTTCCGAGCAAAATACTTGGCCATCCCGTGGCGTACTGCGTGATCCTGCCGCGCGGGTACGACGAAGACAAAACCAAGCAATATCCGGTTCTATATTTTCTGCATGGCTTGGGCGGGAACGAACAGATCCTGGTGAACACCGGCGTAACCAACGAAGTGGAAGATCTTCGCGCGGCGGATAAAATCGGCGAATTCCTGTTGGTCGCGCCCAACGCCGGCCGCTCGTTTTACATCGATTCGCGCAACGGAAAAGTGCGCTACGAGGCTTTCTTCATTAAGGAATTTATTCCGTTCATCGAAAGCCATTACCGGATTCGCGCCGTCCGCCAGGAGCGGGGAATTACCGGGGTTTCGATGGGTGGTTATGGGGCGCTGCGTTTCGGGCTGAAATACCCGGAGCTGTTCGGGTCGGTAAGCGCGCACAGTGCGGCCTTGATCGATCAGTTGCCGAAGTTCAAAACGACCGAGGAGCAATCCGACGAGATTGCCATGGTCGTAGGTGGTTCCTTCGGCGACCCGTTCGACCCGGCCTACTGGGAAAAAGAAAGTCCCTTCACCATCGTGCGCAATGGTCCCAAGCCTGCGAACCTGCCCATTTATTTCGACTGCGGCACCGACGATGAATTCGGCTTCTATCGCGGAGCCAAACATTTCGACGAACTACTCACCTCTCGCGGAATCGCACACGAATTTCATCTGTATCCCGGCGGCCACGACCTCGACTATTTTGCTGAGCATCTGCCGGCTTCGCTCGAATTTCACTCGCGCGTTTTCGAAGGCAAAACGCCCGCCCACTAGACACGTTTCTTCTCCGGAACCGAAGCGCGTCGTCCCAAAAGCGGCCACTCCGCTGGCCGCAAAACGAGCTCACTTTCGCAAACCTCAATAAAACCGGGGGTCAAACGCGAAGAACCCTTGGCCCCTCTCCTGCTTTCTCACTATAACGTGCGACGATATAGTATTTCTGCGGCCGTTACAGTAGAATCGGGATAGAGGCGCAAACGACTATGGCCAAGACGAACGACGTTCAATCGCACCTGCCCCTGACTCCCGCGATGTTTCAGATCCTGCTGGCGCTGGCCGACGGCGAGAAGCACGGCTACGCCATTCTGAAGGAAGTCGCCCTGCGCACCGACGACAAAGTGCGCCTGAGCGCCGGGACGCTCTACGGAAATCTGGCGCGCCTGGAGAGTTCTGGCCTGCTTGTCGAGTCGCAGAAGCGGCCGGAAACCCGTTTCGACGATGAGCGCCGCCGCTATTACCGGCTCACCGAATTCGGCCGCGAAGTCGCGGTCGCGGAAGCAAACCGCATGGACGAAGCGCTGGGCCAGGCCCGCGCCAAGAAACTGTTTCGCAAGCCGCGCTTAGCGTAGAAGATTCGCGCACGGAGAGGAGACGCAATGCCGGAATCCAAAATGTCGCTTTCCCAACGAGCTTTCCGCGGGCTGCTGAAAATATTGCCCTTCGATTTTCGTGCCAACTTCGGCGGCGAAATGGAGCGGGTCTTCGACGAGCAGAAGCGCGACGTGGAAAAGCGCGGCGGCATAGTGGATTTCGCGAGATTGTGGTGGGAAGCGCTCACCGGCATTTTCCGCACCGCACCGCGCGAACATTGGGAAATCCTGAAACACGATTGCGCCTACGCCATCCGTATGCTGCAAAAGAGTCCGTGGTTCAGCATCACCGCGATTCTGACGCTGGCGTTAGGCATCGGCGCCAACACTGCCATCTTCAGCGTGGTCAATTCCGTTTTGCTGCGTCCCTTGCCCTATCCGCAATCGCAGCAATTGATCTTCATCCGCGAACAAGCCCTGAAAGTCGGAGCCGATCACGTGCCGTTTTCGGTCCCGGAAATCATGGACTACCGCGAGCGTAATCACACGCTCGCTGATCTGGCGGAATATCACGGCATGGCCTTCACGCTGTTCGGCCACGGCGACCCGGACCGCATCCGCTCCGGCGTGGTCTCCGCGAATTATTTCGATATGTTCGGAATTCAGCCGATGCTGGGGCGCACTTTCATCACCGCCGACGATCAGCCGGGCGCGCCGCCGGTGCTGGTGCTGAGCTACGACTACTGGAAAAATTCGCTGGGCAGTGATCCGCAGATCGTGGGCAAAACCTTCGAGATGAATGACAAGGTGCACACCGTGGTTGGCGTGTTGCCGCCGGTGCCGCAATATCCCGACAAAGTCGACATGTACATGCCGACTTCGGCGTGCCCGTTCCGCTCCTCGAAAATGCACGTCGAAGACCGCGACATGCGCATGATGGAACTTTTCGGGCGATTGAAACCCGGTGTCACCATGGGGCAATCCCGCGCGGATATGGCCGCGATCGCCGGGCACTTGCAGGCCGAATATCCGAAATCGTATCCGGAGAATCTGGGATTTACCGCCGACGCGTCGCCGCTGCAACTCGAACTGACCCACAGCGCGCGGCCAACGCTTTTAATTCTGCTGGCCGCCGCCGTGTTCGTGCTGCTGATCGCCTGCGCCAACGTGGCCAACCTGACGCTTTCGCGCATGGCGCGCCGCGAGCGCGAACTCTCCGTGCGCACCGCGTTGGGCGCGGGTCGCAGCCGCTTATTGCGCCAGTTGCTCACCGAAAGCGCGATCCTGGCGTTTGCCGGTGGCGCGCTGGGCCTGGTCTTCGCCTACGAAAGCCTGCACCTGCTGACCCAATTCGCCAGTCGCCTGACTCCACGCGCGCACGAAATTCGCATTGACGCCGGCGTGCTGCTTTTTGCGCTGGCGGCAGCGATCGGCACCAGTTTGATTTTCGGCACGATTTCCGCGCTATTCGCGCGGGCGAATTTGTCGACAGGATTGAAAGAAGGCAGCTCCGGCGCCGGCTCCGGACTGCGACGCAATCGCATGCGCAGCGCGCTGATCGTTTCGCAGGTCGCGTTTTCCTTCATGCTGCTGATCGGCGCGGGCCTGCTGATTCGCAGCCTGATGAAAATGCAGGAAGTGAATCCCGGTTTCGTGCCGCAGCGCGTGCTGGCCATGAAAATCAATTTCAACTGGGCGAAATATAAAGGCGACGATCCTTTCGCCGACGTCGCCAAGAAAGTTTTGGACGCAGTACAGGCCGAACCCGGCGTGCTGTCCGCCGCGATTTCCTCCGGCTATCCACTGGAAGCGGAAATGATTACCGGTGGCCCCAATTCGAATACGTTCCAGGTGCAAGGCCGGCCGATGCAATCCGGCGAAGCTCCACCCATCGCCAGCGTCGCCTCCGCGTCGCCGGATTATTTCAAGACGCTGGGAATTCCGCTGCTCGCCGGGCGCACTTTCGCCGATACCGACGACGCCAGAGCGCAGCAGGTTTTGATCGTGAGCGAGCACCTCAAGAAATCACTCTGGCCCAACTCGGATGCCGTCGGGCAGCGGGTTACCTTCGACGAGGGCAAGCATTGGTCGACGATCGTCGGCGTGGTGGGCGACGTGCGGGAATTCGGCCTCGACCATGCGCCCGAAAACGAGATGTACGCGCCGATCGCGCAGACTTCGAATGTCGGCACGATCCTGCTGCGCACCTCGATGGACCCGGCGGGCGTAACGCGCCGCATGCGTGAAGTCATTCATGGGGTGGATTCGCAGACGGCCATTACTCAGGAAATGACCGTCGAGCAGGCCCGGCTGAAATCGATCGAATCGCCGCGGCTGACGGCGATGCTGCTGGGACTGTTCGCTGGGTTGGCGCTGCTGATTGCAGCGGCGGGAATTGGCGGGATCATGGCACTCGCGGTGAGCCAGCGCGAGCATGAAATCGGCATTCGCATGGCGCTGGGGGCGAAGCGCGAAAATATTCTGGGCATGATTCTGGGGCAAGGCACGACGCTGGCAATGCTCGGAATCGCTATCGGCGCTCTCGGGGCCCTCGCGCTGACCGCCATGATCAAATCGTTGCTGTTCCAGGTGACGCCCACCGACCCGATGACGTTCCTGGTTGTGGGGGTGGTGTTGGCGGCCACCGCGCTGGTGGCGAGTTATGTGCCGGCCCGGCGTGCGGCGCGGATTGATCCGGTGGAGGCTCTTCGCAGCGAATAATTTCGGAAGAAACGGCGAATTTGTAGTCTGCGTCCAAAAATTAGTTATTCCGCAGCGAGCAGCCTTTCGAGCAGGTCTACGAGCTCACCAGCGTCGCCATTTGCCGACTTGAAATAATTCTCCCACGTCACATCCGGAAATCCCAGGCGAGTGGCCTGCGCCGGCAATTGCTCGCGCAGTTGCGCGGGCGTCAAGTTATTCGATAAGCCGCAGAGCGCTTCGAACACCACGCGACTATCCGCATCGAGCCAAGCGTAATTTCCCAGAATTGTTTTCGCCTCGGAAAGAGGCAACGAGGCTGGAGTCGCGGCGCACATCTCGCGCAGAACCCTTCGTTCGAGCTCCAAGCGAGTTGGCAGGTCAGCGCTGGCGTTCACAATGGAGACATTCTAAAACTTACGGGGAGGGACAGCGAAGGAGAATCCCGCGGCGCGCTCCGATTTCCGCGCGCCGCAGAAGTAAGGGAAGCGGGCGTTTTACGCAGCGCTGGAAACGGGACGAACGAAATCGATGCGATCGATGGCTGCAGCTACGCCGTATAGCGGGCTCACTTCGCCAGGCAGCGGAGAAGACCGCAGCGCACGAGCGCTGGCCCGAACCAGAACCGAACTGCTCCGTTCTTTTTCAGCCGGGAGAGCAAAGGTCAACTCCAGGCCGGCGCCTTCTTCCAGCGGAATATTGGAGTGGAAATAAATCCCAGATCGGGAAACATCGCGGAGCTGGCCGGTGTAGAACTCTATCGGCCGCTTCTTCGCCATGCAGACCTGCACGGGCAGATAAACCTCGTACCTCCGCGCCTTTCGTCGCTCAGTCATGGTAACCCCCAGGAGACTACACTCATTTAGATGCAATAAGGTCTCCACCGGGTAGTCATGTAATTGCGCTGATAATGCAGGGTTTAGGAGGGCTTGCGGTACTTCGATGTTACATCCACGTTGCAAATTTTTCCTGCTTCGGGAAATACCTGCACGAATTTACGGACCTTTTTGGGCCCCTAATCCATTGCAAAATTGACGGTTTTTGGCAATTCCGCCAGCCCGGAATCGGAGTCAACGGGATCCGAGTGAGCCGCGCGGAACCTAATGCTAAAGGACGGGGTCGTGGAGAATGGAGGTGCCTTCGGCCTCGGTGAGGACGCCTTTGCCGATCATCAACTGAACGAGGCGGACCATGGCCACCCATTCCGGGCTGCGGTGATGCGAGTCGGTTTTCAAACCGTGGGAACTAGCGTGCGACGGCTGGTATGAATGTTCGTGAGAGCTTTCATGCGCGGATGGGTGATTGCCGGTAACGTCCGCGATCCATTCGTCGAGCGCGATTCGCTGGCTTGGTTCTTGCTCGTCGAAGGCGATGCCCATGCCCAGACCGACTTGCGAGTAGACCACGTTGCCGCCGGTCTTGAAATTGGTTTTGCCCTTCTGCAGCGCGAGCCGCACTTTGGTGCCCACTGGAAACGGCACGGTGGTGTCGACGAAGCAGCCGCCGGGGCCGAGGTCCATGGTGCGGGTGGAAAAGCGCGCGCCGGATTGCAGCTCGATCACTTCGGCGGCGGCCGTAAACATGTGGCGCTCGGCGATGCGGCGCTCGGCCTCCTGCGCTTTCTTCGGCTGGCCGTAGCTGTTGATGTGTCCATGCTTTTTGGTGATGGTCGAGTGCATGATTTTCCTTGGCCCGGACTGCCGGGCGATGGCAGCAGCTGAATTTCATTGCGAGGGGAACGGCGGCGCATGACGCGCGTGGCGGCGCGCCAACCCTCTGAGGATCTCTCTAAAGCATGAATTTGACGGCGATGCCCACGCTGCCGTCCGGGCGATTTTCCAGCCGCACGATCGAACCTAGAAATTTTTTGTGGGTCGAAACTTTCTTTCCGAAGGGGAATGTCACCAGCAGGCGCATGCCCACGAAGTAATGCGGCATGCAGGTGGCGAAATACAGTCCGTCGCGGGTGAAGTCGACCACTTCGGCGACGTCCACAATTTCGGCAAAGCGCGAATCGAACGGCCGGACTTCCGCCGGCAGGGAAACCTTCAGGCGGGCGCGTTTACGCGCGTTGTGGCGGTCGCTCGTCGTTTGTGGCGAGCCGGAAGTAGCGGGCGTGTGAACGGCCGTAGCCATTTTAAAATCCTCCAACTTTGAGAAGGGGTCTTCTCCGTTCCTTACAATTTAGGAGCCAAAGAAGCGGCGAACAATAGAACGAGGGTACTAAGGCAGCGGGACTTGATTTCCTGCGGGCTGGACTTGCGGGTATCGATATGTGGTAAAACCATTGTTATGAATAAGAAGCAGCCACGCCGTATCAAGCGCCGAGAGCTTCCGAAAGCCACGATCGCCCTGGCCAGGTATCTGATTGGAAAAACGCTGGTGCATAAGCTGGGCCGCTTCACGCTAGCCGGGAGGATTGTCGAGACCGAGGCCTACCTAGTGGGCGACGCCGCAGCCCATTCCTTTCGCGGTGAGACTCCACGGAATCGTTCGCTATTCCTCGATCGCGGCCACGCCTACGTGTATTTCATCTACGGCAATCATTTCATGCTGAATATCTCGAGCGGTCGGCACGGCACCGGCGAGGGCGTGCTGTTGCGCGCCGCCGAGCCGCTACAGGGGATTGAACGCATGAAACTGCTGCGTGGTGTTTCCAATGTGCGCGATTTGGCGCGCGGTCCGGGGCGGCTGGCAGAAGCTTTCGCCATCGATGAAAACCTCGATGGTGTAGACCTTTTCGGCGACGGTGTTTTGTGGATTGGTTCGGCGCTGAAACCCGTGGGGAAAATTGGCGTCAGCGTGCGTATCGGTATCACCAAGGAAGCGCACCGGCCGCTGCGGTTCTACGAGCGCGGAAGCGTATTTGTCAGCGGCACCAAAGCTTTGCGCGGCTGAGCTTTCGGCGCGCTCGGGGGATTCAATCGGGGATCATCTCCAGACCCGCTACAACATTGCCGAACATCGGCCTGCCAGTCGGCGATGTCCACGTATTGAAATCGAACGTCGCATCGGGTCCAGCATGCACTCTCAGAATTTTCACGTCTCGGACGGTCAAAGGCTTGCGGTATTCACACTGCTCCGGCTTGTGGTCGAGCGTCATGAAATAGGCGGCGCCTTTGCCCAGCACCTTCGCGTGGCCGTTGGGTTCGAGCACGACGGCCGTCGTTTCGTCGATGCCAATGCCGTGAACCGAAGTGGCCCATCCATCCTGAATGATGCGCGACATGAAGGCGATCGATCTCCCCATTCGGTCGCGCTGCGAAAAATGGCTGTCGGTAATGATTCCGCTCAGGCCCGGTTCGTTCAGGAA
>Ga0302176_10000250_pt1 | contig 36835 bp, 20 predicted proteins | sample I_Palsa_E1_1_FD_198787 | JGI IMG/M metagenome (GOLD analysis project Ga0302176, IMG submission 198787) | Peat permafrost microbial communities from Stordalen Mire near Abisko, Sweden - I_Palsa_E1_1 | ecosystem: Environmental > Terrestrial > Soil > Palsa > Peat permafrost | place: Sweden...
ATCTCCGGGGCAGGGTAGGCGACGCTCGGCCGAGCTGTTGCCGTCTGCCCAGCGTCAACGATGTGGTCAATCCAGTAGATGGTAGAGCCTGCGGTCAGCTCGGATATCCTCCGCTTGAGTTCCGCCACGCCAGCCAAGCAAAATTTCTTATTAAATACCTGCTCGGCCGATACGTTGACGCCGCTAGGGCTAGGGAGAATAGAAAATCTCCACCTCCCATTCGGTGTTTGCCAGCTATAGAGCTCATAGGCCGCGGGCGACGGCCCTTTTGAGTTGCTGGATTCCTGAGCAGAGGCTACGAGCGCCAGTCCTAAGCAACTTATTACGAGTAAAATTGTTGGTCTCAAGTCATTGGCGTCCTCACGGCGACGGGGAGATGCGGTTTTCCCATCCCCGGTTTTCCATCATCCCGGTGGGGAAAAAGGGGGATCACCGCTGCCAAGTCGATGCGGATGCTGAGCACTACACATTTGCTAGCATATCGGAATCCCAACCTTTCCAACGTGCTCCTGAGTACCTGCCCAACATTCGATCCTGAATCGCAGCCCTAGAGGGCCGAGAAGCGCCAGCAATCAGGTCCTATTTGTCTTGCCGTGAATCCGGCCCTGGTCCTGGCGATTTGCCAGACGCCGCACTTCCGATCAAGCTACACAATTTTTCCGCTCCTGCTAGACACGAGGATCGTGCATTATTCGATATTCTTTGCAAGGTCTTATCGGGAAGAGTCTCGTCGATATGCTTGACCACAAACTGCTGGAAGCCAGCGTCAGACTTGGTTAGCGCGAGCAGACGGTTCAAGTGTCCCCAATCGTTTGCGAGCAACTTGCCTACGGCGTCGCTGTAGCCTTCTCCAATCGCGCCGTCGTCGCACTGAGAAAACCTTCTATATGAACGATAAACATGATCCCAATCACCCAGGGAATCAACTTCCTTCTCGGCCTGCATTGCCTCGGACTTTGTACAGGGCTTCCTGGACATATCGTTTGCAAAGACGTTCATTCCAACGGTCAGAGCCAAGACAGCTATCAGACGAAACATGGTGCCCTCCTCACAGGCGACAAGTCTTACCGAGCACGGTTCACTTTTCTAGCGATCTACTGGACTGTTATATCCGTCATCGGATCGTGGCTTTGCCAATCAGTTATCTGCTTCATGCAGTCATCGGTAGTGCGCACGCAACCTAGCGTAGGATGGCTGGGACCACCGCTATTGGAGCGTCCAGAGTGCACACCCATGCCCGTCCGCCCCGGAACGTCAAAAACATCGATTCCGTAAGAACCATACGAGCCGTTTGGATCGGGCGGGTGGTTATTGTGACTTGAAAAGGGATATGTACCATTCGGCCAAGGCCCATTGCTGCTCTTGGTGGTATTGTTCGCCGCCGTGCAAACGACCACAACGTTGCCATCCTTATCGTAGAGTGTCAGCGAACCATTGGATCGGTTGAAGGTCATCGAGGACAAACCGAAAGGATCGATGAGCAGTACAGGATTGTTCTGCACGTACCTGTAGAAGTTCCCGCCGCCGTCGAAACCAATTGGGTCTTCGGAAATGAATCGACCAATCGCTGGATCGAAGTATCTGAAGCGAAAGTATCGAAGGCCGGTTTCCATGTCGAACTCGCGGCCAATGTACTGGAATGGGTTGCTAAGCGTCCCCGTGGAGTTTGCGAGGTTGCCGAAGGAATCGAATGTGTAGGTGTTAGCGAGTGCTCCCGTCGAGTTGCTGAGCGAAGTAACCGAGCCAAGGCCGTCCTGCTGGTAATATCTGCTCGTCCCGGCGCGAAGCTCGGAGAGAGTCTCGTCAATCCAAGGTCCCCCGCTGTACCCCCCGATCTCACTCCCTGAGCTGTTCATCGTCTGAAGCAGATTGTCGCGGTCGTATACGAAGAATCCCGTGAAGGTCGGCGAGCTCTTGTAAATTCTGCGCCCGAGGGGATCGTACTTAAAATTCACCGTCCCGCCCGAAACCACCGCTGACACCATCCGGTTCTCGAAGTCCCAGGAGTAGGATTTGCCGGAGGGATCGGAGAGGGCATTGCCGTTTGCGTCGTACGTGTAAGCTGCCGTTCGAGTTGGATGTCCTAGGGGCAAACGTACCGACTCTCACTTTATGGTAACGTCTACCGCGTTTGAGGAGCACAAAGTCTTGCCGTCGTTTCCCGTTAGCTCTAAGCGTAGTGAGTATCTCCCTGCTGGTACGACCTTGTACAGCTTGGAGTGCGGAAGAACAGACCAGTTGACGCGTGACCACAAGAGACTCGCGATATCGGAATTGATTTTCCTTGAGACACCAGCCTTCACCTGCAAGGGAATCGTTGACGAAAGGGAGAGCGTTGTCCCTTTTTCGAAATCCCAGAGGGCGACGTAGTTTAATTCACCCTTCTGTGGGTCCATTGCTGGAGCCAGCGGGCTTAGTATGAAAGAGGGTACCACGGGCACGTTCACATCGGCTTCCGACCGGTTTTCGATTACCACAGCGACCCCCACCGGTTTCGGCTCGTGCCACCCTATCTCGTCAACGGAAATGCTACAGATCAAGCTGTCGTCCTTCCTAGCACGGGTTGAGGCCGATTTTTCGTGTGCATCCCTTTGGTCCGTTTGTGCGATGCACTGGCACATCGCCCCAGAAATCATAAGAAAGAACAAGACTGTTTTCATGGCGCTACCGCTATCCTTGGGTCTTTGGGAATGTTCGGTTGGTAGGGACAAGACCAGCACGTCTTTTTGACTTTTCCACTCGGCTGATAAGACTGGTTGTAGAAGGCATCGGGGTCAGGAATGTTGTTGTATAGGTAGTCCTGGCCGTTCTTGCTCGTCCAAGTGCCACCGCACGTTTGTCGTTCGACGTGCCAGTTGTTGGGATTGGCAGAGTCTTCAAAGATGTCCACTTTCACGCGCTTCTTGCAATTTACGTTCTGATCGCACGGAATCGACTTACAGCCAAAAAGCGGCATGATCGAATTCGGAGAGGCGTTCGGATCGCTCGGTTGAATCCAGTAATCATTGATCCCCAAACCCCATGCCAGACAGTTGTAATGGCGTATGTTCGGATTTCCGAACGGCGTCTGTGAACCCGGCACTTTGGTCTGTAAACCGAGCGGGTCAATCAGATTTGTTGGACTGTTGTCAACGTAAACATAAAAGTCGTTGCCACCGGAGAAGCCGAAGGGATCTTCGCTAATGAATCGACCTGCACTCTCGTCGTAATATCGGGCCCTGTAGAAATTCAACTGAGTTTCAGAATCGAACTCATGCCCATTGAACCGGAATGCATTGGTGAGGGTTCCGCTGGAGCTTGTCACGTTTCCATAGCTATCGTAGGCGTAGGTGCTGGCGACCGTTCCAGCGGTATTGCTTAGCGACGTGATTGAGCCGAGATTGTCCGCTTGGTAGTAACTTGTTGTCCCAGCCATAACCTCGGCCAGAGGCTCATCCACTACAGCCCCGTGCGTGTACCTTGCAAGGACATTCCCGCTACTGTCTACCACCTCAATGAGGTTAGGGCGATCGTAGAGGTAATTCGTGGTACCCAGCGGGCCTGCTTTCTGGATTCTTCGCCCGAAGGGATCGTACTTGAAGGTGGTCGTGCCACCGTTGGTGCCAGGCACAACGGCCTGAATCAGTCGGTTTTCGAAGTCCCAGGTGAAGCTGCGGCCCTGGGCGTCGGAGAGGGTATTGCCGTTTGCGTCGTAGGTGTAGCTGCCCGTCGAATTCGACGTCAGCTCGTTCGACGCATTGTAGCTATAGGTCGGCACGCCCGATGACGACAGTCTATTGCCGACCGGATCATAGCTGTAGCTCTCCGTGGTACTCGCTCCTTGGGTTACTTGCGTCAGCTCGTAGATGGCATCATACGTGTAGTTCGCAGTGATGCCATTCAGGTCGTTCGTCTTCGCCGTGCGATTGCCAGCGGGGTCATAGGTGTAGCTGGCTCCATCCAGAGTGTTTACTCCCGTCTGGTGCAGTACGCTCAATAGGTGCGACAGCGAATCGTAGTTGTAATTCGTGTTCACCCCGTTCGGGCGCGTCAACTGCGTTCTCCGGCTGAGCGCATCGTAGGTGAAGCCGAACGATCCTGCCCATGAGTTCGAGAGGCCATTAAGTCTGTTCAGCGTGTCGTAGCCGTAGGTTGAGATGCTGCCGTCCGGCGCGGTCAGCGATGTCCGGTTCGACGCCGCGTCGTAGCTGTAGCTGTTTGTGTAGGTACCGGTCACGAACGTGTAATTCGTCGTGGTCGAGATCAGCCGCCCCATGTTGTCGTAGGCAAAGCCGTAGGTGCCGGTCGGATCGCTCACCTGCAGCACCTTGTTCGCCAGGTCGTAGGCGTACTCCACGTTCGTCGTGTCAGGATAGGTCTTCTGCGCCAGCCGGTACAGCGCGTCGTAGAGATACTGAATCGTGTTGCCCTTGCGGTCGGTCTTCGAGAGCAGGTTGCCCACCAAGTCGTAGGCATAGTACTCCGCCAGAGTGGAGGGGAACGTGGTCTGCGTCACCCAGCCGCGCGAGTTGTAGGCAAACTGCGTGGTGTGTGCGTTCGCGTCGGTGATCGAGAGCAGGTTGTTTTCGGTGTCGTAGGCGTACTGCGTTACGTTGCTGGCCGGATCGGTGACCGCGGTCAGGCGGTCAGCGTCATCGTAAGTGTAGGTTGTGGTCTTGCCATTCTGATCGGTCGAAGTGATGCGGCGTCCGCGCGAATCGTAGGTGAAGCTCACCGTCGAGTGGTCAGGATAGGTGATGCCGGTCAGCCGACTCATGGCGTCATAGGTGAACGAAGTCAAGTTCTGCAGAGAGTCGATGACGGCTGTGCGGTCGCCCATGGAGTCGTATTGGTAAGTGGTGGTGTTGTTCTGCGCGTCGGTGATGGTGGAAATCAGGCCCGCGGACGTATACGTGAGCTTGGTCACGTTGCCTTTGGGGTCGGTGATCTGGGTTAGCTCTCCGTTGGTGGCGTACTGGAACTGAGTCACGCTGGCCGCGGAGTTAGGAGCGGGCGCGGGCGACGTTACCGAAAGCAGGTTGCCGTGCGCGTCGTAAGTGTTAGTGGTTGTGTTGCCCAGCGGATCGGTCGAGGTGAGCACTTCGCCGAAGCTATTGTAAGTGTAGGCGGTGGTGGCCGTGGTGGTGAAGTTCAGCGGCTTCGATACCGATGTCACGTTGTTGTTGGGATCGTAAGCGTAGCTGGTAGTGTTGCCGAGGTCGTCGGTGCTGGCGAGGATGTTGCCGAAGGCGTCGGGCGTGTTGGTGATGTTGCCGCGCATGGTGCAGGAGCTGCATCCAGGTCCCTGCGAGGCGTTGGCAAACCACGATCCCCCCACCTCACTCAGCGAGTATTGGGTCTGGTCGCCAAAAGAATCGGTGAGTTGGGTAACGGTGTTGACGGAGAACGGCGTGGGCGCCAACGCATTCAGACTACCTACCTGCAGATTCAGAGGCCCGCTGGAGGCGTCAGGCGGTACCGACAAGGTGATGGAAGTATCGCTCCAGCTGGTAATAGCGGGAGCAGTGTTGCTGCCAAAGAAATTGACCGTGCTGGTGCTTTGCGTCGCGCCGAAGCCGGTGCCGGTAATGGTAACGGGTTGTACAGTTCCGTCGCTGGCGTAGGGCCCGGTGTTCGGCGAGACTGAGGTGATAGTGGGCTGTTGCTCGATCGTGAAGTTCAGGCTGTTACTGCTGACGCCGCCGATTACGACCGTCACCGGTCCACTGCTGGCGCCGTTCGGAACCTCGACATAAAGGCTTCCGTACGGAACCGTTTCGCCGCTGCAGTAGTAGGCTGTGCATCCCACACTCGGCGATGCCACGCCGTTGAACAGAACCTGCCAGGTTTGTTGGCCCTGAGGCTCGAAGTTGGCGCCAGTGATCGTGACGATAGCGCCGGGCGCAGCGGCGGGCGGGGTGATGCTCGCGAGCACCGGGTTGGTAATGGTGAATACATTGTTGGTCGAACTGCTGGCGACTGAGTTTACAACGACCACAACTGGACCTGAAGTGGCATTGCTGGGCGGGACAGCGGTGACGCCCTGGTTTGTCCAGGAGGTGATCGAGGCCGCCGGAAGCCCGTTGAAGGTCACCGTGCTGCTTCCCTGGCTGGTGCCGAAGTTGTTTCCGTAAATGCCGACGGGCGTGCCGGACACTCCCGAGTTTGGATTGAGGCTGGTAATGACTGGAGTCGGAATCACCGTGAAACTGGCTCCCGCGCCCGAATATCCGTTCACGCTCACCGTCAGGTTAAAGGTGCCGGCCGGTGCGGAAGCAGGCACAGGCACCGCGAGAGAATTCTCAGTCGCGCTGCTGGGAGTCGCCATGACGCCATTGAAATTTACCTGGATGAGATCCTGTGCGTCGCCGAGATTCGTTCCCGTAATGGTTAATACGGTACCTGCCGCGCCCGAGCCCGGAGAAACGCTGGCGACCGCCGGTGTAGCGTCCACGTTGAACTCGAAACCATTACTGGCCGCGCTGTTCACGTTCACGAGTACAGGACCTGAAGTTGCGCCGACTGGCACTGGAACTGTGATTTGAGTATCCGTCCAGTTGGTAGGCGTCGCGGTTACTCCGTTGAAGGTGATCGTGCTGCCACCTTGTGAAGTCCCAAAATAAGTACCGTTGACTAGAACAGATGTGCCGACAAAAGCCGAAGACTGAACCACAGAGGCGATTGCAGGCGGTTCTGCCGGCGTGCCCTGGCCTGTGGTGAAGTAGGAATTGTAGCTTCCGCCGTAGAGGCTTTGGCCTTCCATGTCGGTGATGCCGCCAGTGAGAGTCACCAGATACTGAGTCAGCAAGTCCAGCGGTTGATTTGGAGTGAAGGTCGCGGTTGCGCCGGTACTCGTTACCGTCCCTGATACGGGAATGGACGTGCTGGTCGCGGTTAAGAGCATTGTACCCGTCGTGACGGTGAGCGGATCGATGCTCTTGCTGAAGGTGACTGTTACAGGTGTGCTGGCCTGGATTCCGGTTGAGTTGCTCGCGGGATTTATTGCCGCGACCGTGGCCGGACTCAAGTCTGCCGCAGTTCCGGTCGTAAAAGTCGCACTCATCGAAGGCATCAGGTTTCCGCTCAGATCCTGCACACCTGTGACGCTCAGAGTGTAGGCAGTGCCCGGCGAAAGCGGCACTGCCGGAACCAGAGTTAGCCTCTGATTCCCGTTGGTCAAAGCCTGCGAGACAGTCACCGCGCTTCCCGCGCTCAGAGTAACTCCGCTCAACTGCGCCGCATTCACCGGCTCGTTAAACTGTATAACCACTTGCGCATTAATAGGTACCGCTGTCGACCCGTTTACAGGACTGACTCCCGTCACTTGTGGCGCAGTTGTGCTGGCCGTCGCGCCGGTCGTAAAGCTGATTGGTGATATTCCCTGCAGTGAGTTTCCTGCCAAATCGGAGATGCCAATGCCAAAACCCGCGCCGGGGAAGTTGACCGAGTAGCCAGTGCTAGCCGCGAGCGGAGCATTAGGAACAAAGGAAATCGTAAGGCCATCCGCACTCAGGGAGTACGTCCCCGCCACAGCTTGGGCTGTGCCGCTATTCAATAATGTTAGCGTGTTGGCGCTAACGCTCACCGGATCGACCGGTTCGCTCATTTGAAGCACGACAACCGAGTTCACGGGAACATTCTGCGCGCCCTGGGGTGGATTTGCGCTCACCACCACAGGCGGAACTACGTCGGGTCCCGTCCCAGTGGTGAACTGCGTCGTCTGTGTAGCCATCACATTTCCGGCCACGTCAGTGACTCCGGAGATGCTCAGCGTTATCTGCGTCCCATCCGGCAAGGGCGTCTGCGGCGCCACCGTCACCGTTTGATTGTTGTTGCTGAAGCTGATCGAGCCTGTCGCTGCCGTCACTCCTCCGCTGCTGAGCTGGATCGTGCTTGAACTCACTGAGAGCGGATTGACCGACTTATTGAATCCCACTTGCACTTCTGCGTTATCGCCCACATTCCCCGATCCGTTTGGAGGCGATGTCGAACTGGTCGTCAGCGTTAGCGTGTCCGTTCCCAACCCAGTCGTGAATGTCAGTTGATTGTTGGAGAGATACGATAGCGGCAGCCCATTGACTCCCTGAATGCCGTTTCCGAGTAAGCAGTAAATCGAGCTACTCGGCGCCAGAGGCAACCGCGGAGTGACCTGGAGGACCGTTCCTCCAGTTAGTAAGGTCACACCAGTCTGGAACCAAACGCCGTTCTGCGTGCAATCGACCGTGTCTGGTAATAGGGCGGCCGGATTCAGAGCCTCATTAAAGGCGAAGTCCATTACAACGTTGGTGGGAACGCCATTGACCTGACTGGCCGGGTTCGTGCCGGTAAGTACTGGAGGCGTCGTGCTCGTATCCGGAAGTGTCGTAAACGACGACTGATAATTATTCAAGCTCAAGCCGCTCGTGCTTTGCGCCGAGGAACTAAGAAATACCTGCACTAGTGTGCCGGGTTGCCATTGCGTCAAGGGCGTGAACTGTATGACTTGCCCATTTTCCGTGACCTGCGTCGTTCCGCTTACTAGCGTTCCGTTCTGCGATACCTGGAGTGCGGTCTGCACGCTCGCCGCATTCATTCCTTCACTCATGTACAAGGCCAAATTCGCGCTTAACGGCACTGCGGTCGCTCCATTGGCCGGCTGCTGCGACACCACGATTGGCGCCTGAGCACTAGCCGTGGTCGTAAACTGGCTTTGGTAACTAGCTAACGCGTTCCCCGACAAGTCAGTCACACCGCTCGTCGCCAGCACGGTTATCGTGCTTGAAAGCGGCAGATTGTAGGGGGTTAGCGTTACCACCCGGTTGTCTGCGGAAATGCTGATGTTGAACTGCAACGCACTCCCATTCGCCAGGAGTCCAAAGTTGCTGGTGGTGATCGTGGCAGGATTCAGCGACTCTGAGAAAGTCAGCACCACCACCGCATTCAGTCCGATCCCGGTCGCCGCGTTCTGCGGAGTCACCATGGTTACTAGCGGTACGGTTGTGTTTGTCCCGGTTCCCGTCGTGAATGTGCTGGAGAAGGCGTTGCTGGCGTTGCCCGAGAGATCCAGCAGACCTGTGGTCACCTGCACCGTAATCGTTGCGTTCCCCGGCAATGGCGATAGCGGTGTGAACGTAACCACCGTTCCTGTCGAGTCCAGCGCATAGCCGCCCGCCAACACGCCACTGATGCCACTCACCGAGATGGGCACAGTGGTGTCGTTTACGGTGGTTACATCCACTGCTTCATTGAACGTCAAAACAATTGGGCTGTTCGCCGACACTGCGCTTGCCCCGTTCACCGGGCTTACAGTCACTACGGTCGGCGCTGTCGTGTTGGCTACTCCTGAAGTTCCGGTTGTGAAACTACTCGTGAACGGAACAACTGTGTTCCCAGCCTGATCGGTGAAACCACTCGCGGTCACGGTGTAGGTAGTGCTCGTGGCCAGCAGGGACGAAGGCACAAATGTCAAAATCGTCCCGCTGGTGCTTAAGGTAACTGTTCCTGTTACGGGGACCCCGCCCGCGGACAGCGCAACCGCACCGCTGCCCACACTAGCCGAGCTTATTTGAGCACTCAGCGCCAAATCCACGCGGATATTTACGGGCGTGCCGCTCGCGCCGCTTGCGGGGCTTATCGTAAGCACAGTCGGAGCGGATGCGTCGGTTGCCACGCCGGTAATAAAAGAAGATCCGAAAGCCGTCAGACCGTTGCCTTCCATGTCTGTAATGCCGCCGGTGGCCTGCACGTAATAAGTGGTAAACGAGTTTAGCGGCTGGCTCGGGGTGAGAGTGGCCGTCCGTCCATCGGTCGAAACCGAAATCGTCCCGGTCAGCACGCTACTCGTTCCATAGGTGACCTGGAACGTCGATGACGTCACCGTCCATGGAAGCACGGGCTTGCTGAAGTGCAGTTGCAGCACAGCATTCACGGGTACGCCGGTCTCAGCGTTAGCTGGGCTTGCACTCGTGACCGACGGCGTCGTGGTATCGGATACCGCGCCCGTCGAGAACGAGAAAGTTCCAGGATTGGCGAGCGCAAGGGCGCCTACGTCAGTGATCTCAGAAGTGGTGGTGATGGTGTAGGTTGTATTCGCCGCCAATCCACCGAGCGGCGTAAAGGTGACTTGTTGATCGCTGCCGGAAAGAGCAATCGCGCCCGAAACGGGTACGCCTCCTGACTGAACCTGCAAGCCGTTGGACACACTGATGACGTCGACAGGTTTGCTGAAATCCAAAACGATCAAAGCATTCAAAGGAACGGTGGTCGCTCCGCTCGATGGGCTCGTTCCTACCATTTGAGGAGCCGTCGTATCCGGAGTAAACGAGGTTGCAAAGTTGGAGTACAGGCCGCCTCCGGAAATGCTATTGCCGGACGAATCCTCAATCATCGAATTGAGCACAACAGAGAATGTGCGGCCCACACCGAGAAATCCCTGAGGAATAAAGGACGCGGTTGTCCCCGTCGGATCGACCTGAATCGTACCCGCCACAGGTCCCGTTACCGGGTCATTGACGGTGAAGGCCTGCAAAGTCAGGGTCGAAGGATCCATCGCCTTGCTGAATTGCACCACGATAGGCGCACTGATCGGCACGCCAGTGGCGTTATTTGGCGGGTTGGTCCCCACGATCGCAGGAGGGATGCTATTGGTGGTTGAGCCGGTGGTAAAGGTACTTTGGAATTCCGGAGAAGTTTGATTTCCAGCCACATCCATCACAGACACAGTGAAGGTTGAATTACTCGCCAGATTCACTTCGGGCTTAAACGTGACCGATAACCCGTCATTGGACAGTGCCAGCGTACCTTCGATGCTGGCCGCACCTCTGAATAATGAGACGGTTCCTGGTGCGACTGCCGAAGACTGGAGCGGTTGTGCAAAGCGAACGATCACACGTCCGTTCTCAGGGATCCCAGTGGCTCCATTCGCGGGCTGAACTTGCGAAACTGGCGCCAGGGAAGCCAACGTAAGTGTTAATGAAACCGAATTGCTCGGCACTCCATTTACTGCAACTATTACATTCCCCGTCGTAGCCCCCACTGGCACTGGCACAGCAATGCTGGTTGGGCTCCAATTGGCTGGCGTTCCTCCCACGCCATTAAATGTGACCGTGCTCGCGCCCTGGGTGGCGCCGAAGTTTGTCCCGGTGATCGTCACCAAGGTGCCGATGGTTGCGGAGTTGGTCGACAAGCTAGTGATGCTGGGGGCTTGCAATACCGTAAAGGGCAGTCCGTTACTTGCCGATCCACCCACTGTGACCACGACATTTCCCGTTGTCGCACCGCTTGGCACGGGTACCACAATGCTGGTTGCGCTCCAACTGGCCGGCGACGCCAGCGTCCCGTTGAACGCAACTGTGCTCATGCTTTGCGTCGCTCCAAAGTTGACGCCCGTGATCGTAACGGAGGTACCCGCTGTGCCGGTTGCCAGCGACAAACTCGTAATGCTTGGCGCTTGCGAAACAGTGAAGGGCATTCCATTGCTGGCTTCCGCCCCGACCGTGACTACTACATTTCCTGACGTTGCACCAACCGGCACGGGCACCGCAATCGTGTTTGAGTTCCAGCTTGTGGGTGTTGCCAGAGTCCCGTTGAACGTAACTGTACTCGCTCCCTGGGTCGAGCCAAAGTTCGCGCCCTCAATTGTCACGGAAGCGCTGGGCACTGCGATGTTGGGGGAAAGGCTAGTGATCGAAGGAGCTAAAACGGGGGCGCTGAAACTCACCGCAACGTTGGCGAAGGTTGCGGTCGCAAGCGAACTTGTGCCGCTGTTCACCGCTAAACCTACGTAGACGTCCTGGGCCATGGTGACGGTTTGGCTGGCGATCAGCGTCCAGTTCACACCGTCGGGCGAAGCGTAGCTGCTGATCGTGTTTGCGCTGCGCGTTAACTCCATCCAGTAAGGTGGCGTCGTTCCGCTAGCCGTACCGGGATAGGACGTGCTTCCGCCTGCCGTTGAACGCACACTGAACTGGATGTAGGCGCCGTAGGGAACGAAGTCTGCGGCGGTGCCGTTGGCCGCCGCCGGGTCCAGGGTTTCGCGAATCATCACTCCGGCCGCGGCTCCCGTACCACTTGGCATACTCACCACTTGTGCCACGATGCTTCCGTTGCCGGAGACGGGCTGGTAAACAAAATGAAACGCGTCCGCGGTTCCTCCCACTTGAGCGCCCGCTCCGTTCACCGTGAACACACCATTCGCGTAAGTCGAACTCCCCGCCGTTGCCACTGCCCCTACATCGCCGTCCAACCATCCCGAGGGCAGCGGTTGCGACGTCACCGTGAACACCACCGCATTGCTGTTGTCCATGCCCGGGGCAACGGACACCACCAACGGTCCCGACGTGGCGCTCGAAGGAATGGTGATGCTGATCGACGTGTTACTCCACGAATTCACGATCACGGGAGTTCCATTCAGATTTACAACGCTGCTCCCTTGCGAGGCGCCAAAGTTAGCCCCGGTGATGACGACCGTGCTTCCGATCGTTCCCGTCGTGGCTGAGACGCTGGAAATCACGGGCGCAGGCGTGGCAGCGGAACTAACCGACACGTTATCGAAGTTAGCTGTGGCGAGTGACGAAGTGTTGCCGCTGTTCACAACCAAACCGACATACACATTCGGCGTCATGTTGACGGTTTGGTTTCCCACCAGCGTCCAATTCACGCCGTCCGGAGAGGCATAGCTGCTCAGTGTATTTCCGCTGCGCACTAGCTCTACCCAGTACGGTGGCGCAGGCACGCCAATCGCACTCTGTAGTGTGTTTCCGCCTTCCGCCGTTCGCACGTTGAATTCGACTAAGTAGCTGCCCGGCGCGGTATCCAGCGTTGCGCCGTCCGCCGATGCCGAATCCAAACCCTGCCGAATCATCACTCCTGCTGTCGCTCCGGAGGACAGGCTCACGATCTGCGCCACAATACTGCCGTTGCCGGAAAGAGGCTGGTAAACAAAGTGAAAAGCGTCCGCACTGCCGCCAAGCCATGCGCCGGCGCCGTTTACGGTAAAGGTCCCGTTCGTGTAACTCGAACTTCCCGGTATCCCCACTACGCCCACATCGCCGTCCAGCCATCCTGAAACCAATGGTTGGCCGGTCACAGTAAATACAACTGGATTGCTGCAATTCATGCTCGGAGCAACGGACACGACTAACGGTCCAGACATCGCGCCGGTAGGAATCGTGACGCTGATCGAAGTGTCGCTCCAGGAATTCACGATCACAGGAATCAGGTTCAAGGTCACTGCGCTGCTTCCCTGCGAAGCTCCGAAACCAGTACCGCTGATCACGACCTCGCTCCCGGCGTTACCGGTGGTCGCCGAAACAGTGGCGATCACTGGCGCAGGAGTTGCTGCCAAATTGACCGACACACTGTCGAAGGTCGCCATGGCCAGCGAAGGCGAACTGCTGCCGCCATTCACGAAAAACCCAATATCCACGCTCGTCGTCATGTTGACGGTTTGGCTTCCAACCAGAGTCCAATTCACTCCGTCCGCCGATTGGTAACTGCTGAAGGTGCTGCCGCTTCTCACCAGTTGGACCCAGTAGGGAGAAGTGAGGTTAAAGACGCCACCGGGATAGGACGTGCTTCCGTCCTCAGTGGTTCGCACATCAAATTGCACACTGGAGCAGCACGCCACTGATACAGCCTCCGGCGATCCCGGATCGAGGCTCTCCCGGATCATCACGCCCGCTTGAGTTTGCGTACCAGGCGGGATGGTTACTCGCGCCACAATGCTGCCGTCGCCGGAAAGCGATTGGTAAACGAAATGAAATGCGTCCGATGTACCGGTGAGCCCAACACCCGCTCCGCTCACCGTAAACGCTCCATTGGCGTAACTCGAATTTCCAGCGATCCCGACCGCGCCCGCGTCCGCGTCTAGCCATCCCGAGGGCCAGGCTTGCGCCGTCACGGTGAATTCAACTGGATTGCTATCGTTCATGCCCGGAGCCACCGACACGACTAACAGCCCGGACGTGGCGCCCGAAGGAATCGTGATGGTGATGGACGTGTTGCTCCACGAATTGATGATCACAGGAGTCGCGTTCAGAATTACCTCGCTCCCTCCTTGTGTGGCTCCAAAATTGGAACCGGTGATCACCACCTCGCTTCCGACCGTTCCCTTGGAAGCTGAAACGCTGGTAATCACTGGCGCGGGCGCAGCCGCCGAACTGACGGAAACATTGTTGAAGGTCACTGCAGACAAAGAATTCGTGCTGCCGCTGGTCGCGACCAAGCCCACGAAAGCGTTTTGCCCCATGTCGATGGTCTGAGTTCCGATTAACGTCCAATTCACACCGTCGGGGGATGCGTAACTGCTGAACGTATTCCCGGTTCGCGTCACCTCTACCCAATCCCAGAAAGGAGAATCTGGATTCACCACCTGATCTGGCTGCGTAAGGCTTCCGCCCGCAACCAGTCGCACATTGAAGTTCACAAAGGAACCGCCGCAACTCCCGCACGGTGCGAATACGACTGTGTTTGCGTTGTCCGATGACGGATCGAGCGTTTCCCGAATCATTATCCCGGCCTGAATTCCCGTTCCTATCGGCATACCTACCTGCGCCACAATGCTGCCGTCCCCGGAAAGCGACTGGTAGAGAAAATTAAAGGCGTCCGGAGTAGCGTAAAAATCGCCGCCCGCCGCGTTGACCGTAAACGTTCCGTTCGCATAACTCGCGCTGCCCGCCAATCCCACCGTGCCTATATCCGCGTCAGTCCATCCTGCGGGCAGGCTCCCGACGGTGAAGAAACAGCTATAGGCAGTCAGGCCATCAACGGTCACTGAAATCCGTCCCGGGATGGCGCCGGCTGGTACCGGAACAACGATTGAGGTCGTGCTCCAACTCGTCGGAGCAGCGGCAATCCCGTTGAACGCTACTGTGCTCGCACCTTGCGTCGAGCCAAAGTTCGTCCCCGTGATCGTCACCGGCGTGCCAACCGGTCCAAGAGTTGGCGACAGATTGCTGATCGTGGGCGCCGTCAAGACCGTGAAGATAGCACCGTTACTGGACACGCCGCCGACCGTTACCACCACATTCCCGCTTGTCGCCCCGCTCGGTACGGGGACTGTGATCGAGTTCGCACTCCAACTGCTCGGAGTTGCCGTCGTGCCGTTGAATGTCACAGTGCTTGCGCCCTGCATCGACCCGAAATTCGTCCCCATGATCATCACGGAGGATGCCACCGCTCCCGAGGTCGGAGACAAGCTCGTAACGCTGGGCGTCGGAAGAACCGTGAACAACATTCCCGCGCTGGAGACACTATTCACCGCAACCACTACGTTGCCGGTCATCGCTCCGTTCGGCACGGGAACTGTGATGCTCGTCGCACTCCAACTGCTGGGCGTGGCTGTCGTCCCGTTGAAGGTCAACGTGCTCGTGCCTTGTGTCGACCCAAAGTTCGTACCCGTGATCGTTATCGGCGTACCCACTGGCCCTGACGTCGGCGACAAACTGGTAATGCTGGGCGTGGGCAGAACTGCAAAAACAACTCCATTGCTGGCTGCTCCTCCCGCAGTCACCACTACATTGCCCGTAGTTGCGGCCGAAGGTACGGTTGCCACGATCACAGTTGAAGTCCAGCTGACAATGCTCGTGGCCAGCGTACCGTTAAAAGAAACAGTGCTGTTTCCCTGAGAGGAGCCGAAGTACGAACCATTGATGGAGACCTGCGATCCCGCAGGTCCTGAAGTCGGAGACAGATTTGTGATCGTCGCGGTCGTCCCCGGAACGATGAAGCTGACTCCACTGCTGGGCACTCCGTTAACCGTGACCACCACGTAGCCCGTCGTTGCACCTCCCGGCACCGGAACTTTAATCGAAGTGTTGGACCACGACGTAGGCGCTCCCTGGGTCCCGTTGAACATCACCGTGCTGGTCCCCTGGGAAGAACCGAAACTCGTTCCTTTGATCGTGACTGAAGTGCCGACTGCGGCCGAAGTCGGCGTCAGGCTCGTAATGCTAGGTGTTGGCAGGACGGTAAAGCTGACTCCATTGCTGGGTACCCCGCTTACAGTCACCACCACGTTGCCGGTCGCTGCCCCTGCGGGAACCGGAACCTCTATCGCAGTGCTGCTCCAAGCAGTGGGCGTCGCGGTTGTCTTATCGAATACCACCGTGCTGCTGCCTTGGGTCGCACCAAAGTTCGTTCCAGTGATCGTTACCACATCCCCCACCGGACCGGAACTCGGTGCGAGGCTCGTGATGCTGGGCGTGGGCAAAACGGTGAAGTTGACTCCGCTGCTGCGAACTCCATTCACCGTAACTACGGCGTTGCCCGTCATTGCTCCTGCCGGAACTGGCACCTTGATGGAAGTGTTGGCCCATGTGGTAGGCGTCGCCATGGTCCCGTCGAAGGTCACCGTGCTCGTCCCTTGAGACGTGCCAAAACTTGTTCCCTTGATCGTCACTGACGTGCCTACTGCGGCAGAAGTCGGCGTCAGACTCGTGATGCTGGGCGTCGGTAAAACCGTAAAGCTAATTCCATTGCTGGCTACGCCGCTCACCGTAACTACGACGTTGCCCGTCGCTGCTCCAGCCGGAACCGGAACCTCTATCGAAGTGCTACTCCAGGCACTGGGTGTTGCTGTCGTCTTATCGAATACCACCGTACTGCTGCCTTGGGTCGCAGCAAAGTTTGTTCCCGTAATCGTCACCACTGAGCCCACCGGACCCGAACCCGGCGTCACGCTCGTGATGCTAGGCGTGGGCAGAACGGCAAAGCTGACTCCATTGCTGGCCACCCCGTTCACTGTGACTACAACGTTGCCCGTCGTAGCGCCCGCTGGCACTAGAACTTTAATTGACGTATTGGCCCAAGTCGTTGGCGTCGCCGATGTTCCATGGAAGGTCACCGTGCTCGTCCCTTGCGACGAACCAAAACTTGTTCCCTTGATCGTTATTGACACGCCTACCGCGGCTGAGGCCGGCGTCAGACTCGTGATGGTTGGAGTCGCCGCAAACAAGGCCCTGGAAGAAACCGTCAACACCAGAAACAGAACGGCCAGGTGCCAGTTAGACTTGAGTCTCATGTTCCGAAGCCTTTATTGAGGGAATTAACTTGCGACCTTGGCCCCAATTCTCGAACCAGAGAAGTTTTCAAGGTATTGCTAACGATCCAAGCGGGTAGGTAATGGTTATCGACTCCACCCCTAGGGCTCGAGACGAAGTTAATCCTCTCGCCTGATTGTCATAGGTGTGAGACTCAAGAGTCTTTCCGTTTGAATCAAGCACGGCCGTGATTAAAGTTGCATTCGGATCGTTGTATTGGAAGGACACCGTCGTATTGTCAGGCTTCGTGTACTGAATCAAGCGTCCCTGGCCGTCGTAAGAGTAAGACAGCGAAATCCCAACATCAGAAGTCACGCTAGTTACTAAGTAGCTCGTCGGGCTCGCGTACGAGAAATACAGATGCCGGGATGCTGGGTCTGTGACCGTTGTTAGCCGGTACGACGCATCGTAAGTCAATTGGGTGGTGTTACCGTTGCGGTCTATGATCGAAAGGAGGTTACCGCTTGTTCCGTCAAATACCCTCTGCTCGCCATTCTCAAACGTGAGGGTCCAGTTTGTAGAGCTGTAAAAAAGGCTCGCGGTTGTCTTTGCGGGAACCACGGGCCGAAACGTAAAGAGTACACTTGCCGGAGGGGTCGGTGTAAATGTCGCCGATGCACCAGCCACAAAATTCCATACGTGACCATCGCCGCGTGCGTAGGCAATCGTGCTGTCACTGTCAACGTATATGCGGTCTTCGTAATTCGAGCGCCAGTTAGGCCCAAACAGTCCCACACTCGAAAGGCTGGAGCGCAAAAGGCTGATCCATGTCCGGACGAGCGTCAACCCGCCTCCGAGTCCGGGAACTCGAACATCCTGCTGCGTGATCGAGGTATTTCCAGTCGCCAAGGTGATAGGGCTTCCGCACGAAGGACAGGTGTCATCGGTATACTTCGAGCATTGCGGCACCCAGCAGTAAGCGCCAAACGGCCCTGCTGAGCCATTTCCAAAGCTTGTGCCGCAGGCACACTGCATCCCCGGTATTAAAGGTTCTCCGGCCTGATAACCGAATACGGCGGTACAAGCGCTTGGTGTTGGGGCGGCTCCCGTACTGCAGCCGCTCTGAGCCGCCGCGCCTAAGCAGCCGGCACAAACCAAAACGCCAAACGCTAACACCATGAGCATTCTCTTAACTGTCACGATTGGACCTCCACATTCGCTTTCCTGTTCCAGTCTTTTTCACACCGGCGCCAGCAGATTCCACAGTGGTTATTGAGCATTCCTGGGGGAAAGATGAAGCGGAAAACTATGATGATCTGGTAGCTCTGTCAAGCGAAAAAAATGTGGAAAAGCTACGCTTGAGATAAATGGCCGTATTGATAGTTAGCCTAAAGACGATCGTGTTACGAAAATCGAACAGACCGCCGTATATGTAGGAACGCGCTGTATCAGCCGAAATATCTGCTAATTCTCAGATCTGTATTGGGATCACGACAATGAACTGCTTTGGCGTTGCGTTACGAAAACCGAACATGACGTGTTGTCTCCAAGTTTCCGGAGTCGTGAGCCTGGAACAGTTCTTTGCAGGAATCGAGAAACGTGTGCAGGGTCTGCCAGAAGAGCAGCGGCCAGAAATGCTGAAGCGTCTCGCCCTGGCTCGCGAATTTGTCGGCCCCCAAGATCCACTGGATTTCTTCCGTTCCTGGAAAACGCCCCTTGAGCGATACATGCCGTTGGGAATGCGGGAGTCTGGAGCAGTGGAACAGGAGAGGATTGAGCGCTTACGGTCCTGAGGTGCCGCGATATACCATTGTTTGCATCGTCATCGAATGCCGGCTCGATAAAGGTGTATTCCGGCAGGTAGCCATTCGCGGCATCCTTTTGGAAGTCTCCGAAGTCGAAGAAGCGGTCCTGCTTATTTTGCTGGAGATATTGGTTGACCATGAGGATGGTTGAACCGTGGGTGTAGATGCGGTAATTCGCGGGGTTAGGAGGGACGTCCATGTCCTCGAAGATCGTGCGAATGACAAAGGGGGCAGCGACTGCATCCTGCGTCAGGGAACCGTAGGAATTTGCAGCGTGGGTGAAGAGCCGGTTGGGAATCGTCGGTCCCGGGACGGATGAGAACCAGCGGTCGCAGACCGCGTACTGCTGGGCAAGGGCAGACAGGACTGGAAGCGTACTCGGAATAAAACACTTCATGATGTTCGGCGCCCTACTCTGGTCTTTGTTCATGAGGAGATAATCCTCTACGAAGCCTTTCATGGTCGGTGTACCGGTTCCGTTGAGGTTCTCGAAGATCTGCATGTTGACGTTGATCCACTCGTGCCCAGGGTCGGGCTCAAGGTCGCCCACGGTGCGTGCGTCCTGGCTGACCTGTACCTGCGGACCCTCGGGGGTGAGGGGGTTTGTCCAGTTAGGGTCCAATCCATTCACGCCCGGCAGGAATCCAAGCATGTGATCGAACGACCGGTTTTCCAACATTAGGACGACGAGATGTTTAATTGGATGAGGCGTGCGACTTCTCCTGGAAGTAGCCTAAATCGAGAAAAGCTAATGCAGAAGTGAGAATTCGACTCTCAAAAGAGGGAGTCGCCTGCCTTGAAGCGCCGTCGGTCCGTCTAATTGTCTCCGAGAACAATCCCGTGTTCTCGCCGAGTGTGAAAACTGAACAAATGCTCGGCGGGAATTAGAGTTTGCTCCGCTCCTTCCGATTTACGGCACCAACTTCAGCAGCTGATCGAGCGAACCAAGTACTTGGCCATGCTAAGCGAGATCGAGCCGCGGATTGCTTTTGACTAGGCACGTCGGGGCTGAGTCTTACCTTCTGCGGCGACGCGCCTTTAGACGCGGCGATCTTAACTCGCCTGCGTTGACTCGGTCAGTGCGGCGGTGAGGTTGTATCCGGTACGGATGTTTTCTGCGTCAGCAGATTCTTGATTTGATCCGCGCCGAAGCCCACCATAAAGACCGCTAGCAACGCCGGCAAGAGATCCAGCTTAAGCAGTTGCTCCTTTGCTCCGGCTATCAAACCGAATAACGCAATCACCAGCGCCATTGCGAGGCGCAGATAATCCAGTGTCTTGCCGGAGCGCCTCCTGCCTTTTTTCCATTCCTTTCTTGCCTCGGCAAACTTTAACTGAAACACGAACTTCATAACCCTGCTGAGTTGTCTGCGCGCCTCGGGCACGAGCTTTATCTCGCCTTCGAACGGCTCAAGATCCGGAACCTCCAGCTTTGTCCCATCCACATTGTGTGTCAGTGCAATCTTCATTTTGTACGTATCGCTTTCCCCGAAATAGTGGGTTATTACCCAACCCTCCTCGATGAGCGTCTGTTCCCCGAGCGTGAAAAACCAATGGCAGGTCCATTCCTGGCGCGCATAAGCCGTATTAAGATCGAGCTTCTGGAATTCCAATCGGAATTCGCACGGCTGATACCGTTGAATCTCGCCGCGATCCACTTTGATTCTGACTCGCTTGGCCTCGATTTCTGCCCGAATATCCTCCTTAAAGAAGCCGCTCTTCATCTCCTGTAGCAAAAGCGTCGCTCCATAAGCCGCTTCGCAACTTGAACGGCTTAAAGAATCCACCAGTTCTCCCTCATGCCCGGTGATTCTTGTTCGAAGATTACTTGTTGAAGCGAGTCCCTCAACCAAATCAACGTATTCGCGAATGATTTGCAGCTCGAATAACCTGCCATCAAGGTCCATGTAGTCTTGTGCCGAAGAGACGTCGGCCGCGGCTGTGAGCTTGGTCCCGTCGACCGACTCCAGGCGGGCGAAAGGTCCCGGCAGCAGAGCCCGGATTCGCTTGCACGTATCGGTCTTTCCAATCCTCCCATTCGTCTGATCAAAATCTGTTTTATAGATCGCGACTCGATCGGCAAGGCTCTTGGCGAAGTCAACGTTACTCAGGATCCCCTGAGCCAACTGGTCTTCGACGCTCTTGATAAGGTTAACGGCCGTTTGTACGTCCGGATCGGAGGGATCTGATTTCTCGCCGATCTCAACGATTTTGTCGAACGTTGTCTCTATACCGAAAATCATGCTTGCCGGCAACACCTCAGCACGCATCCGGATGAAGTTGGTCCGTACGATGCTGAGGCGTTCCAGGAATTGCATGCGCGTCTCCAGCCGGGTCATGGCTTGTTCGATGTCCTGCATATCCCCAGCAAAGTCGGGACTGGTCCAGGTGAGGTTCCTCAGCCGATCCGTGATCAACCGCTGCCCCAGACCAACGAGTACGCGAAGACGCGAGGCCAAGTCATACGATAAACCGGATATCCGCGCCCCGACGCTGCTCAATCGCTGTTTCATCTTTGTTCGGCGCATTTGGTTCGGCAGGAGCGAATTCAGGCTTAGCGAAAAGATTCCGCCGAGCGCGAGAAAAACAAAAACCCAGAAATCCGCCCATCCTTCCCGCCGTGCTCCTGTAGTGGTAAGTAACGTAGTCTTCACCTTGAAGGTCTTGGAAAGTGCGGAGCGTGTGGGGCACTGGGGCGAGACCATACTCACCGTGAGACGGCCGTCAGCTCCCTTATCCTTAAAGAGGCCGGCAAAAGATCCGCCAAACCACTTCAGCGGAGGACTGAAGGTAAATTCCTGTTGACCCCGTGGGGAAAGCGTAAGAGGAGTGGCGGGGACTTCCGGCTGGCCGGAATTTGAGGAGACGTCCTTGCTGAACCAGCGGAATATCCAGCCACGGTCTTGCGTCCTAGAAGCAGCTGGCGGGTCCGTCGAGCGCACCGTATATCCTCCGATGCTGTATTGCCACAGAATCTGATACTCTCTCGGGTCATCGTTCTTTAAGCGAAAGTGACCTGTCTCTCCTTTGACAAAGGTCAGCTCGGGCGCGTCAGGTGTGGCAACATCGAGGCTCAGTGCAAACGGTGGGCTGGTTCTGAGAATTCTTACCGTGCCAACGTCGGCTCCATCGTTCTGAATCGTCGTTTGCCAGTCACCATCCTCGTACAACCCCGCGATAGCGATTTTCACCTCAAGGTTCTGTTTTGAGTCGAGGTTCGCATCTTTCGGGATAAGCACGGGCTGGATAAGAAGCTGCTTGCTGGGCGACTTGCTCGAAAGGTCCCCTCCGGAAAGATGGATGGGCAGCGATGCGCTTGTGTCGTTCCGCAGAATTATAGACCCTGTCGCAGTGCCGTCAGCGTCACAGAGGGCTTCTGCTGCGATCGTGGGCCGATCGATGATTCTTAGTTTGTCTTGGCTGAGGAGGGTACTGGCGGCTGCCAACGAAAAGCAGATAAGAAGTGGTAAACGCACGGTTAGGACCTCCTTAAGTTTTCAACCACGAACGGCTGGGCGTCCACAAAATTCTCGCTACGCAGCCAGCGTCTGGGCTAATGCACCCGCGGCAGCCACGATGGAGGCGGGGTTACCGGCCGCAATCGCGGTTCCCAGGCTCAGCGCAGATGTGGCAATCGAGATCACTTTCGACACGTCGTTCAAAACCGTCACCTGGGTCTTAGCCTGCGCCGTCACGGCTTTTATGTTCGCAAGATCCGGCTGAACCGATTGCAAGGTCTCCCCGATCGCCTGAGCCGTGAAAAAATGAGCGCGGTCTTCCATTGCCTGCGCTTTGTCTTTCAGGCGGGCTAACTGGTCCGCCGGAACAGGTGGCGTATGATCGGCAAGCCGGAAATCGTCGAGGGCCTGAGACAGACTGTTGAAAAGATCGGCCAATTGGCCGGCTTCAGCGGCTGCATCTATCGGGACGGGCGGAGATGGTAGTGCCATTGCGAACCTCCAGGGTGACGGGAGCTAAAAGCCTTTCTGAATCTGGGGTATGAGTGCCTGAAGCTGGGTCGCGTAGGGCCCAAGCAGGCCAGAGACTTCCTTGGCTCTGAGTTGATGGGCATTCGCAGCCAGATCCGCAAACCCTTTGGAAAGCGACTGCAGGGCTGTAATGAGGCTCTGAGCGGACGCGCGTTTGGCTGCAAGGGCCTGTTCGTCGGCATGCCACCTGTCATCGAGCAAGAGTTTGATCTCAGGCGATTTGTCTTTGGCAAATTCGCGATACCGGACGGCAAGCTTTTGCTCCTCGCTACCTAGCTGCCTGTCGATGTAATCGTCGTGGACGATAGTGATCAGTGCGCTCACCACGGCAGAGACGTTTGCGCTCACCTTCGGAAGATCTTTCTCCAACTGTCTTCGCTGATACCCTGAGGTGGCAGCGGACACGAGGAATTGCGCGATGGACCCGAGGGCCGTCTGCGCTGACGAACTCTCCCCGACCGCGGCGCCGGTCTTGGAAAGAAGGCTTTGCGCATTCGTTCCCGCCTTTGCGGTTCCAAATGAAGCCAGAGAATTTATCGCGCTAAAGTAATCTGATAGGACCTTTGCGGCGGCCGCCGCCCCGACGGCTTGGTCACCAATGGCATTGCAATTTTCATCGCTTTGAACCGGGGGCCTGAACGTTCCGAACTCGTCCCTCGAATTAACCTCTCTCAGGCAGGATAGCTTCATATCATCGAAAACCACAGATGCGGAGGTCAGCGTCGTACTGGCAGAGACGCAGAATTTGGATACCTCGTCGGGCGTTGTGCAGTTTACAAGCGGCAAGACAAGGACGGCGACTAAACAAGCTAGGTCTCGCGAAGCACGGGGCATCAAGTCCTCCTGCAAAGTGTCTGCTGATAGGCTGCGTCGCATCTCATTCAAGTTTGCGACGACCCTCATCCGAGGAAAAAGGGTCATAACCAAAACGTTCTCTTTGCATTACGTACTAAGAACAAGACGCCAGGGGGAAGCGCCCTGAAAGGAGAGCCAGAATTCTCGACCTGACAAAGTCACATGTCAAGAGCAAAATAGTTTCTGTTACGAAATCCGAACAAGAAAAAAGAAAGGACGCGCCCCTTCCAAAGTGCGCCTACCAAAGCCCGAATTGCCCGGTAACTCCCCTCGACGAATCTCGGCCCTTCAATCGTGGAAATAAGCAAACTTGATTAGAAACTGACGGATTACGAAACGCGAACCCGGTGTCCACGATCTCGACATGCGCGTCACCTCCATGCCGGACATCATCCTGAAGCAACAATTGTCGTTTCGCGACGGGATTCTTCTCGGCATCGCGTCGGGCTGCTGGGATGAATACATTGCATGTCGGCTGAGCGCGTTTATGGGGAAGGGGCCGGTACTGTCTTCGCTTGAGGATACGTTCTGCGCCGCGCTCGACAAAGCAAAAGAACGCGGCGATGCCGCTATCCGGCAATATCGCATGCACGGCGACGCGACCCCGCATTACGAAGGAAGTGGTCGGGATATACAAGGGCGTGATGGTCTACGCAGCCTATATGATGGGGCACATCGACGGTATCGACGGCAATGTGACCGCATCGGCTCCGAAGGCTATCGATACGCTGGAGCGAAATCCTTACTTCAAGCCGCGATAAACTCCGCGCCATGCACAGCACCTACGGGACGTGGAAAGGGCTGGATATTTACGAACCTTTGAAACAGATTGCCGACGAACTTCTGCAACTTGGCGGAATTGATATTCAGCAACGCGAACATGGATCGGCCTATGTGGATGTGCCGCGCCGCCCTAAGACGATGCCGACAATGGCAGAGGAGATGGCCTTTTTGTCGGCGAAGAATGCAGCTAATGAGAAATAGGGACTCCTTCTTCGAGCGAATTCTACCTTTGTGAAATGCCGGTCGGAGCCGGTCGGGGTGGGACTACTTACGGCAGCGGTCGTAAAGCTGAATTGCCAATGCGGCCACGCCAATAACAACTGACAGAACAGAAAGCATAAGCATGAACATACTGCCTCCTGTTCCTGTCTAGTATAGGAATTCCAAGGCGAGTTATCCGGCCGTGCTTCCCGTGTCGGGGGCGAGGGAAACAGCGGTCAAGCCGTGCAGGCCTCCTTAACCTGCGCGGCTTTGGTGTTGAGGTAATCAGCGGCACGTTGGGCATGGGCGGCTGCCGTAAAGATGGCGCGGTTGTCGTTCTTGAGGACTTCGAGCCATTTGGCGACATAGGCGGCATTCTCCTCGCGTGCTTCCTGATGCAATTCGAGGTCGGCGCACAGGAAGGCGGAGCCACGCGCGGCAACGAGTTCCTGCGCGTAATAGGCACGGTTTCCGCCATTGCTTGATCGTGGCTCCTATGCTTGCGAAAAACTTCTCGGCGTGATCGATGCGCGCCACGGAATCGAGAGTAGGGGCTGCCTTCGCGTAGAAGATTTCCGGAAGGCCTTCGATCTGCTCGACATTTAACACGGTATAGCCCTTCATGTACGGCATTTCGAGTACATCCTCGCCGGTCTTGTCGTTTTGCTCACTGCGCGTAATCGAATTGGCATAGACCACAAGCGAGCCTTTCTCGCCCTTCCTGACATGCGCGTTTAATTCGCTGGCCTGGCGGAACGTCATCCAGACGGGCGCTGCAAAGTTCTGGCTCAACGCGGACATCCAGAGGGACAGGACATTAATGCCGGAGTAGGGCTGCCCGTTATGGCGTAACGGTCGCATAATCCTTCCGGCTGCGTTTTCGGCGTTCCAGGGGCGTATCCACGGGGGAACCCCTTCTCCAAATGCTCGACAATCTGCGCGGTAATACGACTGTAAACGTCTTTTCTTTCGGTGGCGTTTTGCATTGTATTCTCCTCAAAAACAATTTTTTTCTTCGCGAAAACGTCAACCATTTCGACCCTGGATCTGTCCACATGAGGACTCGTGTCCGCCGCGAAAGCGTATGCCTTGTCCAGTCCGGAGTAAACAGACGGCTCCGGCCAATTTGCCCGAGACGACTTTCGACGTTTCTTCAAAACAAAATCTCGCGGAAATTGCGCAGCTGCTTCCTCGATTGTGCAACCTAAGGCTGATTCCACCGGCACTATCGACTTCAACCGCGGGTCTCCAGGGCGGAGAACCTTCATTTGAATCGGTCGTCCTTGGGCAGGAAGATAAGTTCGACCATTCTGCAACTCACATGGCCTCAACACAACCCAATGACTCACATGAAATACTACCTCTGCACCGACCTTTAGCCCCTCCGACGCCGGGATCGTAAACTCGCCACTGTCACTCGTCCGGTAGGTGCCGCCCGTATCGATATGGATCTGCTCTTGCACAACCGCCAACCCGTCCATTGACCGGACCACACCCGCAAAGTCGACAGTTGCAGCCAGGATAGCCACGGAAGCACATAGACACAAAAGGCCCACACGACCCGAATTCAGCAAGTGGCTATGCCCTAATGACAATGCATCCCCTCCTCGGAGCACACAACTACCCAGTTAAGACACATTAGTCCAATCCTTTGAACGCGCGTTGTCGCACTGAGCGAATCGCAGGCGCTCTCAGTTATCTCCAACGACGCGAAAAACGATTAGACGTTGCCTATTTGCATACACCGTGAAGCATGGCTCGTCCAGACGAGCAGATCCTCCGAGACACACTCCTACTTTTTTGGGAAGTCGACGGGTAGAAGCCCCCTCGGATTAGAAGCTGTGCACAAGCCTCTTCCTTCCATCCGCCGAATTTGGACCATAAAGATAGGCTCTCAGATCTCGGAATGTCAACAACCCGCACACCTGCACTCTTGAGTGACGGCAACGATATCTCACCAAATGCGTCCAATCTCTACCTTACGTACCACGGTTGCTGCATGCCGACATCGTAACCATACATCGCCGACCACTGTGTGACCTCCAGAATCACCTTCGGCTCTGTCGCAGGCTTTCCCGATTTTGGCGAAGCGGTATCTTGGGACTTGCAGACTCCCCCGAACGCAAGGAAAGTCAGCAACCCTGCTCGAAGGAGCGTCCGTCTTCGCAAGGGGATACTTTTCATTTGGGTGGTTTGCAACCGGGACTTCTTGTTGATCCCCCAAAAGCGGCACTAAGTGTACGCCATCCTCGCCTTCTGCCGGGATCCCATCTGCGGGCATTCGCTGCGGGGATGAGGTTTGGGTCGGCTCATCCGTTTCATAGGTGCAGGCAGCCTTTTGTACCACCCTGCGGGCGTGTAGGGGAAGCATGGCGACCCGACATTGCGATTCGATGGGCTACGGGTAAAACACGTAGGAATAAAATATGCATCTTCCGTATGGTCCTGAACTGCTCTTCTGGATGAGGAGCCCTCTGGGGTCATAGTTGAATATCGTCGTACCTGTCAAGGTTTTGCCATCGGAGCCATTCCGCTCTTCCTTGGTTTCACGCCCAGCCTCGTCGTACGCGTAAGCAACTATTGAGGAAAGGTGGCTCCCCGAGTCGTATCCCTCCTCCCTGGTTTTATGCTCAGCCTGGTCGAAGGTGTCAATGGTTCTTGAAAAACGGTTTCCGGCAAGTCGTCCGCCCGAATCGTATTTCTCTTCCCTTGTTTTATGCCCAGCCTCCTCATACGTGTCGGTGGTGCTTGACGAAAGACGGCCACTTGCGTCGTATTTCTCCTCTTTGGTTCTACGCCCGGCCTTGTCGTACGCGTAGAGGGTTTTTCCAATGAGGGCGCCAGTTGAATCGTATACCTCTTCTTTGGCTTTATGCCGTGCCTGGTCATAGGTCGAAACCGTTTTTGAGGTCAGCTTGGCGTCGAGCATGATTCCGGTCGCAAAGAAATAGCCGCCACTCAGCTTGAACCAAGCCCGTTCAACCTCGTCTTCCGCCGCATTGTACTTGTAGGTAATCCTGCTGTGGTCATCGATATGCTCGAGGAGCTTACCCTTGTCATTCCAAGTGAACTGATCCTCCTCCCCTCCCCCGGTAAGCCTCCAATGAGGTTCTGCGTTAAAGTAACCGTAGTCACGGATTTTCCGTTTGGTGAGACGGCCTGCAGCGTCATAGGCATTCTCGACGGTTTTTTGCACCTGGCCATAATCTGCTTCCTCGATAATGTTGTCTTTGTCGTCATATTTGTAGGTCATCTGCGAACCGCGCAAATCGTAGGTGGAACTGTAAGAGGCATAGGTCAGATTGCCCCTGGCATCGTACTTTGTTGTTGCGTCCACGCCCCCGTTGTTGCTGCGTGTGCAGTAGCCGTCCGACCTATGTTGGGACGCGACTTTGTTTTTCCTCATTTCCTCTTTGTACTTCAGTTGCTCTTCGGAAGGGGCAAACTGACCAGATGGCGGCCACTGAGCGTAGAGGTTGCTCGAAGTAAAACCCACGAGCAGAAGCATCAGAAATGACAGAAGTGATTTCATTGGTGTGTTCCTCCTGGCCGCTGTTCGGGCATTATATTCCTGACCGTCAGTCTGGGAATATCGTTGCAATCCTTCGCTGCTCGATGCCGCTACGGGTAAGACTTGTATGTCGTCTTCGTGAGCCATGTGCATTCTCCCTTTGAGTTGAACGCGGAGCGCTCAGTAACAAGACCCTTGGGGTCACTTTTGAATGTTGACCACCTCTTGAGAGTTTTGCCATCGGAGGCAAATTCCTGTTCTTTGGTTTTGTGCCCGGTCCCACGAGGCGTGCGAGCCCAGCAATGACGGAATCTGGAGGACACCAACACTCGGTGATGGTTTTACCGAGTGTATTGTCGGGTGCTCAGAATTGTCCAGAAACGGGCTTCCGGGAGATATGTCCTCGAAGCCGACTTCTGAGAAACGGGCTTATGGGAAGCTCTCAACGCGGCTCTACTGCGCCCGGCAAAGTCAACTCGCTATCGCCGAATCCGCAGCTTTTGATCGCATTGCATTCGCCTAACGGACTGCGTGAAACCGGACTGCGAATATGCCCTCCAGAGAAAAGCCATGACAGTGATCGCCTCCGCTTCTGAGCAGTCGGTTCTCTGCAGTCCGGTTTGTCTGGGAGTAATCGCGAAATACGGGCATGTTTCGCGTATTTCCGGGCAAGGTGCGGCAGAATTTCTCTGCAGTTCAGACTGCGTGGCGGAGCGGGAAGGATTCGAACCCGCGGTACAGGTCTGAAACCTGTAAGAGCCGACGTTTGCGTAAGTTGCGCGGAATCAACTGGTTCAGAAATTCTCCAGCAGACTGCCTGCTCCCCATTCGACACGCTAAACAGTGCGGTTTCGCGAAACCTCTAGAGGCGAAGCGTTGGCGATTGTGTGGCTGAAAGTGGTCTCTGCCGACGCCTCCCTAGCGGCCAAATGGGTTCGCACGTAACTGCGTGCTTGCCGCGCAGTCTAAGCGAAAATTCTCTCTGCAGGGTGTGCTCGTCAAAAGGGCAGATAAATGAAGATTCTCAAGATTCTTGCTCACGCTTTGTTACACAACATCCGCTTCTTGGTCGGGAATCGGACACATCCTTCTGGCAGATTGTTTGTCGAGGGGAAACGCCAACTTCGATGCGAGCGCCAATTAAATGGATTTGCCGGATATGGGGACTGTCCCAGTATTGTCTGAGGTATTGTCCCACGATTGCCAACTCCTCGCTTATGCGATCGCGCAGCAGCAAGACTCCGGTGGTGCTATGGGCGGAGAGACCGGACTCATCGAGAGCGGCGTCCGGCCGCATGTGCCGGCGGACAGGTCCCAGCTTCACTGGAGGACTGAGACCTGTCGTTATCACCAAGCGCGATGTTGGGTCCTCCGGCGGACGCTGGGGATAAAGCCGACATCACTATTGCAGCTTTACTAGCCCGGATCCGGTTCGGCTAAAGCGCAGTTGTTGCTGAAGCAGCTTTCGAGCATTATCGCTCAAATTCCTCGGCGGGATAACGCTCGATGAGTTGCTCTCGCTGGTCGCAACTCCGTGTGTTGGGCTCGCGAGATAGGTATGGATTTCCCCGGTGCTGGTCATCCCCAAGCCGGTGATTTCCCCACGAGAATTGATGGAGCAACCAGTTAGCAGGTAAAGCGGAGAATCACCCGCAATCAGGGTGTTCAGGTCGGTCATCACGCCGTCCTCCCACAGAAATGCGCGCGGGTTAAACTCCGCGTCCAGGGACGCTCCAACTATCGAGCCCGCGTCATTGATGCTGATGCTCACGCTCGCAACATCACCGGAGACTACTCCTAAGTCCTGCATCCCAGTGCTCCGGGTCCAGAGAAACGCGTGAAAAGTCGTGTCGCCGGGCAAATCTGAATCGCCAACCACCTGACCCTGATTATTAATGTCATAGGCAATGTTTCCACCCGCCTCGCCCGTTATGCCGCCGAGATTGCCGAGATCGGTTGTTTTGCCGTTTTCCCAGAGCAAGGCATGAACCGGGGCCAGGTTGTAGAGGAAATTCGTATTGAAAATTGAACAAGTGCCGGAAGCGCCGACAGCATCTCCGTTGTCATTGATCTGCTGAGCTATGCCATCCGGATCGCCTCCAACTGTCGGCAGTTTGTGAATCACGCCGTTTACCCAGACTGCAGGCTCGAAGTGAAGAACTTGCGGAGCTGGGCAGCCTGGATCGGGCGTCGAGTTCTCCGCAAATCCGGCCGCTTCCCCGCGATTGTTGATCGCCTCAGCCACTCCGTTATTGCCGCCGAGTGTCGGGAGCGGAATCATCTTTGCGCCCTGCCACAGGAAGGGTAGACAGATTAAGTGGGTTCCGAAGCCGCAAAAATCTTCACCATTGGGATCTGGCGAAGAACTTTCAGCTTCGCCGACGGCTTGGCTATTTTCGTTGTCAACGAAGGCGATGCTGTTTGGTCCTCCGAGCCCAGACGTGCCGATGTTATTCATTTGCCCGTTGAGCCAGAGGATAGCGTTCTGCGTGCCGTCAGCAAGGCTGGCCGACCCACTCACCACGCCGTTCTTGTTGATGAAGAATGGCTGGCTAAAATTACCGCCAGGGAGTGTGCCGAGATCGGTGATGGTGTATTGAGCGGCCGAGGGTTTATGTTGCTGGGCGGCCTGCGCGGCAGTGGAGAGTGAGACTGCCAGCGCGATCAGCGCGCATGCCGAGAGGGATCGTAGAGTTTGAATCTTCATGTGGCCTCCTGAATTTTGTCCGCGTCTATGCGGCGAATCTTCGAGCTCATTCGCTCTTGTCTAAGTAGGCGCAATCTGCAGCGCGGAACTATCATCCGGGGTCTCTTTTTCTTTGAAGGGCTGGCCTGGCAGGGTATTATTGCCCGGAGTGTGGGGCTATGGAGAACTCCGAGCAATCGGCGCACAAAGAAGCCCAGGCTGCCGAGAATGCGGCCGTGAGCGGCTTACTCCGAGCCTGGAGCGACGGAGATCGAGCCGCGCTCGACCGGTTGACTCCCATCGTTTATGACGAACTCCGCCGCCTTGCCAGCCGCTACATGAGAAGCGAGCGCACCGGTCACAGCCTGCAGACAACCGCCCTGGTCAATGAAGCCTACATGCGCCTGGTGGATTACAAGAGCATGCAGTGGCAGAATCGCGCCCATTTTTTCGCGGTTTCCGCGCAGCTGATGCGGCGTATTCTGGTCGATCATGCGCGCCGTCACAACCTGAAACGCGGAGGCGGCGTACAGCATGTTTCGTTTGAGGATACGGCCGAAGTGGGCGGTGATCGGGCAGCAGACCTGGTCGCGCTCGATGAGGCCATGCATGCGCTGGCGCGTATCGATCCGCGCAAAGTGCAGGTTGTCGAGATGCGCTTCTTCGGCGGACTCAGCGTGGAAGAGACGGCGGAAGTGCTGAAGGTGTCTCCCGTTACCGTGATGCGCGACTGGAACACCGCCAAGGCCTGGCTCTATCGTGAATTGACGGGCGAGGCGACTGATGCACGCTGACCGCTGGCAACAAATCGACAGAGTACTGCAGTCGGCGCTGGAGCGTCCACCCAAGGAGCGGGATGCGTTTCTGAGGAGTGCCTGCGCGGGCGACGAAGCGCTGGAGCGCGAAGTACGCTCTCTGCTGAGGGCGCAAGAGCAGGCGGGTAGCTTTCTGGAAAGTCCCGCCATAGAGGTGGCAGCGCTGGCCGTCGCCCAACAAGAGGCCAAGCAGGCGCCCGGGAATGAAGATTTTTCTGTTGACCGTTCGGTATCCCATTATCGCGTGGTGGGAAAGCTGGGCAGCGGCGGCATGGGCGTGGTTTATAAGGCCGAAGACACGGAACTTGGCCGTTTCGTTGCATTGAAAGTTCTGCCCGAAGGCCTGTCCCGCGACCCGCAAGCTCTGGAACGATTCCGCCGCGAGGCGCGAGCGGCCTCCGCCCTCAATCACCCCAACATTTGCACCATCCATGAGATCGGCAGAGACAGTGGGCAGTCGTTTATCGTTATGGAGTTTTTGGACGGTGCGACGCTGAAGGATCAGATCGCAGGGCGTCCCATGGAGACCGAGTCAATCTTATCGCTGGGCATCGAGATCGCGGATGCGCTGGACGCAGCTCACGCCGCCGGCATCGTCCACCGCGACATCAAGACCGCGAACATCTTTGTCACCAAGCGCGGACACGCAAAAATCCTCGATTTCGGGCTGGCCAAGCTTACCCTCAACGACGAAGGCATCGACCTGAACGCCCCGACGAAAGAGGAATCTTTGACCAATCCCGGCACGGCTGTGGGGACGGTCGCCTACATGTCGCCCGAGCAGGTTCGCGGAAAAGAATTGGATTCGCGCTCCGATCTGTTCTCCTTCGGTGTGGTGCTCTACGAGGCCGTAACCGGAACGCTGCCATTCCAGGGGGAAACTACAGGACTCGTCTTCGACGCGATTTTGAATCGGCCTCCGGCGCCTCTCGGGCGAGTGAATGCGGACCCGCCCTCTGAGCTGAAAAGAATCATCGGCAAATGTTTAGAGAAAGACCTCAGCTTTCGCTACCAGCACGCTTCGGAAATCAGGGCTGATCTGCGGCGTCTGAAACGCGACAGTGATTCGACGCAATTTTCGCCGAGCACTGAAAACGAAACTTCCGCCGGTGTCAAGAAGCATGGAATCACGATCATAATTGCAGCTGCAGCGATTCTGATTACTACGATCGGAGGCTACTTCTATTTTCATCGGCAAGCGAAACTTACTGACAAAGACACCATCGTCTTGTCTGATTTCACCAACATGACGAGCGACGCCGTCTTCGACGACACTTTGAAACAGGGACTCTTCCTTCAGCTCGAGCAGTCTCCGTTTCTTGATGTGCTTTCCGAGCGCAAGGTGAACGATACTCTTCGACGTATGGGGCGTGCTGCCGGGGACCGCTTGACGCCTGAGGTCGCTCGCGAAGTTTGCCAACGTACCGGCAGCAAGGCCACTTTGACCGGCTCGATCGCCAGCCTGGGTACTCAATACGTGATCGGCGTAAAGGCGGTGAACTGCATCACTGGCGACCTTCTGGCCGAAACTCAGGAGCAAGCGGCGGGTAAAGAAGCGGTGCTCAAGGCTCTCGATGCAGCCGCTGTCAGCTTGCGCGGCAAACTGGGCGAATCGCTAGGCTCCGTGCAGAAGTATGCCGCCCCACTCGAAGAAGCGACCACGCCATCGCTAGAGGCGCTCAGAGCCTACAGTATGGGGCGCAGGGTATTCTTTGCCGAGGGCAACACTGCCGCTCTTCCTTTCCTCAAGCGGGCAGTGGAACTTGACCCGAATTTCGCCATAGCTTACCGGGCCCTATCGGGCGTCTACGACAACCTCAACGAGCCGGGACGTGATGTGGAAAATCTCCAGAAGGCTTATGCGTTGCGCGAGAAGGTCAGCGAGCGGGAGCGATTCTACATCGAGGCAAACTACTACTGGAAAGTCACGGGAGAACTGGAGAAGGCGATACCGGCGTACGAACTGTGGCACGAGACCTACCCCAGGGACTACGCGCTTCACGTGCACCTGCAAGCTATTTACTCCACCCTGGGAGACTTGGAAAGATCCTTGGAAGAAGCCCGCGAGGCCGTACGCTTAGAACCAAATTCCGCGCTTAACTACGAGGTTCTCGGATTCGACTACCTGAACCTTAACCGGCTCGACGAGGCGGAGGCGGTGCTCAAGCAGGCTGAAGCGCGCAAGCTGGGAAGCGAGGGACTGTCTGCAGTCCGCTACCAGTTGGCCTTCCTGAAGGGTGATATAACACAGATGGCGCAGCTTGCTTCGGCCACCGTGGGCAAGCCGGGCGCGGAAGATCTGTTGCTGGCGGCGCAAGCGAACACGGCAGCTTGGTACGGTAAACAAAGGGACGCGCGCGAACTCACGCGACGCGCCATGGCGTCAGCCGAATTCAATGACGCTAAAGAAACCGCTGCGGCTTATCAGGCAGAGTCCGCATTACGCGAAGCGCTGTTCGGCAACCAGAAGCAAGCCAACGTCGCCGCCCAGGCCGCAATCAAGCTCGCCACCAACCGCGATGTGCAGACCATTGCTGCCTTCACCTTGGCCTGCGCCGGCGAGACCGTTGCGGCCGAAAAGCTGGCGGCTGACCTCCAAAAAAATTTTCCCTCGGATACGCTCGTCCAGAGATATCGGTTGCCTACGATTCGCGCGGCCGTTGCTTTACAGCATCGCGACCCCAACCGCGCAATTGAACTGTTGCAGCCGATGAGTACGTTAGAACTCGGAGACGCAGGCACCCTCCTTCCGGTCTATTTGCGTGGAGAAGCCTATCTTTTGCTCCATGACGCGAATCACGCGGCCATAGAATTTCAGAAATTCATTGACCATCGTGGCCTCGTCGTTAACACAACGCCTGCCGCACTCGCACGTCTTGGCCTCGCCCGCGCATATGCGCTGCAGGCTAACACCGCCAAGGCGCGGGCCGCATATCAGGACTTTTTCGTCCTCTGGAAAGACGCCGACCCCGAAATTCCTGTCATGAGGCAAGCGAAGTCTGAGTACTCAAGGCTGCAATAGCCTTTCCAATATGTCGGTAAAAGTCAACTCGCTCCCGCTGAATCCGTGTCATCTGATCGCATTCCATTCGCCGTACGCCTTCCACGAAACCGGACTGCTCATGTGCCCTGCAGAGAAAAGCCGGGACAGTGCCTCGGTTCTCATCTGAGCAGTCCGTTCTCCGCAGTCCGGTTCGCTGAGGAATAATCGCGAAAAATGGGCATGTTTCGCGTATTTCGGGGGAAAGTGGGGCGGACTTTCTCTGCAGTTCAGACTGCGTGGCGGAGAGGCAGGGATTCGAACCCTGGGTACAGGTGTTAGCCCGTACAACGGTTTAGCAAATTCACCCCGTCCCATCCCTATTGCACGGAATCAATCAGTTACGGTCATCCCAAGTGCCCTGAGTCGGGCAGAAACGTGGTGTTCGGCAAACGCCAATGCACCTCAGTATGCACCTCGCCGAACAGATCCCCCTCCTCTAACGCATGACCCCTCGGGCCGACTCGTCTCGACATGGCAGGCTGTGAGCGTAGGGCCGAGCCGGGACCCCCTCGGCGCAATTGCCTTGGCGGAATCCTCCGCAGCCGTCTTGCCTCAGTCGCTTAATGTTAGCGGGCCGAGGTGGCTGGAGGGGCGTCCAGCGATGCACTTCCCACAAGAATTGCGGTTGCATCATGCGCTGGAGGAACTCGGCTGGATCGGTGAAAACGAGTTCAATATCGCCGCGCAGCAACCAAGCCAGTCCATTCCCGAGCCGATTATGATCACCACCGACCGAACGATACTCTCAGGCTTCGGTCGGTGGCGCCTCGCGTCGCTCGAAAGCAGCCACGAAATCCCCTGCATTGAATATGCGCTCGACCAGGACGAGTCTCTTCTGTTCATACTTACGCACCATCAGATCCGGTGCGGATGGAATGACTTCATTCGCATTCGTTTGGCACTGACGATGGAGTCCAGTCTTCAGCAGAAGGCACTCGATAATATGCGCGCGGGCGGGAAGCTCAAGGGTTTGGCAAATTTGCCAGAAGCTCAACACATCGATGTACGAAGAGAGATTGCCCGCATCGCAGGCGTCGGTGATCGAAACGTTAGCAACGTTCAGATAATCCTCAAAGCAGCTCACCCGCGGCTAATCGATGCTCTGCAAAATGGCACGCTAAAAATTTACCGTGCCGTCCAGTTTTGTAAACTGCCACGAAACGAGCAGTTGGAGCAGTTCGTTCGTTACAGTGAAGATAGCGCGACCAACAAGGTGATCCGGCGGGCCGTCCCTCAACTGAGAAAGCCGGAGACCAGCATCGATGTCAGCTCCGTACTCCATGCATTACAGCGCCAACACGCGCAACAGCCAGAGTCGGTTGCCGTGAGGATCGGTCGGCACAAACGCACGGTTATTCTGCTAGGTCAAGAACAGATGGCTGCGTTTCCCTCTCAAGCGGAGTTGCGTTTGACATGAGATACCGCCAGCCACTCAAGAAAATTCTAGCGCAGGCGCGCCCCTACTGGGACCAGGAGGAGATGAGCCCAGCATCTCGATGGGTCTTCGCCAGGGCGCTGCAATGTCGCACTCCAGAGCTAGGTGCTGAAGTCTACTCCTCTGAAAATCAGGAACTCATCGTTTGCCACACATGCAAATCGCGAGCTTGCCCGAGTTGCGGCCACCGAGCCAACGTCCAGTGGCTGCGTGAGCGCTGGGCAGCACTCCCGACAGCTCCGTACAAGGGCATTACCTTCACGATGCCGGATCTGCTCTGGCACTTTTTCCGGGACAACCCATCGTTAGCCCGAGCTCTTCCGGCGCTGGCAAGCGGGGTCATACGGGCCAGAGTGAGTGCAAAGTATGGCCTGAAGGTTGGTGTTATTGCGATTCCCCACACGTTCAACGGAAAATTGGAGTTCAACTCACATGTACACACCATGATCACCGCGGGAGGACTGCACGGATCCTCGGGAAAGTGGTCTCCGCGCGTTTACTACGATCAGAATCGCATGATGAAGGCCTGGCAGAAAGCTGTGATCGCACTCCTCCGAGCAGCCCTGCGAGCCGGTCGGCTCCAGACAGAGCTATCCGCTGACCAGGTAGATGACTTGCTCAATCATCAGGAGCGGTGTTGGTGGAGTATCAAGATTCAGTCGTTTGCGGACAAATGGCATTTTCTGCAATACGCCGGTCGCTACGTCAGGCGGCCTCCGATTGCCCAGCGCCGCATCACGTGCGTCGGCAAAGGAACCGTTAGGTTCTGGTACAA
>Ga0302176_10000252_pt1 | contig 36727 bp, 33 predicted proteins | sample I_Palsa_E1_1_FD_198787 | JGI IMG/M metagenome (GOLD analysis project Ga0302176, IMG submission 198787) | Peat permafrost microbial communities from Stordalen Mire near Abisko, Sweden - I_Palsa_E1_1 | ecosystem: Environmental > Terrestrial > Soil > Palsa > Peat permafrost | place: Sweden...
ATCTGCTTGGGCTTGGCTTCCGCCTTTTTAGCGAGTTTGATCTTCAGCAAGCCCTTTTCATAGTTGGCGCTCACTTGCCCCGTATCTACCGAACTGGGGAGCGTGAACGAGCGGGTGAAGCTTCCATACTGCCGCTCGACGCGACGGAAGTTCTCCTCTTTTTCTTCCTTCTCGATCTTGCGCTCGCCATGTACGGTGAGCGTGTTGCCCTCGACGCGGACATCAATGTCTTTTTCGTCGATGCCGGGGACTTCAAGCTTCAGCGTGATGTTGTGCTCGTCTTCGTAGATGTCCACGGGCGGTGCGAAGCTGGTGGTTGTTAACGCCTCTTCCGGGGCTTCGGGGCTATACGACTCACGGAAAAGACGGTTCATGCGGTTCATGCGGTCTTGCATGGTCGAGAACTCACGGAAAGGCTCCCAACGGGTCAATAGGGTCATAACGTAGTTCCTCCTTGGAGGTAATCTAAGAGAAAGAAACTTCAGATGGGCTGACTTAGTTCAGAGGACCTGAAAGAGTAAGGAGAGGTAGCTTGCTCAATTGCAAGGCTAGGCTTCTGCGCAACCTTTGTCAACAACGCTAAGTTAGTGAAAAGTATGCCATTACCTGACCACGAGGTTCTGTAGCGAAGTGAGCAATTCGGAGCAGACATCACCTGAGAGTCGGAGCGATGATGTTTCAGAGACGAGTACTGCCTCTCTCTTTCTGGTCCTCCGAGCGCAAGGCATGGAAAACTTGAGCGCCAAATTAAAAATTGGTTTACGAAGATGTATTTGGGTGCACGTAGCCTGCCTCGGTCTTTGGCCCGCTTTCCTATCTGCAGAGACCTCTGACCTTGTGCAAAATCTGGCAAATTGCAAGAACGGCTATGAAAGTTGCGATCGCTCCCGGTTAACCCAAGCGCAATCAGTCGAAGTGGCCCATGCTGACCAGCAGCGCAATCTTTCCGATTGCAGGGACGGCTTTGCATCCTGTGATCGTTCGAAACTCAGCAAGCACGAGGCGACGGCATTGGCTATAGCTGATCACCAGCGCAATGTCTCAGATTGCGAAAGCGGCATAGGATCGTGCGACCGGTCGGAACTGACCGGCGCTGAAGTCCGCGATGCAGCTAGTGCTGCACACCGGCGCATTATCGCTGACTGTCAGGATGCTATCGGTTCTTGCGACTATTCGGCGCTGGCTCCGAATGAACTCCGGCAGGTGAAGATCCTGAGGCAATTGCTCAATTTTTCCAACTGCCGGAATGCCGTGGGTCTATGCGATCACTCCAAACTCACTCAGTCGGAAGCCAACGAAGTTACGGTCGCAGAACATCGCCGTAACGTAGAGAGTTGTAAAGACGGCTGGGACGAGTGCGACCACTCCAAACTTAGTCCGTTGGAATTGCGCCAAAGCGCGGCTGCAGAACACGACCGAAACATCTCGGCCTGTAGAGACGGCCAGGAAACCTGTGACTATTCTAAACTGACTCCCCCCGAGGCCAAGATACTGGCCGACGCCGAGCGCAAACGCAATTCCGCCGCTTGTACAACGGGTCATGGTTATTGCGATCCCTCGCCGCCAATGTCATCAGAATCTCCGGCGATTCCGGACGGGCATAAGCCGCATCCACGATAGAGTTCGAGGGAGAAACAAGTACGAACCCCTTCGAAACCCAGCCGTTGGCCCGCGGAAAAGTGTGCAATTTTGAACAGTTTTCACCTTGGCAGTCAGCCTACTATGCCCGCATTCCAGGCTTGAAAGCGTTGGAGGAAATATGGAAGACCTCACAGAGTTGATGCGAAGACTGCTTGAAATTCAAAGTGGTGGAAGACAAAGAAACGCCGACCGGGTCGCGCAAGATCAGCGACCTAGAATTTCGGTAGTCTTAGAGTCGCCAGATGGAGCGCCAGCCATCCCGGGGACGGCAATGCAGACAATTTGTCGAAGAGGTCTTCGATCGCGGAGCGCTCCGGAGTAAGTGAGGCGTGCCAGACGCTACTTTCAGTCCAACCCCAATGCTAAGGAACAATCCCTTTTCGCGCGAGGCGATGCAAACTGTCGTTTGTTGAGTTTAGGAGCGCAGAACAATTGCCTCAACCTTCCCTCGGTTCCCATTGAAAGCGGAACGAGTCTTCCCGAAATCTAAGAAGAGTGTTCACTATTGCACATTCTTTTGCCCGCCTGGAGCCTACTCTAAATCATTCCAGGAGGTTTTATGAACGCCGTTCGGTGCGTACTCTGTAATCGAAGTGCAAATCCGACTGTTGACTTATGTTTCAATCAAGACGGTAAAGCCGTCCATGAGAAGTGTTACTTCTATCACACCACTGTTCACTCCACCGTGAATTTGCAGCCTTTTTACGAAAACAAAATAGAGACGCTTTCGACCTCGCGCATTGTTTACCCATTATTCTCGATACCAGAGTTTGTTCGCCAAGCATAGCCGGGACCGCATGCTAATGTTCTAATGTTTCGCTTCGCCCAAGTTTTTGTCCTGATTGTAGCGATAGCATGGATCGAACCGACTCGCTGCTACCTCAAAACACGCCGAGGGGAACACCAGCGCGCTTTTGACCGCACGTTCGGCGTCGGGGCCGGGACGAGATACCGAGATTCGGAAGCGCAATTAGCGATGGGGCTGGAATCCGCCGATGGCAATCAAGATGCACCAGATGACAGACCCGGCGGCGACAACTGTGTCGTACGCGTCCACAAATTGGGCTGGCTGGCAGCAAGAATCGCCGTCAAGATGTCGGGCCTCCAGATGTCAACACCGGGGAGTTATCGCACCGAAATACTGCCGCCGCTCGATGGAGACTCTTTAACTGCCCAATCATTCGCGGCAAAGCGCCAGCCGCTGCTCACGGTATGACTGCGAGATTGGAAATCGGCTTAACCTTTGCATAAACAGCGAGATATATCGTTGCCGTGCGACAGAGCCGCATCTTCGGGGTCCCCTTTGACACCCCGCTCCGTACCGGCTGAAATGAAACCCGAATAAAGATCGTATATACGTCCTATCTTGTCTGCCCTTAACATTTTCTACTGACGCCTTTTTTTCAGGGAGCACGGTTTGTAGCGCATCGATTCGCGTGCATCTGCTTCCATCTGGAAGTCTGACACCACGGTCCAGTTGGCGTTATTTTTGGAATCGATCACTTCCAATCCTCGCCCTGGTTTCATGGGCCGAATCATGTATCGTGTGTGTTCAACGTCGCTCACGTCACGCCACGTTACGTCTGAGTAAGAGCGGAAGTTCGGTTCATTTTCTGGACGTATCAATTCGCTAGTCATTGCCTTTCTTCCCTCCAGGACGAAAAGTTCGACCGATCCCGCTTAACGCTTAACTGCAAAATTGTGTGCGAAGTGCGACTTCGGTTCCATTCGAGATTGCTCCGTCAGAGATCGTCTTGCAAGGTGACAAAGAACCACACTGGTGACGCCATCTCTCTTTGTCCAATCGCGAGAACCTTGCTCAAAAACAATCTCCATATCGACCGGAAGAAGTTCTTCGTCATTATTGGCGAGAGGAGGGATAGTTGCGCATTTCCCATCAAACCGACCAAACTTCATCCAGAAAGCCGGTTCCGTTGACTATGGCGATGAAGAACCCGAGAACTCATAGTTCACTTTTAAATATCGTTCTCCACGACCAGGCTTAGAACCGCCTGTGACCGTTGTAACTCCAAGTTAATGCAGATACCTGATTTTCGTAACTGCTCCCGCACGAGTGAAGCCTCGCATTTCGTGTCTTCTTTACGGGGTTTGTAGCAGGCGAGGTGGTGGTAAAGGAGCTCCCTCCTCCCGGAATTTCCGGGCAACGAATTCGGGCAGCATCTCTTCCCGCTTTTCTGATAGCCAATTCTGCAGTTCATATTTGCACTCCACCGTAAGAGCCGTAAAGCGCACGCCGAGACGACCCTCTTTCCACCAACAGACTCTTGATTCTGCCAGGTATGGTACCTTGCGATTCGGTAAACTGAACTGAACCCGCACTTCTTCTCCAGGGTTAAGCGGAATGGACGTACTCGCAACCACTGCCATACCGGCTTCGCTGATATTCACACTGGAACAGCGAATTTCTTGCCGGCCTTCTCTGAGGATCGAGACGGGAATGGCGACTGGGCAACGGAAATAGCGTCGTCCTTCTCGTAATATCAGCCCGTACGCCGGCTTGAGCGTATTGCGGATTGACTGCATCGAAAGAGGTCTCTCGAAGAGAAAGCCCGTCCTCTTGCGGAACACTGCCGTTGCATTCGCGTCACTGCCGGCGATGCCAAACGTCACGGCCGTTTGGTTTGATGAAGAGAGGCGGACAAAGTCCAGAATCTCTCCTGCCTTCGCCCCGAGCTCCAGATCAATGAAGACGGCATCGAATTTACGCTCTTTCACCAGGCGAATCGATCCTGTCGCCTCCTGACAGATTACGGGCGAAATAGAGAGCTCTCTTAGGGCGCGGCTGAACTGCTGAACGGTAGCCAGGTCGGCGGAAACCAAAAGCGCATATGTAATTAATGAAGTCATTATGTAGGCCTTTCGACTTAGAACAGCTTCGATTGGTGCGCGATTTGTCGTGCAGAGGCGTATTCCTCATCACCTGCCAACACAAACTTATGGGCGCGGAGAACATTTAGCAAAGCATCGTCTCTCTTCTTCCTCAGTGCAATAAACGTGTCCAAGAATCTTTTCTTGCTCAACCTGGGCATGCCTCCTCGAGCCACGCGCACGCAATCTACATGGGGTGTGGAGATATAAGAGACGCGCACCTTCGTATAATCCAGTTGTTCCTTGCTGAGGAGTGAATCGAAAACCGTCTTGTCTACGGCTCCAGCGCAGATTTCTTCGTTTGCGACCCTGGCTGCAGCCGCAAGATGGCTTCCGATATAGCGGGATCTGAGATCGACCTCGGGGTGGTCACCGGCGTTCCTCAGTTCGTGATAGGCCATCCGATGGCCGCTTGTGGAGTCGACATCGCCAAACGCGAACATCTTCCCCCTTAGAGCCTGAAGCGAATCGATCGACGACCCAGCACCAAAGAGAGCCTCTGCAGGCCTATCTTACAAAGGCCGTGGCGATGGCTAACAAAGTTGGTTCTAGGTTGGATACTCCGACTCGGATCAAGTAATCGATCTAACGGTTGCGAACCTGCGAAATGTATATCAAAGAGGATCATCTTAGCTGCTCCCAGAATACAGAGATCCGTTCTCGGAAATCTGTTCAAAAGTGCACAACGATGTTCTTGACATGCGCGAAATGTTGAAACTCCAGGTTTTTCTTCTTGCCAGCGTCATGGTCATTTCACCTTCTGGTGACCATGGAGAAATAGCTTGGGCAGTTTATTCCTCGACCGAATGGCATTCCAGATGATGATCGTCCACACAGTCGCGCAGTCGGCTTAAACTGATAAAGCGTTCCAGTCACCGCCGCCGCCCCAACAAGAATAAGAAGCGGGTCAGCACACTGCCATATTTTCTTGGCCGTCAGATGTTTCTTTCCCTCCAGTGAAAGCCTTGGAAACACTGGGGACGACGATGCGTGGCCGTGACCCGATTCCTTTGACCGCAGAACAATGATCCGTTGACTTGGCACACGACGCGTCAGGTATATGCGCTCGGCAATTCGCCGACTCAAGTGCCGCATGCAGCAGATTCGGGAAGGGCGCCTGGTGTGTCATCTGCGTATCCCATTTCACTGGACTTGCGCTTTTCCTTTCGAAGCGCATTTGTAGTGTTGCAATAATATGCATACTCCGATTGCCATTATTCGGCGCACACTTTCTGCGCCAAAGGTTCTACACCTGATGTCCCTCAACGAATAGGGCCGGACGAATTAATATGACGGTGTGAAACATTACGCGGCAACGCCTGCCAGTAGTCGGGTTTTATTCCACAACGTGTTTCGTTTTAATGGCGGCGCCACCTTATATCGGAAAGTCGCGATTGGCCAACTTGATGAGCTCGTAACAGGAGCAATAAGTCAACGAGCTACTTCTTCATGTTTCAGTAAGTCGCTACCAGTCAAATGTGGTTGCGTGTTGGATATTGCCCTAGGCCGAACGTACGCATCAGCATACCGATTAGCTCCCGTTCATGAGTCGGACCAGATTGTCCGGGATGGGAAGGTATCCGCGAACGCGGTTTGGGATTGTTTCATGGCGTCCAATGACACAGACGTAAAGTTCGAGGTAAGGCTGCAATCGATGTAGCCGGCTCAGATCTAGTGAACAAATAACCGGAGGATTCCAATGGAGCAAGCAAAAATCCTGATCGTCGACGATGATCCCGACCTAAGAAGGGCGCTTAAGATCCGTCTGCGAGCCAACCATTATGATACCGTGCAGGCCTCGGACGGCTATTCTGCGATCGCCGTGGCACAAAAAGAACAACCTGATCTTATTATTCTCGACCTTGGCCTGCCCGGAGGTGATGGTTTTGCCGTTTTAAAGCGACTCCAGGATAGCGATCCTCTGTCAAACATCCCGGTAATTGTACTGACGGCGCTCGATCCTCTGTACAACGGACTCAAGAGCGTGTTGGCGGGGGCAACCGCTTTCTTTCAGAAGCCGGCCGACAACAGCGAGCTACTGAGCATGATTCGCGCCACGCTACCGAACAAATGGTCAGAAACGTCGCTGCCTTCGTAAACGCCAAAGAGCCGGGTCGGGAAGAGTGCGACTTTTGTACTTTCGCCTGCCCGCGATCGCTCACGACGCCTTCACGGAATAGTCGCGGCAGACGAAATGAGGGCAGACGTGCGAATGCGAAGTTTCCCGCAGAATACGCTGCTCGGTGGCAAGGCGGATTGAGACGTACTCAGGTTGTCGAAAAAACGTGCAATCAAAGGCGTCCGTACGGACGGGGATACGAGCTGGTCTACATCCCATATTGAACCCAAGGATAAGTGCCTAAAGAAGAGGACTATGGATACACTCATTGAGGAATCTCAAGCGGGCGTGCAAGCAGACCTGACCCAAAGCTGCGAGGCACTTCAAATCTCCGCGCTGCGTTCCCGCGTAGTGGAGCAAACCGCAGACAGCGTGATACTCACCGATACTCGGGGCGTCATCCAATATGTAAATCCGGCCTTCGAGGCCACTTCTGGCTACAGCCGGGCACAGGTTGTTGGCAAGACACCGCGTATCCTTAGGTCGGGTCTTCACGACGATGAGTTTTACCGGCAGATGTGGGAGCACGTCTCCCAAGGGTATCCTTTCAAAGGAATGGTCATCAACCGTAAGAAGACGGGTGAACTCTACTGGACGCAACAAACGATCTCGTCGATGCGGGATGAGTCCGGGCGTCTGACGCACTTTGTCTCGGTGTCCCAGGACATCACTGAGCTGCGAAAAAAGCAGGAGCAGGAATTTCAATTGCAACTGGCGAGGGCAGTGCAGCAACGCTTCTATACAACCCCACCCTCTGTATCAGGATTTGATATTGGCGCCTCGGCGCATCCGGCCGACGAAACTGGAGGGGACTATTTTGATTTCATCCCAATGTCAGACGGCTCTCTCCTGATCGCCCTGGCCGACGCCAAAGGGCACGGCTTTAGTTCTGCACTGGTCATGGCCCTGACCCGAGCCTACGTGCGCTGTTTTGCCACCCTACAGTTAGAGTTGGACGAAATATTGGCTCGGGTCAATCGAATGCTGCTGCAAGACCTCAAACAGGGCAACTTCGTCACACTCTTTCTGGCTCGATTGATCCCAAGTCATCGAACTCTGTCATACGCTAGCGCCGGCCACATCCCCGGCCTCATATTTCACCATTCCGGCGAGGTGAAGTGCACATTGGAAAGCACCGGTCCACCCCTGGGCCTTTTTTCCGCAAGCAAGTTCTCGCTGCGGCGTGCAATTCCGCTCGATCCGGGAGAGATCGCGGTATTCCTCACCGACGGCGTGACAGAGTCGACAACTCCATACGGTAACGAATTCGGTGCCGAGCGTGTTCTTGATCAAGTTCGGGCCCTAAGCGGCCATTCCGCTTCGAATATTGCCGATGGCATCTACGACGCGACGCGCGCTTTTGCGCAGGGCGATCTCCAGGATGACGATATTACATCGGTTATCATCAAGGCCGATCGCGTGCGTTGAATCTATTACAGCGACAAAAAGCGTTCTGTTGAATTCGCATCCTGTGTCTGTGCGCACGGCGGTTACCGGTCAAGTTAATCCGAGGTCATTGTGAGCGCTATTGACCAGTAAACATTCGTCTCCCCGAGACATACTCAATGCCGGGGGCATCTCTAATTGCATTTGGATAGACCCTCTGGTAAAAGCAAATGGTTGTTCGGAAAAAGAGACTTGGATTCAACCCGCACACCTTCCTTTCCAGTATTGGAAAAGGCAGGGACATGCTTTCATTTCAGAAGAGGAAAACCATATTCGTTCAGGGCGATTCCAGTGATGGACTGTTGTTTATCCAAAAGGGAAAAGTGCAGCTGACCATTGTATCGGAAGGCGGGAAGGAAGCGACTCTCGGAATTCTAAGTCAAGGCGACTTTTTTGGAGAGGGCGGCCTTGCGGGTCAGGCTCTGCGCATGTCGTCCGCGACCGCAATGACAGATTGCGTCATCCTCCATGTTGAGAAGAAGGCTATGATGAACGCATTGGCTTTGGAGCCGAAGTTGTCGACTCTATTTGTCAAATACCTGCTCAAACGAAACATTCGGTATCAGGATGACTTGGTCGACCAACTTTTCAATTCCAGCGAAAAGCGACTGGCGCGCGTTCTTCTTCTGATGGCGCAATTCGGCAAGGAAGGAGTGTCGGAAATGTTGGTCCCGCGATTAAGCCAGGAGACCCTGGCAGAAATGGTTGGAACGACCCGTTCGCGAGTTAACTTCTTCATGAATCGCTTCAGAAAGCTCGGGTTTATCAACTACGATGTTGGCGATCATTTACGTGTCAACAGCACTCTCCTGACCGTCGTTCTTGAGGATGACGAAGGAACTGCTCCGATTTCGGGAAACGATGGGGTAGAGGCACACGCCAGCACAAGCGCCGACCCACCAGCCGAGCGTGGCGAACCCCTCGACAAAGAGCGGGCTAAACGACCGCCGCTTCCCATGCTCAAGTGATAGCGGAAGCGGAATCCGCAGGTCGCTCTACTTTCAAGATCAGTCCGGCCAAAGCATCTGCGTGTAGGCTTGGCTAGGTTAAGCTCAGCTGGCTCCCTGAACGTTATTGGATACGAATGCATTTGTTTAGGCTTCACAGGAGCGCGCCGAGTAAGTGCAATTTTTAACATCTTAATGTGTTCAATTGTATTTCTAATTGCTCGGCCAAGCCTGGCGACCGATTTCGGACTACGGCTCTACTTGCCTGCATTCTCCTCCACGACGCTTCCCTCTGACGCGAGATGTTCGCCTTGTACCCGATCCACCTCCTCGCGATCCGTTCAAATAGCTGCTAGGCAGGGCGGAGACACAGACAGCCACTGAAAAGTTCTGGCTTGGATAAGACTGCAGATGCGACCTCGCCTTAACCTACAAGCATCGTTTCGAGGACAGTTCGGAGTTTGGAAAACTTCATTCCTGTTCCTGGCGGATAGGCGACTGAGAGTGCAAATAGCCGAGCGCGCCCCATGATGAAGGATTTCCCCTCCAGTCCTGGTCTCATTGTTCTTCTTTCATTTTCTTGCAAACTAGGGTGGTGTGCCCCGTCTTTGAATCGATCACGGTGGTCATGGGCAGACAACTGCAGGTCACCGTGTTGGCATTTTCCTGCTTGACTACTACACAGTGTTCGATGAGATCGGCAGTGGTTGGCGGCGTCTGACTCCGTATGGGAGGCGGGGTCGCCGCAACCGGCTGCTTCTTCGCCGCACAACCGGCCAGAAGCAGGCAAAACATCAGCCCGGTTTTCCTCATGCCCTCTGTTTTCGCTCTCTCGCGCCCGCTTGTCGATGGCAATCTTGGTTACACGCCCCGACGCGGACACCCTTGCGAAGGTGGGGCAGCTTGTCGTCGGCTGAGTACTAGATGGCTGCGGTGCTGGTGGAGGCGACGGGAGTCCGCAAATCGACCGAGCTTCGTGAAGGTCGCCCCAACTGACGTAAGCAGCGATAACACTCATTAACCGGCTAATGTGCACTCATTTTGGGGGAGGCGATCGAGGCCGTGGCCGATGTTAAGGAGCCGCTGCGTGAGTCGGCGAAGTTTACGTTGTCCCTTAGCCTCCAGCTGAGACTGGTGGAGCTACGATGATCTTTGCCGGACGAAACGGAAGCGGGCACTGCAGGGATGCAACCACGCTGAGGGATAGCCTGGTGGGGCTCATCGAGCCGATGGTTCGCAGCGCGGTGTTCGGCGCCGGTAGAGGGCAGCGATCAATGGGCTCGGTTCTCGGGAACGCTTCTTAGACTACCGAAAGACCGATAGCGCTCACAATCCCATCGACGGACCGAGCGGGCGGCCGCGGTCTCGGTCGTACGCTCTGGCAAGTCGAGCAGCTAGTCATGCAGAACAACATTAAGCAGCGAACTGTGAACCTGCATCCCGGTCCCATCATATTCGAGGAAACCTAATCCTCTGAACCTATTCATGAAAAAGTTGACTCGCGACCTGGTCGTGCCTATCATCTCCGCCAGGGTTTCCTGACTGATCTTGGGAATTACGGTCTCAGGTGTATGTTCCTCTCCGAAGTGAGCCAGCAAAAGCAGAAGCCGAGCCAGTCTCTTCTCGCTGGAATTGAAAAGCTGGTCAACCAGATCTGCTTCGTATCGAATGTTTCGCGCCAACAGATAGGTTAAGAATAGATCTGAGAACTCGTGCTGATGGTGAAGCGCGAGAATCATTTGCTTTTTGTCAATGCGCAAAATTTCGCAGTCCGTCATTGCGGTTGCAGAACTCGTGCGTTGCGACTGTCCGGCTAGGGTAGCTTCTCCGAAAAAAACGCCGTCGTTCAATATACTCAAGGTTGCTCCCTTGCCAGTCTTGGATACAACCGTGAGTCGAACCTTGCCTTCTTGGATATAGAAGACGGCGTCGGAAGTGTCCCCCTGAGTGAAGATTGCTTCATTTGGGGAAAACGCCACGATTCTCGTGCCGTGGCCGATAGTAGCAAGGAACTTCTTCGGATCAAAGGTCAAGGTCTTCTTGGTCGGCAGTGTTAGTGACATCATGGCTTCTCCTGGCGTGAAAACTGCCGCTAAACGTTCTGCTAAAGTGAGCCGATCCTAGATTCCTGCCAACGAGCCAAACCGGCGTTGGCCTCGGCGAGTGCTGACTTCGAACTCGTCGGTCGATGACGATCCAACGTGTTTCGGACCATCAGGCAGAGTGTTTTTGACGCGTACGGTTTTTGCAGGAAAGCGGCCCCGGCCATTATCTTGGAATTCAAAGAAGCTGATTCGGACGTGTGGCCGCTTGTGAACACTACCGCGAGGTTGGGTCTGACGGCGCTCATCTGGGTAAAGACCTCGGTCCCGCTCAGAATTGGTACCGCGACGTCCAGAAGCGCAAGATCAATCCTTGTCGGGTCTTGTCTGAAGAGTCTTAAGGCTTCCAGTCCATCGGCGGCAAGGATTGTCGAGTAGCCGTGGGACCTCAGAATCTCATCGGCGACGGCGCGAACGCCTTCGTGATCTTCGGCAACGAGAATGGTTTCATCTCCTGTCAGAGAGACCATAGCTATGTCCGGCTGCGGTTGACTTACGCGCCCCAGGCTCGATGGGATATAAACTCGAAAAGTGGTTCCTTTCCCGACCTCACTGATCACGTCTAAAAATCCAGCGTGCTGTTTCACAATCCCATAAACGGTAGACAGCCCGAGTCCCGCCCCTTTGCCAAGGTAATTAGTTGTAAAGAAAGGCTCGAACAATCGGTCCACTGTCCCGGCATCCATACCAATGCCTGTGTCGGAGATCACAAGCATCACATAACGACCCGGGCGGATATCGGAGTTCCGGCGGCAAAATTCCTTGTCGATATTTACATTGTGAGTTTCTATCAGCAAACGGCCGCCCCTTGGCATTGCGTCCCTGGCGTTTATGCAGAGGTTCATGGCAATTTGACCCACCTGAGATGCATCGGCGTGTATAACATCAAGATGTGGGTCCAAGATGATCTTGAATTCGACATTCTCTTCCATCCCGCTTGCCAGAAAGGTGCGCATCTCTGAAATGCATTTGTTCAGGTCCAGCCCCACGGGCTGCAGCACCCGGCGACGGGCGAACGCGAGCAGTTGGGAGGTTAGTCCCGCGGCGCGCTCTGCCTGATTCGCAATTTGCCTGAACCGATTCTGCATCCCGCTTCCATTTGGGGCCTCGTCCTGTCCTAACTCAGCCCAGCCCAGGATCGCACTGATAAGATTATTGAAGTCGTGAGCAACTCCTCCGGCGAGCCTGCCAATCGCTTCGAATCGCTCCTGTTGTCGCCTACGCCGTTCAAGTTCCGATTTTTCACGCTGCTGTTCCGCCTCTTTCAGCTCTCTTTTTATCGCGGGGATCAATCGTTTGAGGCTGCTTTTCATCACGTAGTCGTGCGCGCCTTGCTTCAGCGCAACGACCGCAGTCTCTTCCCCCATCATGCCTGAAACATAAATAAAGGGTGTCTCCGGATTTTTTGTTCGCAAAAGCTTAAGGGCATCGCCGCCAGCAAAATGTGGCAGCGAGAAATCACAGATCACGACATCCCAAGCTCGATTCTCGAGCGTGGCAATCATTGCTTGCGGCGTATCGACGCGCTCGAAACTCACATCGTATCCACCGCGTCGCAATTCCCGGATTACGACTTCAGTTTCCTCGTCTGAATCTTCGACCATCAAAACGCTTATAGGGGTGCTCATGGGGCCACCTGTCAAATGAAGCTGTCACCGTTCGAATCAATCACGAAGGTCCAACTCGCCAAGCTGCGTTTACCGAAGGTTGGATAATGCCAGCACGAAACAAGCCGCTACCAGTCTGCAGTCGTTTGTCAGGGGAGCCATTATTGCTGACATCCTCTGTGAATCTCGTGCCAGAACCGTCCGTTTCTGGAGTCGCGTCCGCAGCCGGACACAATGCCAAACTTTGCCGTGCCGGGCCAGCGCTCAGGCGGCTCCGCCAGTCGTGTGCTACGCTCTGTCACCGGAACTAATCGTAAAGTTCTTCAGTCGTAAACGTCTTCAGCGTTGGCGGATATTCCAAGACCGCCTCCAGCATTTTGGTGATCGTCTCGTAGTGGTGGCGGTGGAACTCCTCGGTATCTCCCAAGGTCCAGAAGCTGATGCAGACTAGCTTTTCGGCGTTGGACTTGTCGGAAAAAGCGAAGAAGTCGACAAAGCCAGGTTGCACTTGCAGCACAGGCAGCACGTCATTCGTCACCTTGGTGCTGATTTGGACACCTCTGCCGTCCTTCGCTTGACATTCAAGAACGCGAGCGAACATAACTCTCCTCCTTGCCCTCCAGTGTCTGGCGTCTGCGTCCTCATTCGGGGGCGCAGACGACCAGACACTTGTAATGCCCCGGGCGAGGCACACGCGACAGAAGTTGTTTCCAGGCCCTAAGGAAAGGGTGTACCTGGAGTATTAAATGATGAAATTGAACAAGTTCTAGTCGGAGGGTCTACGGTCGACCGTTGCCCGCGTCGTTCTTGCTATCAAAGACCGTGCATGTTCTGTGCCATCTCCGATAGGCAGCTAAACCATAGAAAATGTTGACTGAAAAGTTTGGCGTCGTAGTGTCGCGGTGTCGAAGACAGACGATCGACATTCGACCTCACCGTCGCGCTATTGTGTCGAAGAAGTGTCGATACCGAATCGGTCAAATCGACACTTCGACACGCGATTCCATTGTCGCCCCGACGATTCGACAGCGATGCACGATAACATCTTGTGGTTATTATTCGGAACGCGGGGGAGCTATGTTCAGCTTTTTCATCTTCGAATAGAGGGTGGTACGTTTCATTCCGAGCTTTTTGGCCGCTCCCGAAGCACCACCGATCGCTCCGCCGGACTCTTTCAGAGCTTGAAGGATAAGTTGGCGTTGGGCGGCCTCAGATATCCGGCCGGGAGCTAGGCGCGGACGACTTGTCAATTCACTCGCCGGAACGGTCAGCACTGACGAGTCGGTAAGAATTACACATCGCTGAATGAAGTTCTCCAATTCCCTGATGTTTCCCGGCCAGTTCCAGTTCACCAGTGCCTTCATCGCTTCGGCAGGGACGGAATCGATCGACTTCTTGCCTTGACTTGCGTATCTCGAAACGAAGCGACGCACCAGCGCAGGAATGTCGCCCTTTCTGGCACGCAGAGATGGAACGTAAATCGGAAAGACGTTCAGTCGATAAAAGAGATCTTCACGGAAGCGACCCTCGGCGATACTTTGACGCAAATCATGATTGGTAGCAGCAATCAGACGCACGTCGACTTTCAGAGTCCGGGTGCTGCCAAGCCGTTCGAATTCCTTATTTTGGAGCACCCGCAGCAACTTGGGCTGAATTGTAATCGGAAGGTCTCCCACTTCATCTAACAGCAGGGTTCCCTTGTCAGCTGCTTCCAAGCGGCCGACATATCTATTGTTAGCTCCAGTAAAAGCCCCTTTTTCGTGACCAAACAACTCACTTTCTAATAATTCCGTAGGAATAGCCGTGCAATTGACACTGACAAAACTGCCCCCCGCCCGAGGACTGAATTGGTGAATCGCACGTGCAACCAACTCCTTACCGGTACCGGTTTCGCCGAGCAGCAAGACCGTTGCACTAGTGGCGGCCACCGTTCGCACCTGTCTCAGCACTTCTCTGAGAGGAGCGCTATCTCCCACGATCTCTTCGAAAGCCCTATCCCCACCCGGCGGATCTCTCAGATCAAAATCCGCGTGCTCGGGTTCGGGGTCTGGTGTTACGACCGAGGCAATTGGGAAGGAGTCAGTCGGACCGATTGGCCGCTCATCGCAGAGTGTCGTATCCAGGACCTGGGCGATCATGGCAGCCGCGTAATGCAAGAACTCAATCGTCGGCTTTGTTTTGGGAATGACCTGCAAACTGCCAAATCCGATAGCCCCCAGCTTTTGACGCATGGTGGTCAAGGGAAGAACATAATAGGTGCGAACGCCAACTTTGCGAAGGGAGTCCAGGAACATAGGCAAGTTGGACTCGGCGCCTAAATCTTGGATAAGGACCGATCGTTGATTCTCCCAGGACCATCGGTTCACATTCGGGAAAACGGGAAGTGAGTCAAGTGTTCTCAACACGCCGCCCGCGTTCCAAGCACTCAGACGGAGGCTTCGCGTGCCTGAATCGTAAAGACCCAATGTAACAACATCAAAATTCAAAGCATGCTGTAAGTGAACTGCGAGTCCGCGGGCAAGACCGTCCATTGAAGCGGGGCTGATCAAAAGCTGTGCTAAATCCAGCAAATTGCGATGGTGGCTCGCTGCCGGATCGGGAAGATGAACGGGCACTGCCATAAACGTTGTACGTTATCGCACATTGTGATTGTACATTCCATCTGCTAATTTGTACCGTATCGTACATTGATAAGTGCGGTACATGCGAATATGCTAAGTGTGGCGAAGGGAAAAGGGCCCAGTTCTCGTTCTAAGTGTTAGGATTGCGAGTTTTGCCGGAGTTCGGTTGGTCGGCGACCAGAGAGGGCCACTCCTCACGATTTTCTGCGAGGCGTCAAAGTGAGTCTGATGGACGGCGAAAAAGACCGTCTCGAAAGTGTCACCGATCTTCGCATTCTGAACACTTCTCCCGAACCGGTATTTGATGACCTTGTCCATCTGGCTGCTCTTATCTGCGACACTCCTATCGCCGTCATCGATTTTGTCGATGAGCAACGAGTGTGGTTCAAAGCAAGAATCGGACTTCAAGTGGATGAAATACCCCGTGAGCAGTCATTTTCTGCCCATGCGATCCTGCAATCGGAGGTCCTGATTGTCCCTGATACCCTGTCCGACGAAAGATTCACAAACAGCTTCTTGGTGACAGAGATCGGAATCAGATTTTACGTCGGGATACCGCTCATTCCGGTCAATGGCCAAGCCGTGGGTACGCTGGCGGCAATGGACCGGATACCCCACCTTCTCACCGCCGAGCAGATAGATGCTCTAACGATACTTGCCCGACGCATTGTGCATGAGTTGGAATTACGCCGTATAAGAGGGGTTCCATCGCAACCGGAACCTCACCTCGCGCCAAGTCGGCAGCCTCCTGCCAGCATCCTGTTGGTCGAAGACAACGACAACCTCCGAAACCTTCTGCAAAGGACTCTCGAAGGGGCTGGATTTTCCGTTTTTTCTGCCTCAGATGGCGCAGAGGCGCTCCGCTTGTGCCAGCAGCACGATGGTGCAATTGAGCTGACGGTGAGTGATATTGTTATGCCCCAGCTCAACGGCCTTCAGTTGACAGAGCGGATTCGTGCTGCTCGTCCCGAGATGAAGTTCTTGTTTATCACAGGCTTTGCCGGCGAATTTCCCGAATTGCGTGAACTAATCAGAAATGGGGGAGACATTCTGGAAAAACCATTCCTTCCTTCAGAACTCATGGCGAAAGCGGAGAAATTGCTGAATCAGGAGAACCATGCCACTGGCACCGAAGGATGATGAGTTAGCCAAGAACAAGGGAGTGCTTTTTCCTGGGAACGCACCGCCTGCGGCCGGACCGCCAAGCCCGGTGACCAAGAATCCTCCGCAAAATCGGAGGACTACCCATGATGGCGTATTAAATCAGAATCAAGCCCTCGTTGCGTCCATTTCGCGTACGCCACTGATAGGGGGGCTGATTGACGACCAACCAGTATAGTCCCACGTTCTTTACTGTCTCCCGAAACTAATCGAAATCGACGGGTTTCTATATATAGCTATTAGCCCCCAGGTCATAACCGCTCACCATGTCCCATTCTTCTCTCGAGGAGGTCGTGATAACAATCGGGATGTTCTTCGTCCATGTCGTCCTGATTGTCTTCCACCAACAGTACGTCGAGTTTCCCTGTGTTCATCATTGGCCTCCCGCTCTAGCTACTTTCCGTCGCAAAAGTGACGTGTGATAGGAGCGCAGACCGCGAGGCGGGGTCTAGGGTTGAAGCTCGAGTGTTAGTTTGCGGCACTGGTATTCAGGAAAGTAATAAAACATTTTCAGGACATATTTTTTTAGACGAAAACGGTGTCTGCGCATTGGTTTCCACTTCGATGACATCGCTTGTTGTGAGATCGAGCTTCTCAATCACGGCATAACCGCTTGCCATCCGGTCGGCATCATCTGCCGCCCGATGGCTGCTCCGCCAGGAGAAAAAGCCAACGACCATTGTTAGAAGCGCAGCTACGACGAGACTGTCGGCGACCCTCCGACGGAGGTTGGCTTCGATTGGGGCATCGGATTGTTTGGACAATTTCAACTATCCCAGCTTCGCCTTCACTAGCCGAGGCAACATCACCAAACTCACGCGGCCTGAAGTCGTCATGCGCCAGCGGCGCCACCCGATTGCCACACCCTAACCCACCCTGGTCCAGGGTCTCTCGGAGTCTATGCGTGTTGCTCGCGATGAGAAAGCTCTCGGCCCCATCGAGAGTGCAAGCTGGCGCGGATCACACTCATGAACTCCTCGTTGTCAAACGGCTTCTGGAAGAAGGCGACGGCTCCCGATTCCAGGGTGCGTTTTTCATTGGCCGCCGGATCGCGAGCCGTGAGAACGATCACCGGTATGCTGGCAAGCGCCGGAAAGTGCTGCAAGTTTTTCAACACGGCAAATCCGTCGCCCGCCGGCAGTCCGAGATCGAGGATGATCAAGTGGGGTTTTTCCTTTTGCGCCATGGCGATCGCTGAATAACCGTCGCAAACATTGACCGTGTCGAAACTATTGGCCCGAAGGCGCAGACTCAACGCCTGTCTGAGATCGAAATCATCATCCACCACCATAATCTTTGCTCGATTCATGGACTGCTCCTCGTATCGTCTTTAGTGCGCATTCTCCTGGTTCTCGTCTGCGAATTTTCGCCTGGTCCAAAGATCTTGCTGGATGATTTCGGTGATACGGTCGGCCACAACAAGAACTTGTTGTTCCAGGATTCCAGGAGCGGCCGCGGGCGGCATGGGTACCATCTCGGCGGTCACCTGTAGGGTGCCGCTGTCCGTCAACTCGGGTAAGGCGCCAACTTGGTCGCGGATGCGGTTCATAAGAATGCCGGCCCGCGCCATATCGGTCGAGGCGACCACGAAAAACGTTTTGACGGGGCCACTGCTTCCAATGGGTGGAAGAACGAGATCTTTGTCCACATAGATACACAGGCGCAGAAGGTCCAGAGACCGCTGGCAGGTTTCCTTCCAACTTCCACGAAGAACATTGGACACTGGAGTCAGTTCTACGCACACCAGCACAATGTTCTCACGCAAACGTCCCTTGCAAGTGATCACCGGAGTCAGCAGCTTGGCCAGAGAATAGAGCGGCAAGGTGAATGAGAAGGTACTGCCGCTTCCGGGTTGGCTTGCGACCCACATCCTCCCACCATGGAGAGAAACGATTTGTTTGGCAATGTAAAGCCCAAGACCGAGGCCGTTCCGATTGCCATCAACGGTGTTGGGGTCCTGGTAGAGACGGTCAAAAACCAGCGGAAGCGACTCGGTAGGAATGCCCCGTCCGCTGTCGCTGACCGAGAGATAGACTGTGCTCGGATCGGTGTCCACCGTCGACGCCTTTACCAGCACCGACCCATTGGGAGGGGTGAACTTGATCGCGTTGTCGATAAGGTTAATCAGGACTTCGAGAATACGGTTGGGATCCGCATAAACGAGGGGGATCGCCTCTACCGCCTCCGCTTTGAGGCCGACGTTTTTTTCCCCCGCAGTCCCTCGCATCATAGCGACAGCCTGGTGAACCAGTTCACCGATATCGATGCAGCCCGGTTCGACGCGCAGCTTGCCGCTCTCGGCGCGGGTGGCTTCGAGCAAGTCGCGAATCATGGCGTGCAACTGATTCACACTTTTAAGGACTATCTTAAGGTGCTCACTTTGATCCGGCGCCAGGGGACCAGCCAACCCATCCAGCAGAATGGTGACGTATTGGTGAATGCAGGTCAGCGGCGTACGCAATTCGTGAGAAACGTGGGACAGAAACTGGTTCTTGAATTCAATTTGTTGCTTGCGAGTTATTTCCAGGGCATGTAGGAGCCCTTGCCGTTCCACCGCGTAACGAAGGGCGCGCCCCAGTTGTTTGCTGGTGAGGTCACTTTTAAACAGGTAGTCCTGGACGCCCTGTTGGACAGCTTTGATCGCCAGCGCCTCATCGTCCCGTCCCGAAAGTATCACCACCGGAACGTTCGGAGCCTTCCGCATAATCCGACGAAAAGTTTCCGCGCCGTGACTGTCGGGCAGGTCCAGGTCGAGCAGCACCAGCGTGGGCTCCTCCGCGTCGAGACTTGCCAGTGCGTCGGAGAGGCGGGGGACACAGTTCACCTGGACGTCGGAGTGACTTTCGACCAGGCGCAGGCGTACTAGGTCCGCGTCTCCGGGGTTGTCCTCAATCAGCAAGACATTCGTGTGACCTTGAGTATGACCTTGCTTCATCCTTTCTCCTCGCGTGGGAGGCGCGCCAAACCAAACCAGAAATCTCCGATCAATGTCACAGCGGAGATGAACCCTTGCAGGTTGCCGGGCTTGCTGACATAGCAGTTTGCTCCCAGTTCGTAACTGCGCACGATGTCTTGCTGCGCCTCGGACGTGCTGAAGATTGCAATCGGGATTTTCCGCAGAAAGGTGTCGGTTTTGACCTCGGCGAGCACGGCGCGACCGTCCTTTTTGGGCAGATTCAAATCAAGAATCACGAAGTCGGGAACAAGCGCGTGGGCGTACTTTTGTTCCCGGCGCAGAAACGCAATTGCCTCCACCCCGTCGGTTATGGCGTGGATGTTACTGGAACGGCCATTGCGCGCCCACACTTCGGCAATCAAATCTGTGTCCGCGGGGTTGTCGTCAACCAGCAAAATCTCGGGAGTTCTCATGACTTTGCTTCCTGCGCTGCGTTCAGGAAGGGTTCCGTGGGCAAAGTAAATTTAAAGCAACTGCCCGGTTTGTCTTGAGCTTCGATCCAGAGCTTCCCACCGAACCGTTCGATGATTTTCTTGCAGATCGCCAGACCGATGCCATTACCGGCATACTCGGTGCGAGTATGGAGACGCCGGAAAATAACGAAGATCTCATCCCAGCTTTCGGCCGGGATGCCGATGCCGTTGTCAGAAACGATGAGCACGCACTCGTGGTCTTTCTTTTCGGCGTCAATCTGAATCACCGGGGTTTCCGCGCCGTGAAACTTGATAGCATTTGCGATCAGGTTCTGAAATACCTGCGTGAGCTGTAACGGGTCGGCCATGACCACGGGCAAACCATTCCACTTCACCACCGCTCCAGTCTCTTGGACGGCGGCTTGAAGGTTTTTCACGGCTTGTTCCAGCACGGCGCAGCACTCGGTAGCGGTGGTCTCAATATCTTTGTTTCCGACCCGTGAGAATTGCAGGAGGTCCTGAATCAGAGCCTGCATGCGCACCGCGCCGTCCACCGAGTACTTGATATATTTGTCCGCCTGCTCGTCTAACTGGCCGCGATAGCGTTCTGCCAGCAGTTGCGTGTAATTGGCAATCATGCGCAACGGCTCCTGCAGGTCATGTGAGGCCACGTACGCAAACTGCTCCAGTTCTGCGTTAGAGTGCGCCAGTTCGGCGACCTTGCTAGCCAACTCTTTTTCAGATCGGCGGCGTTCATCGCGTAGTCGCCTTTCCTCTAAAGCTCTGCGAACCGAGGTGGGTAGCCGGGCCAAGCGGTCTTTCAAGACACAATCGGTGGCACCTTGCTTGATGTAGTCCACCGCTTTCTCTTCGCCCAAGTAGCCGGTCACCACGATCAAGGGCACGTCCAGGTTTTCACGGCACAGAATGTCAAGGGCCTCAGTTCCTCTCCATTGCGGCAGGTTATAATCGGCAAGAATGAGATCGTAGTTTGTCATCTGTATCCGGGCGGTGAACTCCTCGGGACTTTGCGCCACGTCGCCAGAGACATCGAAGCCATCTCTCTGCAGGGTTAGTAACTCCAACTCGACGTCGCACGCATTGCCCTCGACCAGCAACACCCGCAACTTAGTGCTTGCCTTGGGCGATCCATCGGTCGCAAACCAGGTCTGAGCACCGGATGGCTGCTTGTCCATTTTGTCTCGGACGTATTCGACGGCTGGCACTCTCCCACCTAAGGAGTTAGTTAAACAGGAAGCGGAACTCTTAACCGGGGCGATGGCTTCAGTCATCTAATCTCCATTCTTTTTTAACCTAAACAGTTCCTAGCGTGTGTGTTACCGGTTAATAATAGATCTTCTTATCCCGACTGAAGCCTTATGTCTTACTCAGAGATATCACGTACGTCCAGAGATACCATGCACGCCATGGTTGAGGTGTTCAAAAGAGACCAGTCTAAAGATTATTACCACGCATTTACTGTCGGACGGAGGTGAACTTTAGTAAGTAAATCAAAGTGTTGTTTGTCGGTCACAAGTCTTCTTGTGCGAAACATGGAAAACGCTTTTTAGGGAAATGACAGCCCCGACCATTTTTCCTTTCGGCATGCAAACTTCTGCAGCGCCGTTTCGGGCCAACGATTTGAGCATCAACCATCACTTTCGGAAAACCGGTCAGCATTGAACAGTGTTGAGCGGGAAAACACGTTACTCGCGGAGTCATTGTGTGCTCTATTGAACAGAAAGCATTATCGCCCGGAGGCATAATTTGACACGGGCGATACATCGATTGGCGCTCGGGGAATCATGGGCAATAACAAATGATTGGCTCGAAGAAAAGATCTGACTTCAACCCCCACACCTTCCTTTCGAGTACTGGGAAGGGTAGGGAAATGTTGTCCTTTCAAAAAAAGCACGCCATATTCGTCCAGGGCGATTCGACCGATGGACTGTTCTTTATCCAAAAGGGAAAGGTGCAGCTCAGCGTTGTATCGGAAGGTGGGAAAGAGGCAACTCTTGGAATTTTGAGCGAAGGCGACTGCTTTGGAGAGGGCGGCCTCGCCGGTCAGCTTCTGCGCATGTCAAGCGCTACCGCAATGACGGAGTGCGTCCTCCTGCATGTTGAGAAAAAGGCGATGATGCGGGCGTTAGCTGGCGAGCCAAAGTTGGCAGTCCTGTTTCTTAAATACCTCCTGCAACGAAATATCCGGTATCAGGATGACTTGGTCGATCAACTTTTCAATTCCAGCGAAAAGCGACTCGCTCGCGTTCTTCTGCTGATGGCGCAATTCGGCAAAGAAGGGGTGTCGGAGATGCTAGTCCCCAGGCTAAGCCAGGAGACGTTGGCGGAGATGGTGGGGACAACACGTTCGCGAGTCAGCTTTTTTATGAACCGATTTAGAAAGCTGGGGTTCATCAACTACGACGTGGGTGATCATCTACGTGTCAACAGTTCTCTCCTCAATGTCGTTCTTCATGATGATCAGGGAACGGGCCCGATTTCGGAAGCCAACAAAGAAAATGCGCGTGCCGGTAAGAACGCCGAACCCCCGTCAACACCGGGCGAGCCGCCCGACAAAGAGCGAGCTAAAGGGCCACCTCTCCCGAGCCTCGAATGATGTCGGAGGGATGTGTGGCTTAGTGAACTTGTCTCATCCTTTGCGCTGGACGTCTTCGAGTAACTGTCCCGATACAAAAAAATATTGCGTATATCGACTGGATTTCGCAGACCATTGTCGTGCTAATTTTACTCACAGCTTAGTGCGTCAAGCATGGTACAACGTTCCATCTGCAAATCGGCCTATTTCGCCCTAATCCCATGGTGTTTTTGGTGATTAACCATGATGAGCATTATTGCTCAGAACAAATTGAATGGCTGAGTGAATATTTCCATGTGAAAACCGTTCCAATCGGAGAAGGAGTTTTCATCGTTGGACTAGCCGGACCGTCTGGGAGCGGCAAGTCGACAATTGCCAGGCATGTGGCCTCTCGTCTAAAAGGATGCGTTATATCCATGGAACACTATTCCATCGTTATGAACGATCTTCCTCTGGAGCAGCGGGCGAAAGAGAACTACGACGCACCCTTTGCAATGGACGTTAGCCTATTGGAAAGCCACGTCCGCAACTACGCGGCAGGCCATGCCATTGATACTCCTATCGTTGACTTTTCGAAACACCTGCACGTGACTGACCGGCACGAACGAATCCCCGCCGCGTCGCTGCTCATCGTAGAAGGTATTCTGGCTTTGCATTTCCCGCAACTCCGTTCGTGTTTTGATCTATTGATTTACTTGGAAGCTCCGGACAACGTCTGTTATCACCGGCGCAAGGTCAGGGATATCACCGAGCGTCAGCGCTCTCTGGAATTCATACAATCACAATATGAAAACAATGTGTTACCGGCAGCGCGCCGGTACTTATTACCCAGCAAACGCTTCGCCAATCTCGTACTAGACAGCGAGGCAGACCTGGCGACCGTGGAAAAGCGCCTTTACGACGCTATCGTCGAACAGCGTGCTCTCGCAAGAGTGCAATAAGCCTCCCTGCAGGAAGAGCTCGCGGGGTCTACTCGAACAGAGGTCACACTGAAAACTCAGACTCAGCTCCCACCGAATGTGGTTCGAGCCATTGTCGACAACCGTCGCCAACCCCGGTTCACAATTGGAGTCGAAATCAATATCCATACCCGGCCGTGCGGGTACGCTAGAAGTCACACCGCCTGAAACGCTCGCTGATTGTTGAAACCCGCCATCTGGAGTCAAACTCTGAAGCGCAACATGTTAGCGGATCATAAGACCTGCACGTGAGATTCCATTTTCAAGGCCGCATACCGCTGCGTCTGACACTCTACCACTGCGCCATTACTCCGTATTTCTTTGGAAGGGTCGAAAGTAATGGTCCCGCACTGTGCTCGTCGCGTGAGTGATTCTGCATGGCTTGCGCGGCCTGCGTGCGCTGACTACCGCAAGTCGGGTCAAACTGAGCGACCCGTTCGATGTGAGTACAGTCTTGACAAGTCAGGATAATACCTTCCGGCACTTTGCTGATTTTATACACCGTTCAGGCCTGCTCTCTTTTTCTTTACTTTCGATGGTGTGCAGCTTTGAACGAATTCGAAACGTACGCCATGGAATTGCCGGTACATCTTCCAAAGGCAGGACGATCGCACGTTGTCTTAGACATGTCGACATGTCCTCCATGCACGCCACAAATCCCCGTCATCTTTCTACGGTGGGTCGCGATGGCAAGCATTGTCCCGTTGCATTCCGCGCGTAAAGATCGGAGCTCGCTCAGGAGCTTCATATATTCCGAATGAGCTAGCCGATGGCGCGAATACAACAATTGGATGGCGGTAGCCTGCTCCTTGGCATTGGCAGCTTCGTAAGCAGCAAACAGCCAGCACCCATTTTCGTCTGCCGGGAAGCCAGTGTCTGGTATCACCGCAATTCTCCTCAGTATGCAGGATATCTCAACAACAGATAATCGCTACGTACCTTCAGGTCAGTTACTATAAGCTGCGTGACTACGACCTGCGGCAGACCGAACAGTTCTGACACAGCTCACCGACTTGTCCGTTGACGATGTTAGTACTTCGTGCGGGCTTAAACGATGCCAGCGGTGCTCCGTAATCTCACAACCGTTGAGTTCCAACATGACAATATCGTTTCTCGAAACAGGGAATACAAACAATCAGGGTGTTTGATTGCGAGATCGCCTGGGCAGATAATGCGTACTTTCGGTGTCTGATTGACTTATGTGGTTCCTGCACCGGTCATGACGAGGACGTCCGATTTGTGCGGGGCCCACATTCGCTCGCGACGCTCAATATTGTGGAAGACACGTGAGTCTCTTAGACTGTTCCTGCCGCGACTGAAGTTGCAGAGTCGCCATTCTCTTATCCTCATCTTGTGTCCTCCGACGGTAAGGGCCCGGACGTCTTCTTTGTAAAGAAAGTTGTTTCCGTTCACTCTGACACCCATCATTGCAGGGGCGCGGAGCGAATGCGAGTCAACCTTGGCTATGGCGTGTGTAACGTTTTGGCAGTTTATTACCCGTGTACTAGCTAGACGTTACATGTTCACTATTGCACAGTATTACAATCACCACCCCAGTTAACATCAGGATCATTTGATGGCTGTGTCGTTTTCGCTACAGGTGGTTGCAAGGCATTTTCGTCATGAGGAATGCGGACCCCAAGGACGTTCCGGGTTTGTGCGTCGAACATTTCAGCCGATTTAAAGTATGAGGAGATCTCGCAATGGACATGCCCAGAGTCCTTGTGGTGGAAGATGACGAAGCGGTGCGGATGATGTTGTTTGAAGGGCTGCAGCGCGATGGGTTTGAAGTCGTGGCTGCTTCGAACGTATGCGACGCGTTAAAGTCCATCACGACGGAACATTTTGACGCGCTGGTTTCAGATTTGCACATGCCGCTGGCAGGGGACGGTTTCACCGTAGTGAGCGCGATGCACCATACTCATCCTAATGCAGTGACTATGGTTCTTAGCGGGTATCCCGCGTTGGAAGAGGCTTTGTCTGCCATTTTGGATCAAGCCGATGAAATCCTCGCGAAACCCATACGCATCGCCGAAATCAAGGAGCTCATTCGCGGGAGGCTGGGCAACCCTCGCGTTACTAAGCGCGGCAAGCGCGAGTCGGTTGCTTCCATATTAGAGCGCGAGCTTGAAGGTACTATTCAGTATTGGTTGGACCTTGTGGAGCAAAATGGGGAGCTGACCTGTATTCAGCTGAATCGTCACGATCGCACCGGTCACCTTCCAAGGCTTCTCCGCGACCTCTCTTGCCGTCTACGAGGGGACTTGGGATTGATGCTTCGAGCTTCCGACGCGGCCCGCGACCACGGAGAGATGCGCCGACGACAGGGTTACACCGCAGCAATGGTGGTTGAGGAATCTCGCATTTTGCAGGTGAGTATCTTCAGCACTCTGCAGAGAAATTTGTCCTATGTAGATTTCAGCACAGTGTTATTGGATGTTGTGACGATTGCAGATGAGGTCGATTCCCAGTTAAAGCAAGCGATGTACAGCTATGTTACTCCGGCGGTTCCAGTCCACCAAACTGCCAGACTGCCGGTTTAGCACACCCCGCGTGCGAACACCAAGGTTTTCCGCTGTCGCAGAGCTTCGAGTCTGAGTAGTATTGACATCCCAGTTGCTTCTCAAGAGCCGTTCGAGCCCAACTCGGCTTGTTCACAGGGGACGCCAACTTTAATGTGAAGAATGTGCAATATTGACCAGCCATCCGCCTCGCGCCGCTGTATTGTGTGCGGCAGGGACACAGGGGAATGTAAAGTGTCCCACGCTTCTCCCCCGATGAGGCAGTACCCTAAGTTGCGCCGTATCCTCCCCCTTTTATCCGCTCGCCAGTTTACTGGCGAAGCCGTAACCAGCAGCTGCAACTACTAAAAGCAATCAATTAGGTGATGCGCGAATGATTGAGTTATAGAGGCAACGGTCGTGCCAACACAGCTCCAAGTTCCATCTTTTCTTCTTGAAGGAACGCAAGGCGCGGTAAATATGGCTTTTACAATATGGTTCACAAATTAACTGGAGGATAGAAATGGGGCGAGCGAAAGTCCTGATTGTTGACGACGATCCCGATCTGAGACGAGCACTAAAGATACGTCTGCGAGCCAACCATTACGATACCGTGCAGGCTTCTGATGGCTATTCCGCAATTGCAGTGGCACAGAAAGAGCAGCCAGATCTTATTATTCTCGACCTTGGCTTACCAGCCGGTGATGGGTTTACCGTTTTGAGGCGACTCCAGCAGAGCGATCCTCTATCGAACATCCCGGTAATTGTGTTGACAGCACGCGATCCTCTATACAATCGACTAAAAACCCTGCTCGCAGGCGCAGTGGCATTCATTCAGAAGCCTGCTGACAATCGCGAGCTATTGGATATGATCAGCGCGACGTTGCCGAACAGACGGACGGAAATAACCCTGCCTCGTGAAGGCTAAACAAGTGGTCTAGGAAGTTGGAGGCGATGTCGGAGGATTACATAAGAGCCCGCGTCCAGCTTAGCGGACCTCTGACTCCGGAATCTCTGTCGCATCCAGCCCGGGAAGACTGAGTGCTACAGCGACGAGAAGTTTCCTGGTTTCATATTTGACTTTTCTCTGTGCCGCACTTGTGGGTCCGACATCCATCTAACTAAGTTTTACTTGAGTCAGGCGGACAAGTTTCTGACCGTTCGTTAAGCGGCTGAAGTCAGGGACAACGGGTACTCTTTTTCCGGGTATTTTGATTTGTCCTACTCACTGGTGAAGTAGTCGACGCTGACGGGGTTCTCGAAGAGGGAATAATCGCGCGTCACTACGGTGATTCCGCTGTCAGTGACGTAGTAGCGCTCGCGGTCGGCTTCGCTATCATAGCCGATCGTGGTTCCCTCGGGGATGTGGACGTCACGATCGATGATGGCGTTCCTGATGCGGCAACTTCGTCCCACGTTTACGTGCGAGAAGAGAATGCTGCTTTCGATTTCGGAAAAAGAGTTGACGCGCACGTTGGGGGAGAGAACGGATTTCTGAACGGAGCCACCGGAGATGATGCAGCCAGAGGAGACCAGCGAGTCGACGGCGTGGCCCATACGTCCCGGTTCGGCGAATACGAATTTTGCCGGCGGATACTGGCGTTGATGGGTGCGGATGGGCCACTGGTCGTCGTAAAGATTGAAGACAGGAGAGACTGACACCAGATCCATGTTGGCTTCGTAGTAGGCCTCAAGTGTTCCCACGTCACGCCAGTAAAGAGCCTCTTTTCTATTCTCGTCCACAAAATTAAAGGCGTGGACGCAGTATTCGTCCAGCATTTTGGGGAGAACGTTCTTGCCGAAATCGTGGGCCGAATCGGGGTCCTCGGCGTCTTTCAGGAGGACTGGAATGAGGACGTCGGTATTGAAAATATAGATGCCCATCGATGCTGAAATCTTGGTCGAATCGTAAGGGGATCGCAGATCGGTGTGTTGCGGTTTTTCAAGGAAGCCGATAATGCGATTATCGCGGTCGATGTCGACTACGCCGAAGTGGCGGCACTCGGTTGGATCCATCACCAGGGTGGCTACGGTGACATCGGCGCCAGCGTCTTTATGTTGCTTGAGCATGCGCGCGTAATTCATTTTGTAGATGTGATCGCCGGAAAGAATGATGACGTACTTCGGCTGCTCGGAGCCGATGGAATAAATGTTCTGATAGACGGCGTCGGCTGTGCCCATGTACCAGTTCTCGCTGACGCGCTTCATGGGCGGAAGGATTTCGATGAACTCTCCGATTTCGCGGCCGTAGATGTTCCAGCCTTCGCGGATTTGGCGATTGAGCGAGAGCGCCTTGTATTGGGTGAGGATGTAGACGCGGCGCAGGTCGGAGTTGACGCAGTTGGACAGGGTGATGTCGATGATGCGGTAGATGCCGCCGAAAGTTACGGCGGGTTTGGCGCGGTCGCGGGTGAGCGGGTATAGGCGCTCGCCTGCACCCCCGGCGAGCAAGATTCCGAGCGTATCTTTCATCGCCACCCCATATGGATGCAACGTGCACTGCGAACGCTGCCCCAGTTCAACGCGAAATACTAGCATAAGGTGCGCGTTCTGGGTGTGCGGTTGGAAAGAGAAAAGCGGCATGACTGGCACGCCGCCTTCATCACAAATTCGGAAAGCGCCAGAGGTGATCGTAAACCAGCTTGGTACGGACGGGGTAGAGCCCATCCCCACACGAGCTTCACCGCGCAGAGACTTTACCACATGGGTTCACCGCCCAGCCTACATTTGGTTAGCAGTGGACGATTTTGTCGCTCTTGATGCCGCGCGTGGCATTGCGGGAGTCGACCACCAGCCTCGCTTCGTTGACGATCTTCTTGTAATCATAGTCGGAGTGATCGGTGATTATGAGCACGCAGTCGTATTGGCCCAGGTTGTCTAGCGAGGTACATTTCATCTGCAGATCATACTTTCGGCCTCGGCCTACGAAGGGGAAGTAGGGGTCGTTGTAGCTGACCTGGGCTCCCTCTTTTTGCAGCAGCTCGATGATGGTCAAAGCGGGCGACTCGCGCAGGTCGTCGATGTCTTTTTTGTAGGCGACGCCAAGGACCAGAATCTTCGATCCGTTGATCGATTTTTTGACGCGGTTAAGCGCCGAGATGGTGGAAGTGATTACGTTGTAGGGCATGGCGACGTTGATTTCGCCAGCCAGTTCGATGAAGCGGGTGCGGAAATCGAATTCCTTTGCCTTCCAGGAAAGATAGAAGGGATCAACGGGAATGCAGTGTCCGCCGAGACCAGGGCCGGGATAGAACGGATGGAAGCCAAAGGGCTTGGTGGCGGCGGCGTCGATGATCTCCCAGATATCGAGGTCCATGCGCAGGCAGAGCATCTTGAGTTCGTTCACCAGTGCGATGTTGACGCAGCGATAAATGTTTTCGAGCAGCTTCGTCATCTCGGCTGCGGCGGGTGATGAGACGGGAACGGTACGCCGGAAGATGGCGCCGTAGAACGCGGCCGCGATTTCACTGGCTTGGGAATCGACTCCGCCGATGACTTTTGGAATATCATGTCGAGCCACCTGGGTGTTGCCGGGATCCTCGCGCTCGGGTGAGAACGCGACCCAGAAATCGTTGTCTCCGGCTGAGCCCTTGCGGGAGACCTTGAGGCCCGATTTGTTTCCCTTTTCGAGAATCGGGATCATGACTTCTTCGGTTGTGCCGGGGTAGGTTGTGCTTTCAAGGATTACGATTTGGCCGGCTCGCAGATAAGGCGCGACAGCGCTGGCGGTATTGGTGATGTAGCTGAGGTCAGGCTCGTGGTATTCGTTGAGCGGCGTGGGGACGCAAATGATGATGGCGTCCATGGCGGTGATCTGCGCATAATCGGCGGTGGCTTTGAAGCCATTGGCCTTGGCGGCCGCAATCTCTTCGGGCGTGATGCGAAAAATGTAGGTGCCACCACTGTCAAGGGTGTCGATTTTTCGCTGATCGATATCGAAGCCGGTGACGGGAAATTTCTGCTCGCTGTAGAGGAGAGCCAATGGCAGTCCTACGTAGCCCAAGCCGATGATTCCGACCTTGGCCTCACGGGCATCGATGCGGCTTTTCAAATCGGTAGAGGGGGACGAAGCGACAAGTTGAGTATTCATAATTATTTCAAAATAATTCTAGCATTCGAGGCCGCGCCTGCCTTGCGGAAGCACGGCGGTCTTACGATTGTCTCGTGCACGATTTTCGGGGGATGATTGCGAACTTGATTACTGTCGTAACCGGTTTTACTCCGCATCGAGGTTTGTTAGTAATATGAAAGTGCATAAATGCGTCTCAGATGCGACTCTCGCGATTGCTGATGGTGGTTACTTTCCTGGTCGTTATCGTGGTGTTTGCCAGCCAGGCGGCTCGTTTTCTAGTGGTGGATGACCCGGTGAAGTCTGATGCGATTGTGGTTCTGGCGGGAGAAACTAACTTTCGTCCTGCCCTTGGTGCCGAATTGTTGCGAGAGGGAGTGGCTCCGCATGCATTTCTGGATGCCGAGACGCGAGACAAGATCTACAACGAGCGGTTGACTGATATTGCACAGAGGTATATCGATGGGCTCGGCGAGACAAAGCGGATTTCGGTGTGCCCCGTGTCCGGATTTTCAACTTACGGCGAATCCAACGATATAGGCCGATGCCTGCAGTCTTTGGGTGTTCATCGCGTTTTGATCGTGACCTCGGAGTTCCACACCCGTCGCGCCCTGATGATTGCTCGACATCGCCTGCCGCAATACGAGATTCACATGGCTGCGGCGCGTAATCCGCTGGAATTCGGCGAGGCGTGGTGGACCAAACGGGAGTGGGCGAAAACGACTTTTGACGAGTGGACGAAGCTGATCTGGTTTGAAATGGTCGACCGGTGGCAGTGAAGCAGCGACCGGTGGTGAGTGGTTGGTGGTCTTTGGCGGTATAAATAAGGTCCGCGTCTTCGTCCGGCAACCGGCAGCTTCTTCTTCGTGCGATACTTTGAAAACTGTTGATCTTTATGGAGGCTTCATGCCGCAGGTTACGATTACGGTGCGCAAGAACGGGTCTTTGCGGGTTGACGATCCGAACGGTGTGGTTGAAATGCTAGATGGCGATGGCAATAAGTACGATCTGTCAGGTAAGACGGCGTTCTCGTTGTGCCGCTGTGGCGCGTCGGCTAACAAGCCTTTTTGCGACGGTAGCCATAATAAAGTCGGCTTTCAGTCGGCCGACACTGCAATCAAGATCGGCTAGTTTTCCAACCCCTTTGAAAAAGGGACGTGGCGTCTGCGGGAACGAGACATTGTCGATACGAGAATCATTGGCGGCGTGCTATTGCCTAACTGGAAGCGGGTGGGCTTAATCGCGTGCCCGACGTGAGCTCGTGATCTAGCAGGGAATTATGGTCAACGGTACCGTGAATTATCGGCAAGGGTCTTTCCGAAGACGTTTTGCCTGTTAAATCGCATGGAGCATCTGCAAAAAACAGCGCACGCCATTCGACGCAGCACGCGCTTGCCGCTCGAAATACCAGTGCAGTTGACGAACCTGGATGCAGCACCATTCTGCGAACGGTGCAACACCACCCTGGTGAACGCTCACGGATGTGGCGTGATTGCGATGCGCGCGATCACGCAAGGCGTTCGGGTCCGAGTGGAGATCGTCTCCGCAAAACGAGACACCACGGCCCGTGTAGTGGAAGTCGTGCCATTGGGCGGGGACCCTGAGACTTGGCTCGTGGGGCTGGAACTGGAGACTCCGGGGAACTTTTGGGGGATTCAGTACGCGCCTTCGGACTGGAAGATCGAAGAGAATCGGCCGGCTGCGGCAACGGAAGTGCAAGTGAATCAAAACTCGGATGCGGCGACAAAGCTGATGCATCCGATCACACTGTCTCCGCCAATATCGTCGCCGGGAACGAAACGATGGCGCTTGACCGACATCAGCGCGGGGGCGTGTTACCTGGAGTCGACAACTCCATTTCCTGCATGTACTCCCGTGTTGCTCAGCATTCGGACGTCGGACACGGAGTGTCTGCTGGAGGGCGTGGTACGAGTCTCGCATGCGCCGACCGGAATGGGGGTCGAGTTCACGCCGGCAGAAGGGCAGGATCCTGCGCGGGTGGAGGAATTGATCAGCCGGCTGAAAAGCAGTCGTGAAGTTCCGCGAATTTTCGTTGGACGTAAAGAAGGCCAGCATGCGGCAGCGAACCTTTCCGACCAAATCGAGAGCGCGAAGCCCGACCCATTGCGGGAGTTGATTCGGACTGGCGCTTCACTGACGGCGGAAAAATTTCTGAACAATTTACACGCACATCGGGTGCGCAGCCAGCCCGACTCGCCGAGTGATCTATCTGCTTCGGTGCTCTTACCGGGACAGCCATAAATTATCTTTTTATCAGAGTCGCGTTTTATTGGACTTGCGGCGGTAACGCCGGATGGCGACGTTGAGCAACTACGGAGTGTTACACTGCCTCGTCAGAGGGCTCTGTGTCAGACGAAAATGTTCCATCGGGTGCGAACAAGGAACGCGACCGAACATTGGGAATGGGCGCCAAGATCACGCGCCGCGATTTTCTAAATGGGGTTGCGCTGACGGCGGGATCCGCCGCCGTTTTTGGTCTCGTCCCGCCCGAAATGTGGATTGCGGCTTCGGCCGATCTCGAAGCGCAGGATATTCCGGGTTACTATCCTCCCAGCAAAACTGGACTTCGCGGAAGCCATCCGGGGTCCTTCGAAACCATGCACAAGGTACGCGACGGCGGTTTTTGGGGGGATGCTCCGAAGGCCATCGACATGGGCGAAACTTACGACCTGGTGATTGTCGGCGGCGGTATCAGTGGGCTGGCCGCGGCACATTTTTTCCGCAGGGCTGCCGGCGACAAGGCGCGCGTTCTGATTCTTGAGAACCACGATGACTTTGGCGGGCATGCCAAGCGTAACGAATTTCGCGCGGGCGGGGGCGTGAGACTTGGGTTCGGGGGCACCTATTCGATTGAAAGCCCGGAGCCGTATAGCGCGGTCGCCAAGGGTGTGATTCAAGAGCTCGGAATTGATGTGCCTTCCTTTCCGAAGTACGTCAGCAAGGATCTCTATCGCTCGCTTGGCCTGAAGCCGCGCATTTTTTTCGACAAAGAGACCTTCGGGGCGGACAAGTTGGTCGCGAACGCCCTGCATACTGGCGGCGATGAGAGCGGACTTGCTGACGCAGTGGGTGAGACGAAGTTGCAGGAGTTCTTGAATCAGGTTCCTCTTTCCGAGAAGGCCAAGCAGGATTTCAAGCGTCTTGTCGGAGAGAAAAAAGATTACTTTCCCGGCTTGAGTTCCGATGAGAAGAAAGCTCGCATGGCGCGAATCAGTTATGCGAAGTATTTGACCGAGGTTGTGGGGGTGAGCGACGAACTCGTGAAGCTGTTTCAGGCTCAGCCGCACGGACTGTTTGGCGTTGGAATCGATGCGGTTTCGGCTCAGGATGCCTGGGGGCTTGGATACAGAGGTTTCGACGGGCTCAATCTGGATCCGAAGCCGGGTAAGGGAATGAATCGCGACGCGATACCCAATGCCGAGGCGGAAGAATATTTTTTTCATTTTCCGGATGGCAATGCCTCGATCGCACGGATGCTGGTTCGCAAGCTGATTCCGGCGGCGATTCCAGGAAGCACTGCCGCGGACATCGTGTTGGCGAAGGCCGATTATTCGAAGCTGGATGCGGCGGCGTCGCCTGTGCGAATAAGGCTGAACAGCACGGTGGTCAAGGTGAATCACCGTGGCGACCCGGCTACGGCTAAGGAAGTGGAAGTCAGCTATTTTACGGAGAACAAACTCAAGACGGTGCGTGCTGCGAACTGCATTCTGGCTTGCTGGCATGTGGTGATTCCGTATATCGCGTCGGAACTGCCCGATGCGCAGAAAGCGGCGCTGGCTTCGGCGCAGAAGGTTCCGCTGCTCTACAACAATGTTGTGCTGCGTAACTGGAATGCTTTTCAGAAGCTGGGCACCAGTTCGGTTTACGCTCCGGGCATGTATCACACGAGCATGAATCTCGACATTCCGGTGAGCATTGGCGGCTATGAGTGCACCAAAAACCCGGATGAGCCGATCGTGGTGCACATGATGAAGGCGGCGTGCAAGCCGGGACATCCGGCGCGCGAACAGCATATGCTTGGGCGCATTCAACTCTATTCGACGACATTTGAAACTTACGAGCGCAACATACGTGAGCAACTGGCGCGCGTAGTGGGTCCGGGCGGATTCGATCCGGCGCGCGATATTATGGAAATTACTGTCAACCGCTGGCCGCACGGTTACGCTTATGAATACAATTCATTGTTCGATCGGTTCTGGCTGGAGGGGACAGAGGCTCCATGCCAGGTTGCGCGCAAGCCATTCGGGCGGCTTGCGATCGCAAACGCGGATGCGGATGCTTATGCTTACACGGACTGCGCCATCGATCAGGCTTACCGCGCGGTGGGAGAGCTAAAGAGAAATTAGTGTGGCGCACGCCACGCGAGGAGGAAGCCCTATATGCCGGCGCGTTCGGCCAGTCGTCCTGCGAAATCCCAACCCAAGGCGGGCCGGCCGTTTGCCCCGGGGTACGGCATTGTTGGCGCTGGCGAGGGCAAAGGACTGCTTCCCTGGAGTTGGGTTGCGCGGAAGATGAACCAATGCCACACGTTCTGGCTGGCTACGATTTATGCCGGGCAGGAACGTCCGCATGTGATGCCGCTGTGGGGAGTGTGGGTGGATGATGCTTTCTTCTTTTCCACTGGACGCAAGTCGCGCAAAGGGCAAAATCTTGCTGCCAGTGGAGCCTGCACTGTAACTAACGACGATGGGGAAGAAGCGGTGATCGTAGAGGGATTGGCGAGTCCTGTCGAGGACAATTCGACGCTGGAGCGGGTTGCTACTGCTTATAAGAAGAAATACAAGATGGATCCGCGAGAGATGAAAGAGCCGATTTTCCGGGTGCAGCCCAGTCGCGTTTTTGGATTCGTAGAGAAAAGCTTTCCGAGGTCAGCGACTCGCTGGATTTTGTCAAGTGGTAGTCGTTACCAGTTTTAGTAGCAGCTCAGGATGGCACGAATTGGTAGTTGCCGTAAGGGCTGTTAATATGAAAAAATTTAGCCTGCTGTAAGTTTTCCTTCCCCTAAATGCCGCGGGCTGGCAAATGCGCTCTTGCAAGACGTGCGGATTGTCTGAACAAGTAGCTCAGCCCAGAGATATTTTTCTTAATCGACTCTCCGTTAAATGAGGGATGCCATGGCCGACCAAGTCGTTCTTGCCGGGTTGCACGAGCAGAATACTGGAACTGTGAATCATGGAAGGGGAGCGAGCCGCAGCCGCCGACCGCGTGCGATCCGGTGCGTTGTGGTCTTTTTTCTTGTTATTCTCGGACTTTCTTTGGCTTGGGGTCAGAACAATGTTTTGACCCATCATAACGACAATTCACGGTCAGGTCTGAATCCGAACGAGACTCTGCTCACGCCTGCGAACGTCAATGTGAGCAGCTTCGGGAAGCTTTTCACGCAGAACGTCGATGGCATCATCGTCGGGCAACCACTCTACGCGAGCAATGTTTTGATGAACGACGGCAATGTGCACAACGTGGTTTATGTCGCGACGCAGAACAACACCGTCTATGCGTTTGATGCCGACAGCACAGAGGGTAACAACGCTTCTCCGCTGTGGTCGGTGAGCTTGAACAATGGCGGAACCGCTGATCCGATCTCCGATTATGGTTGCACCGGACTAACGTACTACAGCCAGATCGGAATCATGGGCACGCCGGTGATTGATTCGAGTGTGACCACTCTTTATATCGTGGCCAAGACGGTGACGGGGACAGGGACGAATACGGTGCGCAACTTCAGTCTGCACGCCCTGGACGTCAGCACGGGTGGCGAACTTTTGGGAGGGCCGGTCGTGATCACCGGCACAGCGGCGTCGAGCGACGGAAGAGGAACTTTCGCGCCCGTGTTTCAAATGCAGCGTCCGGCGCTGCTGTTGCAAAATGGCGCGGTTTACATAGGATTTGGCGGGAACGGCTGCGACGTATACGCCTACAACGGCTGGCTTTTTGCCTACAATTCGCAAACCCTGCAACAGGAGGCCGCCTTCCTGGTGACTCCCGATGGGAATGCGGCTTCGATATGGCAAGGCGGAGCAGGACCAGCGGTGGACGAGAACGGATACATTTACGTGGCCACCGCCAACGGTACCTATGACGGCCCTGCCGGAGGCAACGATTTTGGCGACAGCGTACTGAAGATGGATTGGAACGGGAATGTCTTCGGCGTGTTGGACTACTTCACGCCCTACAACCAAAAGGCGCTGGCGCAGGCGGATCTCGATCTGGGTTCTTCTGGCCCGCTTATTCTGCCGGATCAGCCGGGCTTGTATCCGCATGAATTGGTGGCGGGAGGAAAACAGGGCACACTTTATCTCGTCAATCGAGATAACATGGGGCAGTTCAACGCGACGACGGATAACGTCATACAGGAAATTCCGAAGGCGGTGGTGGGTGAACTAACCGGCGTGCCTACGTACTGGAACAACAGCGTGTATGTGGCCGGTGAAGGGGACTACATCAAGCAGTTTGCGTTGGTCAATGGAACACTCACGCAACAGCCGGTTTCTGAGACTCCCATTTTCTTTGCCGGCCTCGGCCCGGCATCGACCTCGATCAGCGCGAACGGGAATAGCAATGGAATTCTCTGGGTGGTGCGGCACGGAACGCCGGCTCTGTTCGCTTATGATCCAACCGACCTCGCCCACGAATTTTGGGACAGCACGCAGGCTACGCAGTCACGGGACAAACTCGTGAC
>Ga0302176_10000253_pt1 | contig 36412 bp, 27 predicted proteins | sample I_Palsa_E1_1_FD_198787 | JGI IMG/M metagenome (GOLD analysis project Ga0302176, IMG submission 198787) | Peat permafrost microbial communities from Stordalen Mire near Abisko, Sweden - I_Palsa_E1_1 | ecosystem: Environmental > Terrestrial > Soil > Palsa > Peat permafrost | place: Sweden...
TCGCCTTCAATTTCGCCGGCATCTTCGGCGCTTCGCTGGCACCCTACATCGCCACCTGGCTGGCCAAAACCTACGGCCTGCCCTACGTCGGCTACTACCTCGTCGCCGCTTCCCTCGTCAACATGGCCGGCCTCCTCGCCATGCCCGAAACCAAAGACTCCACCCTTTAGCCGCTCTCTTACCGCCACTAATATTTTTGATTCCCTGATTCGACCCACTGAATTACCTGAGGATTCCCGCCTTTGCGCGCTCACGGTGACACCGGCTGCGGCTGCGAATTTGCATTGGGACTCGTATCCTCATATACCAGCCTCGTGCGCCGGCTCCCCTTCGTCGCCTCCACTCCATCCGCCACCGCCAGCGCCACGCACGAAACAAAAAATCCCGCGAGTGCCCCGCCCAATCCTCCCTCGAGCCAGTGATAGCTCGTACCGTGCGTGCCGTCCGCAACCGCGCCACCTACCAGACCGGCCAGGCCTCCGCCTACCGCCCCGGTGATCATCCAGCGTTTCAAATCCGGCGCCTGTCGCGCGCGAACCTGCACCATTCGACGAATGTTGCCTCGATCTACATCGTGCGTGAAGCCGAACTGCGGGTCATGGCTATCGACGATCGAAATTTCGAGCGCCAAGTCGCTCGCACCAAGAAAACTCCCCCGCAAGTATCGGCCGTCGATCAGCAGCACCTCAATCACGCTTCCCTGCTTCAACCGTTTCACCTTGTCCCAATCCGCAGTATTTCGCGCCGCCAATCCAGACGATAGTTCCGGCGCCAGAATTGGCAGCATGATCAAAACCGCAATCAGTCGGTGCATGAACATGAGCGCTCCTCGAACCGTCGCAACGACTCTAAATCCGCGAACGCGCCCCGCACCTCAACCGTTGTGACACTTTTCAAACTGTCCCAATCTGGAGAAATACCGGGAATAAATCGGGGACTACCTCGAGGAAGAAACCGCGGGCCCGCCAATAAACTGTTCGTAGCGCTTCAACTCCACCAGCGACGTCCGCGCCACCAGCGGAAACGGCACCACCAGCCGCGTCTTCGGCAAATCCGCCGCCGTGGCCAGATCGCACACCACCGCTTTCGCCTCTTTCAACCCGCGCCGCCAATGCGACTTCCGCGCGTCGCGAAATACCAAACCATCCGGCTCGAATCCCGCGGCCGCCAGCATAGTCCGCGCCATTTTCAGAAATCCCGGCCAGCGCGACGCCACTCCCAGCAAAACTCCCGGCGGCGCCGGCAACCATTCCGCCAGCGACGCCGGCACCGACCGCACCTGCAGCATCAACAGCTCGACTCCCTCCGGCACTTCCTGCCGCACCAATTTTTCCTTGCCCGCCAGCGAAACCGGAATCGCCCCGGCCATCTTCCGGGAAAGTTTGGCATCGTCGAGCCCGCAACTCTCCACCGGCAGCCGCACCGCCTGCCGCAATTCAAACGTCAAAATCCGCCGCAACTCCTCATCCGGCTCGATCACCAGAAAATGATCCGGCAATCGCACGTCAAACCAGTGCCGCAACCGCGCCCGCACCGTGGCCAACGGAATTTCCAGCCGTCGCGCCTCGCGAAAAAGTTCCGCTACCAGCCGGTCCAACGCAAACGTCGCCGATCCCGCCAGTGCCGGCTTCGTCTCGCGCACGTACACGCCGCTGCCGTGCCGGAACGCCACCCAAAGCTCGCGCTCCAGTTGCCGGTAACCGCTGCTCACTGTGTTGGGATGAAGCTGAAAACGCCGCGCCAGTTCCCGCGTGCTCGGCAACCGCTGCCCCGCCGGCAAATCCTCGCTGAGGATCCCCAGAATAATCTGGGTGACCAACTGCTCCCGCAGCGTCACCCCGCTATCGTGCGCAAACCAAAGTTGCATGCAGCGGCATTCTATTCCGCCGCGCCCAAAAATGACAACGCGCGCCGCCGCTTAAGTTTCAGTGTTTTTACGTAAGCGCGGCCGATTTCGAGGTACTTCTGTAGTTCCTTGGTATTCCCCAACAAGCCATCAGGCGCCTTCGCAATCAACTTCTCGTACAACTCCAACCTCTCCGCCGGTATCTTGCTTTTCTTCGCCCCAGCAGCCTTCGCCCCTGGCCTCCCATATCTTGCTCTCCAGCGCCACACATCACTTCCAAAGTCGCGGCGGCTCCTTCGGTTCCGGTTGGTCCAAAAACGTTCGCTCGACCCGCGCCCATAATCCCAGAAAGAATCCGAATACCAAGCAAACTGTCGCCGCCACCGTAAAAATGCGATGCCACGGATCGGCCAGGCTCTTCGTTACGGCAACAATCAGTACTGCCGCGCCACGCCCCTTGTTCGAGCTCACTTTGTCGTTTCTGCTGTCGAACGAACCAGTCGAACATCTCACCACTCGCCCGATCGAGGTTTAATACGCGTACGCCCTCAAAAACAAAAACACCACCACCCCCGTAACCGACACATACAGCCAGATTGGAAAAGTAATCCGCGCAATCCGCCGGTGCGTCGCAAACCGCCCAGTCAACGAGAAGAAAAACGTAGTCAGCACCATCGGCAACGCCACAATCGACAAAATCACATGGCTAGCCAGAATCGTCAGATACAAATTACGCACCCCGCCATGCCCCGGGAAAATCGTATCCCCATGGATCGCGTGATTTGCAATGTAGCTGACCAAAAACAACGAGGAAAACACGAACGCGGTAATCATGCTGTTGCGGTGCGAGGGAATATTGCGATGCCGAATAAAATAGAACCCAAAACCAAGCGCCACCGCCGCCGCCCCATTCAAAATCGCGTTCAGCGCCGGCAAAAATGTAAACCGCCCCACAAAACCCGCCGAGGCATGGTGCACATACAACAACCACAACAAAAACGAAACCGCCAACCCGCTAACCACCACAATCGCGCCCACCGCCGGCCGCGCCCCAATTTCCACTCGTTCCATGCCCAAGATTAAATCACAAAAAGGAATCACAACGCGACAAACCGAACGTCGCCGCAGCCGATTCCTAAGTCACTCTCGTCCGCACCGCACCATCAGCCGCCTCGCCCACCCCAGAAACCCCAAACTCCCGCGCCAGCAACTCATACGACCGTCTCCGATCCTCGTGCCCATGCACAATCGTCGTCACCATAATCTCGTCCACCGCGCCCTGCGCCGCCAAAGTCGTAATCCTCTCGCGCACCGTCGCCGGCGAACCCACCGTCAACCGCTGCCGCCCCTCCCGCACCGCCAACAGTTCCTCCGCCGTATACGGATAAGCCTTGGCCTCCGCCACCGAGGGCAACTTCCCCATCCTTCCGCCCTGCCGAAATCGCAGCATGGTCAATTCCGCTGGAGCCGCCAGCTCCCGCGCCTGCTCATCCGTCTCCGCGCAAATCACTGTCACCGCAATCAACGACTCCGGCGCCGACAAATAGCGCGAGGGCTGAAAATTGTCTCGATAAAACCGCAGCGCCCGTATCGCCGGCTCCGGCTGAATATGATGCGCAAATGCAAAACGCAATCCCGCCGACGCCGCCAGTTGCGCGCTGAATTCACTCGAACCCAGTAGCCAAATTTCCGGCGTGGCCGCATCTTCCGGCATGGCCTTCACCCGCGCGTACGGATGATTCGCCGGAAAATCATCGCCAAAAAACGCCAGCAATTCCGCCAGCTGCGCCGGAAAATCGTCGGAGTACACGGCTTCGCGCGACCGCCGCAGCGCCAGGGCCGTCAAAGAATCCGTCCCCGGCGCGCGTCCCAGCCCCAAATCAATGCGCCCCGGATGCAGCGCCTCCAGCACCCGAAATGTCTCCGCCACTTTTAGCGGCGCATGATTCGGGAGCATGATCCCGCCCGAACCCACCCGCATGCGCTGCGTCACATCGGCGACGTGTCCGATCATCACTTCCGGCGAAGTGCTCGCAATCAGCGCCGTATTGTGATGCTCTGCCAGCCAGTAGCGCCGGTAACCCAACGCGTCCGTCAGCTTCGCCAGATCCAAGGTATTGCGCAGCGCGTCCGAACTCGACGACCCCGACGGCACCGGAGAAATATCCAGCACCGACAGAGGGTACGCGCGCCCCCGCCCGTTCTGATTTTCGGTAGACATAGACACTTAGATGAAGCGAGGGAAATCGAGGACTCAGCCCGAAATCAGCCGGAAACAGAACCGGGCTGGCCCGTGAAAGTCGGCAATTCGCCGCTCATCGTTGGACCAGCCCGGACAAACCTAAAATTGCTGCGTGACCGCCCCGATCATGTTGCGCGTCGCGTCGGTGTCGAAAATCACCGCGGTGGTCGCATCAATCACGTAGTAAGCCACATTGAACGTCACATTCGGATTGGTTCCGCTGATCACCGCCGTGCCCCGTCCCGGCGCGGTCGTTGCCGTGATCACCGTGGTCAATATATTCACCGGATCGTTCGGAAACACCGCGCTGAAATTATTGACGTCAATCGTTCCGCCATTGATCGTCGAAACCGGCAATTGAAGTTGTCCGGTAACGTTCGCTTGAATCTGTGAAACCGCATTGTGAATCAGCCCTTGGCCCGCCAACCGGAACGAAACGCTTCCGGTAAACGTCGACGGCGGCGCCGATTGGAGAAACGCCGAACCTCCGGCCATCGCGATCGTATCCAGCTCCAGCAGCAGTGCTCCGCCTTGGGCCGTCGGGTACCCCGCAAACTCCGCGGTAGTCGCGCTGTCCGTCCCCGGGCACGCCCCACTCGCCAATTGCAGCCGCAAATCGATCCGGCTGGTCGTCGCATTCACCGCGTAGGTGCACGTCCCCATCGTCGTCCCGCCCGTTGGCGTCACCGTCCCGGCATTATTACTGTCGAAAACTCCGCCGGTAATATTCCCGCCGCCATCCGACGTGAAGATTCCGCCCGCCGTGTACAAACCGGTCGCGGAATTTCCGCCCTCGGTGAACGGATAATTTCCGCTGGCCAGTGTCGCCGGCGAAAACGATGTACCCGCCGCGCCAGAAAACACATCGCCCGCCAGAAACGCGTTCGCGTCCGATTCCACGATTCGTAAGTGAGTGGAGTCGACCACATAAAACGCATATTTGATCGAGCCGCTGTGCGTACTGCTCAACGTCAGCGTTCCGCGTCCGCTGCCCGGAAAGGTGGGATCGAACGCATAGGACCCAGCCAGCGTGGTGTCCGACGCCGAGATCGTCCCGTTGTCGTTGACGTCCAGCACCGCACCGGAATTCGGAATCGTGCCGGTACCGGGGCTGATAAATCTTCCGGCGATACCCAGCGGATGAAACGCCGTATCCGCTCCGGCCACTCGGAACACATAATTTCCACTCACCACCGAAGCCGATCCCGATAGCGCGTCCACATTTTGCTGGTCCAGCGTGCCGCTGCCGGTAAAACCCGCATCGAATCGTGTCAACAAACCGTGCTGGTTCGTCGACAACACAAACTGCAGCGTGTTAATCGTCCCTTGCCCCGACCCGGAATTCAGCGAAATGGTTCCGCGTCCGTCGGGGGTTACTGTGTAGGTCCCCGAAATCGGAACTGCGGTCGCCGCGCCGCTGGTGAAACCGGTTTGATCTTGCACTCCGGTCACAATGTGTCCCGCCCCGTCCGCCTGGAAACTGCCCGCGGCCGCTATAAATCCGGTCTTGTCATTTCCCGAATACGAAAATGAAAACGGCCCGCGCAACGATGCGTCGGAATACGCAATCGTCGCTACGGCCATCGCGGTCACGGTTCCCTGCACCGCTGAAATCGTTACCGTTCCCCCGGGAGGCGGGAAAGGCGGCGCCGTGTACAAACCTGCCGAACTGATCGATCCTACATTTACCCCGGCGACCGGCGCCACGCTCCAGGCCACGGTAGTGACGTTCTGATTGTCGAAAATTGCGCCGAACTGAAAGGTCGAACCCGCCGGAACCAAGGCCGTCGTCGGATTCACGCTCAGCCCTTCGCCCGCGGTCAACGTCACTACCACGCTGTTCGAAGTGATGATCACCGTATCGGTCGTCGATCCCGGCGTTCGCGGCGTCGTCGCCGTAATTGTCACCGTGTTTCCGCCAGCTCCGGAAAGATCCACCGGCGCAGTGTATTGCCCCACCAGCGCGTCATTCGTCGACGGTACGATCGTGCCGGTCGCCGCCGTACCGCCGGCCACTCCGTTCACCAGATACGTGATCACCGGCGTCGTGCCGCTCGCGTTCGTGGGATTCGAAAAGGTCACCATCAACGAAAAGCTGCTGATCTCGCCGGCCGGCACGTTGGCCGTGGTCGGGCTGAACGTCAGCTCCGTGACCTGCACGGTGCCCCCGGTCCCGCCGCAACCCGTTACGCCCAGCACGCTCGCCACCGCCATCATTGCCAGCGCCAAGGCCGAAATTCTCTTATGCATTTACCAGACTCCCTTGATTTGTTTCGCAGCGGTTCCCGCTATCGTCAGTTCTATTCTTGAATGTTTGCGCAACTCGAAAACCGCCCAGTGCACGCACCCGTACGAACTTATTCCCGCTCCAAAATAAAAAAGTTCCCTTGTTTGAGTAACTTGCCTGAATAAAGGTTGCCAGTTGATCTGTCCGCACCCAACTCTATATTTGCCGGCCGATAATCGTCATAATCCGACCAAATTCCGCCCTACATTAATAACATTGCCCCGCCTTTGTGCCAAATCTCGAAGCGCCCCCCGCCCCGATGATTTATGCCAATTTATGCCAATCTAGGCCAACCTAGCCCCGCTGCTCGTCACCCCCAGTCGAATTGCGTTATCATTGGCGTGCAACCTTAATTCCTTTGCTGCGCTTTTGGGCTGCAGGTGTGGCCCGGAACGAACGCACTCAAAACGGAGATACGCATGTCCCTCAGGTTCAAATCGAGCATTCTTGCCCTGGCCTTCGCTGCCGCCTTCGTTCTTTTCGTTCAGGCCCCGCTGCTGCCGGCCTTCGCCCAAACTTCCAACTGGCAAATCGATCCGGCCCACGCCAACGCCCAATTCAAAGTCACTCACCTTGGCATTTCGAAAGTCCAGGGTGAATTCACCAACGTGACCGGCACCGTGCAGCTCGACGAGGCCGACCCCACCAAATCGGTGGTCAACGCCACCATCGACACCGCTACCGTCTACACCCGCAACGAATCCCGCGACAAAGATCTGAAAGACAATTTTTTCGAGGTCACCAAGTATCCGACCATGACCTTCGTCTCCAAATCCATCACCCGCGGCGCCGATGGCAAGCTCCAGGTCACCGGCGACTTCACCCTCCACGGCGTCACCAAACCCGTTACCTTCGCCGTCGACGGTCCCACCGAAGCCATCAAAGATCCCTGGGGCAATCAACGCCGCGGCGCCTCGGCCACCGCCACCATCCACCGCTCCGACTTCGGCATCACCAAATACCCCGGCGTAATCGGCGAAGAAATCGCCATCGCCTTAGACATTGAATTCATCAAGAAGTAAAGTACGTGACGAAAAGTTGCCGGCATCACGACTGCCCAGCGTGCGCCGCCATTGAGCGTAACTGACCAAGTCCAGCGCGCAGCGCCGCCACCGCCCCCTCACTTTCGCCGTAACTTTTCCGCCACAACCCTCCCAACCCCCGCAACAATTTTCCCGTCCCCGTGTTTTACTCGCTTATAGATGCTGTAATTCTGTTTCCCAAGCATTATCAGTAAAACCAATTCCACATGAGGTGATAATTCGCATGAAGACTCTGTCCCGTTTTGCCCTGGTGGCCGCGGCTCTTGCTTTTCTTCTCCCGCTGACCTCCCAGAATATCCTCGCGCAGGGTCGTCATCCTGCGTACATCCACGCTCTCGCCGATTTGCGGGACGCGCGGGCCCATCTCCAGCATCGTCCTGACGGCAGCCCGATTCACGTCGAAGAGCGTCAGGCCATCGAAGAAATCAACCACGCCATCGATGAAATCAAGAAAGCCTCGATCGACGATGGCAAAAACATCGACCAGCATGAACCGGTCGACGCGCACCTGCCCTGGAGCGGACACCTGCACCAGTCCCGCGACCTCCTGGACAAGGCCCATCACGACGTAGCGCAGGAAGAAGACAATCCCGAAACCCGCGGCCTCCAGGCTCGCGTTCTCCAACACATCGATCGTGCGCATCACCACGTCGACGAAGCCCTGGCCATTGCCGAAGCCCATTAAACATCTGCAAAAAAAACAAAAGTCCCTGGGCCGCCAGCACGCTGCCCAGGGACTTTTGTTTTGACTCGATCACGCCGTGTGTCCGCCGATTCTCCGCACGCCACACACCCGCTTCGGCCGTCATCCAGAGAGGCGCAGACGAAGCACCTCTCTTCGATCTCAGCCGTCACTTTATATATTGTGCGCTGGGCTTAAAGTCCACCAACCCGTCCCGATAATCGATCTTGATTCGCAACAAATACAGCACCTGCATTCCCAGCAGCCCCGAGATTTCCGTTCCAAACGACTCGCTCATCCGGTTCATATCAATCGCCAGCAGACCCTGGCCCTCCTGCCTGATATTTGCGAATTGCAGCGTCGCGTTGTCCGCCGCATAGACCTTGTTGACCTTGCCCGTCACGCCCGTCACCACGTAATGCTGCGTCAGATCCACATGCGTGACTGCCTTAGCCGCCGACAGCGATAGCTCATTGTCGGTCGAGCCCGTATCGATCATGAACAGCCGCGACGGCGTGGAATTCACCGACGTCGGAATCAATAGTGCGTGGCCGACTTGAAAAATCTGCGTGTAATCCTTCATCTCCGGCGCGATGTAGCGGTCGTGCCAGCGCCCTTCCGCGCTCGACTCCGAATCGAGCGAGGTTTGCGCTTCCGCTTCGTCCGGCAGTCGGGGCAGTTCGCTCAATCTCAATTTGGTCTGTTCCATGTAGATATCGACCAGGTAATTCCGGAAAACATTCGCGCCAATTAATCCGTCCACCCCCGCCACCGTTCGCTGGTTTTGCACCTCCACCAGACAGTCGTCAAATTCCAGTGCCCCAATTTGAATCTTGTCCGCGTGCCCCACAAAGCCTTTCCCCTTTTTCTCTTCCTGGTCCCCAATACCTTTCACCGAAACTTCAAACATCGACTTCACGCCCGCTTTGCTGGCCAGGTTCTGATTAATCACAATTCCCCCGGCGCCCGTATCCAACTGCAACCGTGCCGGAACGCCGTTGATTTTCATGCTCAAACCGAAGCCCGAAATGCGCTGGCCGCTCTCGAATAATCGTTCGAGCGGCGCCTCGGTCGATTTCACCGGCGTCGCCAGCCGGCACGCGTTCTTCGGCGAGGCCTTTCGCTCCTCGAGCGCGTCCAGTTCTTTTTGGGTATCCGCCTTGGTCGCCTCGTCCCCAGCCTGAGCCAGATCTTTCTTCAGCGATTGAATGCGTTCGTCAATGCTCAGCGTTCCAAAATACGCCCGTTGAATATCCGGATCGTTCGGATCCAACTTGAAAGCCTGATCGATGTCCATCTTCGCGTGCTTCATGTTCCGGGACGCCGCATGCACCCGGTACAGTCCCCAAAAAGCCCGCGCATCTAGATCGCAGTTCTGAATCGGTTTTACAAAGGCCATTTCCGCATCGGCAAATTTCCCCTGCCGGTAATAAACCTCTCCGAGCGCTACGATCGCGGGCGCTCGGCCCGGCGTCAGCTCCATTGCCTGGTTCGCCGCGCTATACGCGTCATCGACCTTATTCTGTTCCAAATAAATCCGGGCCAGCCCAGCGTACGCGGCGGCCGCATCCTGCCCGCCATTCGGCAGAATGTCCTTGTACGCCGCAATCGCCTCGTCGAACTTTCCGGTTCGGTAGAGTTTCCGGGCCTTAATCAACGGACCCGTCAGACTCGAATTCACTTCGCACTGTTTCGTCGTGGTCTTCGCCGCTTGCTGCGGCAACGCCATGGCTGCCGCCGCACTCGCGTTATGCTGCGCCGCCGGTATCCCCGCCGGAAACGCCATCGCCCACACACAAACCATCGCCACGCCCTTCATTCGCCGCTTCTCCACTTTTCCTCCCGAGTCCAAAGAACGCCATCATCCATAACCGCTTTAGCGGTGTCGGCTCTGTTTCTTATGCAAACAATTCGCGATCGATCACCGCCCGCCAGCGCCCTAAATAGGTGGCTGGTGATACCGCTTTGCGTCGTACGTAAAATTCACCAAACCGTCCCGGTAATCGATCTTCATGTCCAGCATCCGTAACATCGCAAAGCCCAGCACGCCCGAAAGCTCCGTCTCCAGCCAATCGCTCAAATGGGTCAGGTCAAACGCAATCAGATCCGTTCGCTCCTGCCGGAAATGTGAAAACTGAATCGTCGCCTTCGACGCGCTATACACGTCTTTCACGTTTCCGCTCAATCCCTTCACTTCCCGATTCTCATCAGGCCTCGTTACGCGATCGCCGCCGGCCGTGCCCCCTGCCTCAAACGGGGATCGCTCGCGGCGCTGCCTGCCCAAATCCACGCGCCGCTTCGCGCGACATTCTGTCGAACCGTAACTGCTCTGTCAATTGCACTTCGTTATCGCCCACGCTGCTGTCGCCGCTCCCTCCACGCGCCCTTCCTCGCCAGCTGCCCGCACTCGCTTCGCTACCTTTCGTTGCGACCCAGGTGTTCCCAGTCTATAATCCCGCTGCAAATGCGCCCTCCGGCCATCCCAGTTCTCCCGATCCACCATTCGTCGCGTCACGACCAGGCCCGGAATTTCGCACGCGTCGCAATCGCGCGGCCTCATCCAATTTCGGAGCCTCACCGATGACCCTCGCGGCCGGCAAAAAACTCGGCCCCTACGAAGTCCTCGGCCCGCTCGGCGCCGGCGGTATGGGCGAAGTCTATCGCGCCAAGGACACCCGCCTCGACCGCACCGTCGCCATAAAAGTTCTCCCGATGCACTTGTCCGCCGATTCCGACGCCAAGGCCCGCTTCGATCGCGAAGCCCGCTCCATCTCTTCCCTCTCGCATCCGAACATTTGCCACCTCTACGACGTCGGCCACCAGGACGGCACCGACTTTCTCGTCATGGAATTTCTCGAAGGCGAAACGCTCGCCTCGCGCATTCTCAAAGGTCCGCTCTCGACCGAGCAAGTCCTGAAAATCGGCGGCGAAATTTGCGACGGCCTGCAAAAAGCCCACAAGACCGGCGTCGTGCATCGCGACCTGAAACCCGCCAACATCATGCTCACCAAAACCGGCGCCAAATTAATGGACTTTGGCCTGGCCAAAAGTACCCAAGCCGTCGCCCCGCCCTCCTCCAGCATGACCAGCCCGCTGATGTCTCCCACTCCCAGCGGCCCGCTCACCCAAGCCGGCACCATCGTCGGCACCTTTCAATACATGTCGCCCGAGCAAGTGGAAGGCAAAGAAGCCGACGCCCGCAGCGATATCTTTTCACTCGGCGCCGTTTTCTTCGAAATGGCGACCGGCAAACGCGCCTTCGAAGGCAAGACCACCGCCAGCGTCATCGCCGCCATTCTCGAACGCGATCCGCCCCCCGTTTCTTCCATTCAGCCCAATTCGCCGCTCATGCTTGATCGCCTGGTGAAAACTTGCCTGGCCAAAGATCCTGACGACCGCTGGCAGACCGCCCACGACGTAAAACTTCAGCTCCAAAGCATCGGCGAAGTCGGCTCGCAACTCCTGACCCACGCCAGCGGCCAAGCGGCACCAGGCAGCGCCGCCGCCACCGAAATTTCCGAAGTCGTCGCCGCAGCCGCCGCCAAAGCGCAATCCCGTCGCAATCGAGATCGCACCCTCCTCATCCTCGGCACCGCGCTCATCACCGCCATCGTCGCCGGCGCCCTGGGCTATCTCGCCCATCGCGCTACCCCAGAAGCCGAAACCACCCTGAGCGCCACCGTTACTCTGCCGCAAAATCTCCGCGTCGAGCCCTTCAACGTTTCCTTCGCCTTTTCCCCAGACGGTCAGAAGCTCGCCTTCTCCGGCATCGGCGAAAACGGCACCAGCAGCCTCTACATTCGTCGGCTCGACGCCGATACGCCGCAACTCCTGGCCGGCACCGAAGGCGCCGCCTCTCCTTTCTGGTCCGCCGACGGCCGCTCCCTCGGCTTTTTCGCCGACAAAAAACTCAAACGCATCGACGTTGCCAGCGGTACCATCTCGGTAATCGCCGACGCTCCCGCCGGCCGCGGCGGCACCTGGAATGCTGCCGGCGTCATTCTCTTTACGCCTTCCAATCAGACCGGCCTGTTCTCGGTTTCCGCTTCGGGCGGCGCGCCCACCCAAGTCACCACCATCGATGGCGATAAACCCGGCACCGATCGTCTCCCTTATTTTTTGCCCGATGGCAAACACGCCCTCTTTGTCCGCAGCGGCTTGCAATTTACCGTGCCGGGCACCATCTATGTTCTTGATCTCGCTTCGAAGAAAATCGAAAAGCTGCTGGACGCGGACAGCGAGGCGCAATACGCCGAGCCCGGCTTCCTGCTCTTCTCGCGCGACGGAAATTTAATGGCGCAGCCCTTCAACGCCGCCACCCAGAAACTCGGCGGCGAGCCGGTCGTGGTCGCCCAGCAAGTCGCCTTCAACGCCTATCGCCGCGCCTCCCAATTCGCCGTGTCGAATTCCGGAATGTTGCTGTACGCGCCGGATGCCGGCACGCCCATGAAGCAGGTCACCTGGTACGGTCTGGAGGACGGCTTGGAATTGGCCAAGGTCGGCGATCCCGCCCGGGTCACCGAACTCGCCCTGTCCCCGGACGATCGTCACGCCGCTGCCGTCGTTTCCGCCGGAAAAAGTTCTACGGTCACCGCCGACACTTCGGTCTGGCTGTACGATCTCGAACATCCTGGCTCGACTCGCCTCACTTTCGCTTCCGGCGCCTTTGCCACTCCGATCTGGTCTCCCGACGGCCAATTCGTTTTTTTCCTCAACAATCGCGCGCCCGTGACGATTTTCAGAAAGTCCGCTCACGGCGATTCCGAGGCCGAGCCGGTATTCACCGATGGACTTCTGCATTCCCCGAATGCCGTCGCACCCGACGGCCAATCCCTCGCCACCGAAATTCAGAATCCGCGCGATTTCCGCATCGAGTTGCTGTCCCTGCAGCCCAATAGCAAACCCGAATCGTTCCTGGCCCAGGACTCCAACGTGCGTGACGGCTCGTGGTCGCCCGACGGCAAATGGTTTTCCTACCTCTCCGACGAAACCGGGCGCTACGAGCTCTACGTCACCTCCTATCCCGATCACAAAGGCAAATGGCAAATTTCCAAGGACGGCTTAATCACCGGCGGCTGGCTCAGGGCCCCCAACACCCTGGCCTACCAGGGCACCGACTCCAAGCTGTACCTCGTCGAAACCTCTTCTAAGGGTGGAGAGTTCAACATCGTAAAAACGCGGGTCGCTTTCGGCGGTAAGCCTCTTCCTCCACTTCCCGGATTTGTCTTCGTTCCTAAAATAATCACCAAAGACCTCAAGCGCATCGTGCTCCCCAAGCCCATCCAAGACAATTCCCGCACCTACCTAAACCTCCGCACCAACTGGACCGCAGACCTGAAAAAGCCCTAACCCCGCAAGCAGCGCAGCGCCGCTCCGCCATCGCCGTCGCAGTTCCGTGTGCCCCATCCTTCACGCCGTCCCCGAAAGGTGGGAGCTGTTGCAGTCGCCTCGGGTTTTCTCTTCGCTTCAGTTGTCATCACGAGCGCAGCGAGGGACCCGCTTCAAATTCCGGAATTCGTCGCGTTTCCGCCGCTGCAGCTGCCACTGCGCCGTCGCATTCGTGGTCGGAGCCGCCACTCGTCTATGCCGTCATCCTGAGCGCAGCGAAGGATCTCGTCCATGAAGCGCGACGCCGGCGCCTCCGCTGTGCGCCATTGCGCTGCGAACCGCAGCACAATTTCCTCAGCTCGAAAGCCTGAGCAAACCCGGCGCGTCAGCGCCGCACCCTAAAGCCGCGCGAATCGCGGCACAACTTCCTCAGCCCGAAGGCCTGAGTAAACCCGACGCGTCAGCGCCGCACCCCAAAAGCCGCGCGAACCGCGGCACAATCATGACGCGCGACGCCGGCGCCTCCGCTGTGCGCCGTTTCGCCGCGAACCGCGTCACAATTTCCTCGGCCCGAAGGCCCGAGTAAACCCAACGCGTCAGCGCCGCACCCCAAAAGCCGCGCGAACCGCGGCACAATCATGAAGCGCGACGCCGGCGCCTCCGCCGTGCGCCGTTGCGCCGCGAACCGCGGCACAATTCCTCAGCCCGAAAGCCTGAATAAATCCGGCGCGTCAGCGCCGCACCCTAAAGCCCCGCGAACCGCGGCACAAGTTCCTCAGCCCGAAGGCCTGAGTAAACCCGGCGCATCAGCGCCGCACCTTAAAGCCGCGCGAACCGCGGCACAATCATGACGCGCGACGCCGGCGCCTCCGCCGTGCGCCGTTTCGCCGCGAACCGCGGCAGAATCTCCTCAGCCCGAAAGCCTGAGTAAATCCGGCGCGTCAGCGCCGCACCTTAAAGCCGCGCGAATCGCGTCGCTCCTCAGACGCCGTTCGCGCACGCCTTTGACTTCGTCGTCGTGCTCGCGCTGCGCTGTTGACATATCGCTTACGTATTCGTTAGGGTATCTGCAACCGGAGTGCCGCGCTGGCTTTTCAACGCGGCGGGGAGACTCACATGCAGCTAAGCGATATCCAGAAGCAAATGATGAAGACCTTTTTGCACTTGCGGGTGGGGATTGGTGTCCTTGGCATCGTCTTCCCCTTCCTGCTGTGGTGGGGCGGACGTATTGTCTACCACCTCCCTCAGGCCGATTCGATGAGCGCCTACTATCACGCCACTCCGGCCTGCCTCGACATACACTTGACCGTTCCGGGGCAATGCGAAGTCGATCCCCAGCATCCCCTGCCCCTGCCCACCGGCCAAGGACCGATGCGCGACTGGTTCGTCGGCGTCCTTTTCGCCATCGGCGTCGGCTTGTTTCTGATCAAAGGCTTCAGCGTCTGGGAAGACTGGCTGCTGACCATTGCCGGAATCCTCGCCGCTGTAGTCGCCACCAATCCCATGCCCTGGGTCCCCGGGAAACCCACCTGGGACCACGTGCATTACATCGCGGCCGTCACCTTTTTCATTCTCATCGGCCTGGTCATCTGGATCTGTTCCGGCAAGACCCTGCAATTCATGCCGCAAATTCCCGACCGCGATAAAGTGATCGCTCGTTTCAAACGCACCTACCGCGCCCTGGCCATCGTCATGGCCGCCTCTCCCTTCGCCGCCATTCTCCTCTTCAAAGTCTTAAAGCTACCCCAAGGCATTTTCTGGGCGGAGGCCGCCGGCGTAGTCTCCTTCGGCGCATATTGGCTCTTCAAAACCAAAGAGCTACGCCTAAGCGACGTAGAAGCCCGAGCCATGCGCGGCGAAATCCATATGGACACTTCAAGTTTGCGGTGAGGCACAGATCTGTGGAAACAGCGGATGGTTGTGTTGTAAATCGAAGATTACTTTCTGCGGCGATGTTTTTTGACTAGTTGGCTGAGCGACTCGGCCCCACTGTCTTCTAATACCGTTTCCAGTTTCGCGTCGGAACGCCAGTCGCTAAGGAAATCGTCGCCGTACGTCTTCCGAAGTGTGCCGACGCGAGTATTACCGTGCTTCCGATCGATCTCGCCATCTTTGTCACGGTGCCGATCGTCGAGGCCTGGCTCTTTCATGGCGAGATCCTAACAGATTCGGATAACGCCGACCACCTACTCGCTTTTGGGGGTATTAGAACTCTCGTGCGATGACACGGCAATCGCCGCCTTGACCACCAGTTGGCAGCTCTCGCAGCTGTGCTCTGGTTTGCGATCCCAATCACGGACCATAACGCGGCCGCACTGGCAAGTGCGAATTTTTCGGTTCATCAGCTCGAATACGGATAGCTCCGGGAACATATATTTGAGGACTAGAAGATTGCTAACTCCATAGTGATTGCTGGAACGGACTCCCTGGGTTTCTTGAATAGCGCCGATCTGCTCAACCACGCCGGCATCTTGCCACGACCGAACCTTGGTCATTCCGGCCTGTTGGGTAAATCGAAAAACATCCGTGTATACGTTCTTAACGGTAAAATCTGCCCGACGCATTTTCTGCAGGTCCCTAATAATATTGTCTTCGAATAATTCGTTTGCATAATTTTTCGCGAACACGTCAAATCCTTTTACTATCGCCGCAACTGACAATTCTCTTGCGGATGAATCCATTTCACTTTGTTGATCCAGGATTTCTTTGCAAATTCTAATGATATTTCGAGGCGAGCCTTGACTAAAGAGCGCTACGGCGTTATCGAGTTCGTGTCGCACTTCGGGCGCTGAAATCGAGCCAAGTGAGCCGACGTGGTCGGTGCTATGTGCGAGAAGTCTTTTGGACAACATCTGCCGAAGCTGCGGCACCTCCCAGTGTAGGTTGTAGTATTTGACCCGGTCGGGACGGGCCGCCGACCTGTACTCGTCCATAAGCAAGTCCCAAAGGAAAAACTTGAATCCGAATCCCTTGAGTTCGAGCAGTTGCAGGTCGAGCACCAAGGGCGAGATGAATTCGAATGAATTGCTTCCTTTGTTGCTGGTTAGAGCAGTCTCGTCAACGCGGTCAACCAGAACGTAAATGCACTGATACCCTAACTTTATCGCTAGGCTCGCGAGGACCTCGAGCTGTCCGATCTTTTGTCCGAGGTGGCCAGAACTCACTCGAAACTTCTCTATCTCGGCCGCTCCCAATCCAATTCGATGTAACAGAGAATTTAGGATTAAACCAATTGGACCTGTGAAATTGTTCCACCACTCTTTTGCCTTGTCCGACAAGTTTTGAACCGACTGGATCGCAAGCTTTAGTTCAGTCGAGTCGATTTCGGACAAATATTCCTTTGTGAAAATATAGATCAGATGTCGATCGTCATTCGTAAACGACTGTATTCCACGTTCCGCTACTGAACTCAAGACCGCGACAAGCAACAACCGAACGATACTGCGAAGGTGATAATCGAGGTCGATATCCTTCAGGCGCAGATTCGATACCGCGAATCGATTATATGTAATACACATGAAGGGCTCTGTAAGGCTTGAGAGTTCAAGCATCCGCTTCAATGCAGTCTTACCCCCACCCCGCGGCGCGAAAACCACCGCGGATTTCGGCGTAGCCAGGTCGCCATACACGGCCTTGAAGAAAGGAGGTTCAATAAAATAGCTTTTAAGAAGGTCCTCTTCATCAGCATTCGTTTTCGCAAACGGGTCCAATGTGAACCCGAGCGAATGTAGCAGGTCGCTGTAACTCATGCGGTTCTATCTCCTCCGAACTTAACGTGTGACCAGACTATTGTGATCACTACTCCAAGGCGATATCGGTAATCCGTGAGGATTGGCTAGTTCGAATGAACAATACCCCCGGGTTCCGGCCTAGTGTTTCGTCTTCGACCCACGCTGTGGCGCTATGTAGCCTTCCTGTACATTCGCAATAGCGTTGTCTTTGACGATGAAATAAGAATGAATTCTGAAGTCCTCGTGTCTTTCGTTCTTCACGAAAATATCGAAAGGTGTCATCCCGTCCTTATTCTTGAGCGCTTCCTGTAGGATGAATGCATATGCGGGAGCCGTAGCCAGTTCGCAGTTGAAAGTCGATTGCGGGCTAACGACGCTGCCCTCAGGAATCGTCAGCGCGACCACATCCGCAATCTTTACTCCGCTCACGGTCACGTTCGTCCGGCCCATGTTGAGGATCACTAGCCTCTTGTCTGCAGGCGAGTAGGTTGTGGTGACCGATACGTCGTAGAAGAGCGAAAGCTCCTGTTGGATTGCGGCGTTCATGCCCTCGGTCGTGCTCTGGAGAGCGGTCAGTGTCTTTGCCGTCGCCTCAGAACTCGCCTGTAAGGCGGCGAGCGTTCCTTGAATTTTGCCAAACGCGGCTTGCTGTTGTTTTCCTTCCTCAAAGCCAAGACGAAGCTCTGCACCGATTAGAATAATCACAACCAGCTCAAGGATCAGGTCGCGAATCGAAACTCTCGAGTCCACGCGCCTAGCGAGCTCCTCGAGATAGAAACGAGCTTCTGTAAGTAGCGCCGTTCTAACCAACTCGCCTGCGCCGTCTGCCGCAGCAAAACAGTCGTTTGCTTTTTGCCGAAGCTGTTTCTTCGTCAGCTTCTCGAATTCCTCAACTCTCACGTACCCACTCATACCACACCGGCATTCAAATGTGGATCGTCAAAAGTGTTTCGATGGCTAGATGCGCCGTCAATCCTGCGTAATTCGGTCGTGGTCAACCCGTTGCTATGACGAGATGCTAAACTAAACGCCCAGCTGATTCCGGAGGTTCCATGCCTAACGAAGCCCAAGCAAAAGCTCCTGCCGCCGCGCTCCCTGCCGACGATCTGGCGCGGGCGCTGGTGCTGGCCCAGTCCGATTCGCCCGGCGCGCTGCACATCGGCCTGGTCGGCGACACCTACACCATTCTGCTCGGCGGCAAAGACACCGCCGGAAAATTCTGCCTCATCGACATGCACGTCCCGCCCGCGGGCGGCCCGCCGCCGCATCGCCACGACTTCGAGGAAACTTTCGTTGTGCTGGAAGGCGAGATCGAAGCAACGTTTCGCGGCGTGAAATCCACGGCGCGCGCCGGCCAGACGCTGCACATTCCGGCCAATGCGCCGCACCAGTTTCACAACGCCAGCCGCGAAAACGCGCGGCTGCTTTGCATCTGCGCGCCCGCCGGGCAGGAAGAATTCTTCGAGCAGGTCGGCGTACGCGTCGCGACCCGCACCACGCCTCCGCCCAAGCCCGACGAAAAAGCCGAGCAGGAACTCCGCGCCAAAGCCGCCGCCCTGGCGCCAAAATACAAAACTGAATTCCTGCCCCACGCGTAGCGGGGCGAATCAAGCGGCAGGCAACGACAAAGGAAAGACTTACTGCGGCTTTGAAGTGTCTCCCGGTTTTGGCGCCGGGGCGTCGTCGACACCCTTCGGCCTGCCGATCGTCTGGATCGTATTCACGTTGAATTTCTGATAATCCGAATACCGCGTACTCTCGTCCGCGCGAATGCCCTTCACCATCAGAAACTTCACATCCACATGCACTTCCTGGTACGTCGGCAGCCACACTTCGTTGTTCACAAATTCCTGCTCCAGGATAATCCGCGTGCCTTTCTCCACATTGGCCAGCAGCCCGCCCGCAATCTTCACGTCGCCCACAAAAAACGCGTCCAGCCGCGCCACGTCCAGCGCCTTCTCGTCGATCCAGATCACTCCGCCCAATTTGGTGATGATTTTTTCCATCATGGTGCGCGGCTTGAATTCCACATTGGGCTCGAAGTCGAACACCAGCACGTCCGCCCCGCGAAAACGTTCCCGCCGCGGATTCACGAACTGGCACGCGCGCAGAAAAGTCTCCATCGACACTTCCTCGTCGTCCTCCGGGTCCTTCCCTTTTTCCTCCGCCTTTTCGTCCTTCTTTTCTTTCTTCTCCGCCTCTTTTTGCAGCGATTCGATTTCCTTCAGCACCCGCGCCTGCTCTTTTTTCTGCTCTTCCTCGCTCAACGCCTTCCCATCTTTTTTCACCAGCGTCGAAACTTCCGTGCCATCCAAATAGAAGAACGTCGACTCCTTCACTTCCGGCGGTTTCGGCTTGCCGTTCCCTTCATATTCAAACGTCGTCTCCACCTTGGTCCCGGCGTAATTCTCCTTCATCTTGTCGATCGCTTTCTGGTTCGCGTCGATCTTCAAAAACAATTCCTTCAAATCCGGCAGCACCACCTGCGCCTTCTTGGGAAAATCGAAAGTGCGCTCACCCACGCGCTCGTTGATCGCCGCCCGGTTCACCACAATCTTGAAATCGTCGTCGCCGCGCCGCAGCGCGATCTGGTACGGCACCTGCACCCCATCCACCGCGCGATAATCCTCGTACCCGATTTCCTGCTGCACGCCGCCAACCAGCGCCGTTTCCTTCACGATCAAATGCGTTTGCGCGTCGAAAAATACCTGCCGCTTTGCGCCCGCCGGCGAAGTCACTTCCAGGCCCACCGCATCCCGCCCGCGCACTTGCGCATTCCCCACATACGCCACCACCAGCCGGTTTTTCTTCGGATTCAGCAGCCGCGTATTGTAAAAACGCGCCGCCGCCTCCACCTGCAATCCCTCCGGCCCCACCAAAGTTCCAATCTCCCCGCGCGCATTTTCCCGCCACGCCGATTTCCCGTTGAACGCCTCAATCCACCCCTTGTCCCCCGCCAGCATCTCCGAGTAATACCGGTTCGGCAATTTCGTCTCGAACGTATACGTCGCTGCGCCAGCGCCGAGCCCGGTGCCAAGTCCCGCGCCCGGCCCGGTGCTGCCCGACGACCCGTCGCCCCCGGCCCCCGCGTTCGCAGCGGCCCCTCCGCCGCCCGCGACTTTCACATCACTTATATTGACCGGCGCCTTGCCGTTGATTTCCGTGACGGTGCCATCCAGTCGCAGCGTCACTACCTTCCCCAACTTCCCCCCGCCGCCCTCCGCCTTCGCATACGACCCCAAAATCTTCCCCACCTCCGCCGACTGCGACTGCGCCCGCACCGGCGCAGCCGCCAGGCCGCAAACCAACGCCAACCAAGATGCCGCGGTCATCGCGACCCGCCGCGCGACACTCACTCGCATGCGCACACCTATCCTCGTCATCATCACCAGTGTATACGTTCAGCCGCACGGAAAGTTCCGCTCGAATTTAGGGATGGGGGTTGATATCAAACCCGAATCAGTTCGAAAGCATGCCGATGCTCACCAGCCACTTCTCCACCAACTGTGGCCATTCCGTGATCGGCAGCTCTGTGCGCCGCAGCCCGAACGCATGTCCGCCATGGGCGTAGAGATGCATTTCGGTGGGAACCTGCGCCTTCTGCAGCTCGATGTAGTAAGCGAGCGACTGGTCTACGCCGTCGACCTCGTCGTCCTCAGCTTGCACTAATAATGTCGGGGACGTCTCGCGAGTCACCGGAACTTGCGGATTTAACCCCAAGGTTTTTTCTGAGGTCGACAGATGGCCCGGATAGATCGCGATCGCAAAATCCGGGCGAGCGCTTTCTTTGTCCGCCGCATCGATAGGCATATACAAACGGTGCGCGTAGTCCGTACTGATCTCCGCCACCAGATACCCGCCCGCCGAAAAACCAATCACTCCGACCTTATGTGGGTTGATGTTCCACCCTGCGGCGTGCAATCGCACCAGGCCCATCGTTCTCTGCGCATCTTCCAGCGCCAGCGTCGACTTGTTTAGACCACGGTTTGGCCGGCACTTACAGTGCCAGTCGTAGGGCGCGCTCGGCGCGCGATATTTCAGCAGCACGCAAGTAATTCCTCGGGACGTCAGCCAGTCGCAAACCTCCGTACCTTCCAGGTCGATCGCCAGTCCCTCAAAACCGCCGCCGGGAAATACCACGACGGCCACGCCCGTATTTTTTTCCGTTGGCGCTGGCGAGTAAACCGTCATAGTCGGTTGCGTCACATTCATCACCCAGGTCCAGGTTTTCCCGGCGACCAAGTGATCCGTTACGGTCGACGTATCCTCGGGCCCGGGTGCCGCCTGCGCGTCCGGCACAGCGCCAGGCCATATCGCAATTTGCGTTTGCGGCGGCTCCGGTTGCCAGGCGGTCGTCTGCGCGCACGCACCACCGCACCCAACCAGCAAGCACCAAACCAGAACACAAAAAAACAGAACACCAGTAATAAGGGTTGACGTTTTCATCCGAGTCCTCACCGCCACGATAGCCGACGCCGCAGGAAGCGGCTGGAGGAATCCGCGAAGAGTACTCGAAACGTAACTCCGGGCGGTCACGCTCTCAGCGGGGTGTCCCTTTCGTTGCCATCATCAAAAAGTTGCTGCGGCAATTAACGCCCAACCCGTATTTCTGCGAATCGCACGCTCAGTCGAATTTTGCTGTGGACCTATGCTCACGCGGCATACCACTTCGCACCTTCGGCTGATTCTCCGCCCCTTCTGCTGGCTCTCATTTACCCGCCTTGTACGGCGGGGCTTCAGCCCCGCCAAAGCCTCGTCGCGACAGCGACGTACCTCTAAGTCGCGCGAATCGCGTCGATCCTCAGACGCCGTTCGCGCCTGCTCTGACGCGCACCGTGCCTCGCAATACGAATCCTGCGCAGCCTTCGTTCTCCTCGCGCACACTTTTTAGGTATTCTGTCAGTCGCAAATGCCGCGCGCTGAAAAATCGAACTCCGCCATGGGCCTCTCGCCCGCGCCTCCCCGCTTCGCGCTAAAACGCTGGCAGAAAATCGCCCTCAACCTCTTCATCGTCTTCCACATTTTCGCCATCACCGCCTGGGCCATCCCCTTCCGCAGCCCATTCGTCCTCGACTGCCGCGAACTCGTCCGCCCTTATCTCCTTTGGTCCGGCCTGTTCCAGGCCTGGGACATGTTTTCGCCTATGCCCAAAGCCACCAACACCTACCTCCAGGCGGTCATCATTTATAAAGACGGCTCAACCCAGATGTGGGATTTCCCGCGCATGGAACTCCTCACCCTCACCCAAAAATATTCGAAGGAACGCTACCGGAAATTTGTGGAAATTTTGCTCGACCAAAATAACGCCGCGCTGCGCCCCGACGTCGCCCGCTACGTCGCCCGCCTGCCCGGCATCCGCGAAAAAAATCCGCAGCAGGTTTGGCTGATGGTCAAATGGTCCAACATTTTGCCTAACGGTGACGGCACCTACACCCGCACGCCGCTCGATCAGGACGTTTTCTTCCGCTACGACGTGCAGCCCGAGGATTTGCAGTGAGCCTCAAATCCTTCCCCGCCGCGTGGAACAAATTTTTCTTCGAGCCCCAATCGCCGCTGAACATCGCCCTCTTCCGCATCATCTACGGTCTGCTGGTCCTCGCCACCGCGTTCCTGCTCCGCGGCGACTGGCTCGCCTGGTACGGCCCGCATTCCTGGATCAGCGCCTCCACCATGCATACGGTCGAACCCGGCGTGCGCCTGAATTTGTTTTCGATAATTCCGCCGACCGATTTCGCCATCAACGCGCTCTTCGTGGTTTTCATCCTCGCCGCCATTTCTCTCACCCTGGGTTTCTGCACCCGCGTCAGCAGTATCGTCGTCTACCTCTGCCTCACTTCCATCGACCAGCGCAATCTTTTCATTCTCCACGGCGGCGACACGTTCCTCCGCGTCTCCGGCTTCTTCCTGATCTTTGCGCCGGCCGGCGCCGCGCTTTCCATCGATCGCCTGCTGCGCATCCATCGCGGCCACGAATCTGCCGCAGAGCTCCGCCCGCGCCTGCCCTGGGCCCAGCGCATGATTCAACTCGAGCTGGCCTTCCTCTACCTCGTCAGTTTTTGGTGGAAAATGAAAGGCGGCGCGTGGACCGAAGGCTCCGCCCTCTACTTCATTTTTCATCTCGACGAATTCCAGCGCTTCCCCATCCCGCAATTCCTGCTGCGTCCCGCAATCCTGCGCATCGGCTCGTGGCTGGCTCTCGCCGTCGAATTCCTGCTGGGCACCGCCATCTGGATCAAAAAATTCCGCTACCCGCTCCTCGTCATCGGCGTCCTCTTCCACCTCAGCCTCGAATACGCCATCAACGTCCCCATGTTCCAATGGGACGTCCTCTCCGCCTACGTCCTCTTCATCGACCCCGCCGACCTCGAGCGCATCTTGAATCGCCTGACGATGCCATCGTAGTCGATCCGTTTCTCCTAGCCTTTTTGCCCGGCGCCATTCCGTTTTTGGCCGTCATCCAGAGAGATCGTTTCGTTTGGGATGGTTTTTCACGCGACGGCTGACGATGCCATCGTAGTCGATCCGTTTCTCCTAGCCTTTTTGCCCGGCGCGACTCCGTTTTTGGCCGTCATCCACAGAGATCGTTTCGTTTGGGATGGTTTTTCACGCGACGGCTGACGATGCCATCGTAGTCGATCCGTTTCTCCTAGCCTTTTTGTCCGGCGCCACTCCGTTTTTGGCCGTCATCCAGAGCGCAGCGAAGGATCTCTCTTCGATTGCCGCCAAGGCAAGCAGTCTGCAAACACCTGCAGCCACCTAATTAAAGTTGTACCCCAACTCCCACAAAAACTGGTGATTCCCATTCCTCACGCCATAATTTCCAAGCTGATAAGCCGTATACAAACAAAGCTTCGAAGTAATCCTAAAAATCGCCCCCGGATTCACATACCCCACCGAAGTTTTCCCCGTGTACCACTCCGCCGCCAAAGTCACCCGCTTCCCAATCGTCTGCTCCAACGTAAACTGCCCGCCAGCCCGATTCCCCCGCGCCACCACCTTTTGCGTAAAATCGTACCCGCCAAATCCCACCCGCGTCCCATGCTTCCAGGTTTTCGCGAACGACCCGTACCCGTAATTCCCCACATCAAACGCCCGCATCGTCGCCGGAAGAAATAAATCGTCGCCCACATAAAAACACCACCCCGCGTCCGCGTCGTTCCAGATCCTCCACTTCACCGTCGGCGAAATTTCCAGCGACCCCACTTCCGGCGCGCCCAGCCCGTCAAAATTCAACCCCACCTCAATTCCATGCCCCACGCCAAACACCACCCGCGGCGTAAACGTCGCCGAGGGATCGCTCTCGCGCACGGTCCCGTCCAACTCCCCATAAATTTTGCCCTTATCCAGAATGTCCGCACTAGGAACGTCAAACACCGTCTCCTGCGCAATCGCGCAGCGCCAAGGCAGGAACAACCAAAGCAGAACGAACCAAAACCTGAAGTAATCAACGCGGCGCAGCGTCGGCAAAGTGCTTCAGCATAACGTACGCGCCAATTCCGCACCACCACCGCGGGTGTGTTTTGTTTTTTTTTCGGTTTCCGTTATCATCCCGGCCGAGGCTCGGCCGTTGTTGCCGGCCCGACGAGGGATTTCCCTTCGATTCCCACTTCTTGCCCGGCCCACAATAGAAACCGCGACGTCACTCCATCCTTAGCGCCTCCACCGGATCCACCGACGCCGCCCGCCTCGCCGGAATAAAACTCGCCGCGAGCGCCGCCACCGTCAATACCACCGCCACGCCCACCAAAGTCGGCACATCCCACGTCTGCGTCCCATACAGCATCTTCCGCATCAAAGTCGCCGCGCCCACCGCGCAAACCAGCCCCGCCCCAATTCCCGCCACCGCCAACCACCCCGCTTCGCGCAAAATCATTTTATAAACCGCGCCGCGCTGCGCCCCCAGCGCAATCCGCACTCCAATCTCCCGCGTCCGCTGCGACACCGAATACGCAATCACGCCGTACAATCCCACCACGCTCAGCAGCAGCGCCAAAAAAGCAAACCCGCCCACCAGCCACGCCGACGACCGGTGCAAATACGTCGAGAACGAATGATTGATGCGGTCGCTCATGCTGCTCGTTTCCGTGGTCGCAATTCCCGGATCGATCTTGCGCATCGTCTGAATCATCGACGGCAATAGCGCGTTTTCATTTCCCGCCGTGCGAACCACCACCATGAAATAATTTCCCGGATCCTGATTGATCGGCGTGTAGATCGCTCCGCGATTGCTGGTATCCAGTTGCCCTTCCTTGATGTCCTCCACGATTCCCACAATTTCCATCGGCTTCGAATCCATGTGTAGAAAAATAATATGCTGCCCGATGGGATCTTCACCCGGGAAGTATTGCTTGGCCAGCGCCTGGTTGATGATCACCACGAACGGCTTGGTGCCGTCCTCGTCTTCCCGAAAATATCTGCCGCGCACCAGCTTCGCTCCCAGCGTCTTGAAATAATCCGGACTGGCATCGCGCTGCGGCACTTCGTTGTGCTCGCCATGCCACGGCTTGCCGATAATCCGGAACCACGAGGTGTTTCCCCAGGTCGTCACCGGCACCAGGCTGGTGATCCCCACCGATTCCACGCCCGGCAGCGCCGCCATTTCATTCATGGTCCGGCGCGTCAGCGCGATCGCCGGATCGGGATCGGCGTACGGTTTCGGCGGCGCTTCCACCAGCATGGTTGCCAGATGGTCCGGCCGCATTCCAATGTCGACGTGCAGCAACAGAAACAAACTTTTCCCCAACAGTCCAGCGCCCACCAGCAACACCACCGCCGTGGTCAATTCCAGCACCACCAGTTTCGAGCCCATCCGCCGCCACACCGTTCCGGCCGATCCCCGGCTACCCTCCGCCAGATCCTGCCGCATTTCCGGCGAAGTCAATCGCATCGCCGGAGTCAACGAAAACAAAATCGCCGCCAGCGCCGCAATTGCCGCCGCAAAAATCAGCACGCGCGGATGCAATCCCAGCTCCTGCAAGAATGGCATCGACCCCACCATCGCTGCCGGAACCAGCCGCACCAGCAGCTGCATCGTCCAACTCGCCAGCGCCAGCCCCAGCACCGCCGCGGCAGCTACCAATAAAAATCCCTCGGTCACAAATTGCCGGATCAATCGCGATGGCGATGCGCCCAGCGCCGTGCGCACCGCAATCTCCCGCCGCCGCGTTTCCGAACGCACCAGCACCAGGCTGGCCACATTAATCGTCGCGATGATCAGCAGCAGCGCCGCGCCGGCCAGCAGCACCAGCAAAATCGGCCGCACATCGCCCACGATCACTTCGCTCAGCGGACTTAACGCCGCGCCCTGCCCGCGATTGCTGTCCGGATATTCTTTCTCCAGCTGCGCCGCGATCGCTTTCACGTCCGCCAGCGCCATCGCGAACGTCACGCCGTCCTTCAGCCGTCCCAGCCCGTAAATGCTGTGGCAACTTCGTCGCAAATCGCATTCGCCGCTGGCGTGCATCGTCACCCAAAATTCGGCGGGCTCGACCGGCGCAAAATGAAATTCCTTCGGCGCCACTCCAATGATCACCGTCGGCTCGTCGTCCAGCGTTACCGATTGCCCGATGATGTCGGTCTTGCCTCCAAACCGTTTCTGCCAGGTGCCGTAACTCAACATCGCCGCGCGCGGCGACGACGGCAGATCTTCCCCCTCATGGAAATCGCGCCCCACGATCGGACGCACCCCCAGCGTCCGGAAAAAACCATCGGTGACCCGGCCGACATGCACCGGGTCGCTGCCCGAAGCCGTCTTCAGAATCACGTCGTTGCCGCCGTAAGCCTCGAGCGAGCTGAAAGCTGTATTCCGTTTCTTCCAATCCAGATAATCCGGATACGACAGATTGCTCAGCGGAAAAATCTCAATCGACTCAAACACGCCCACCAGCCGCGCCGTATCGCGATACGGCAAAGGTTTCAGCAGCGCCCCGTCCACAAACGCGAAAATCGCAATGGCCGCCGCCATCCCCAGCGCCAAAACCAGAATCGCCGTGCAGGTGAACCCCACATTCTTCCGCAGCTGCCTCAGCGCGAAACGGAAATCCTGCAGCGTCGTCTCCCACCAGAACCCAAACACATCGCGCGATTCCTCGCGCAATTTCAAATCATTCCCAAATTCCCGCCGCGCCGCGTGCCGCGCCTCCTCCTCCCCCATCCCGCGGTCGCGCAGTTCCCGTTCCTTCTCCCCGCGATGAAATTCCATCTCCTCCTCCAATTCCCCATGAAATCGTTCCCCGCGCCCAAAAATTCCCAGCTTCCGCAAAATCTTGCTAATCGGCGTCATCTCGCCCCCTCCATCCCGGCTCCTCCCGACCCCTCAAGAACCTTTGGAGCTCTGCCTCTACGTTCTGTCGCGATTGTTCCGTCAAGAACCTTTGGAGTGCGGTGGCTCTGCCACCGCCTTGCCTCCTCCCGTAACATTTCCGCGCGATGCCCCGCCCGGCAAAAAATATTTGCGACCGGCCAGCTTCAGCTGGGCCAATCGCTTTTGCCGTTGCGTTTGCCGTTGCCTTTGCCGTTGCAGTTGCCTTTCGGTGTTCCGCCTGCCATCCTTCGCGTTCTCTGCGAAGGGTGGGAGCAGTTGCCGTCGCAGTTGCAGAACGCAGTCGCCGTTTCAGTTACCGTTTCAGTTGCCGTTGCAGTTGCCGTTGCAGTTGCCGTTGCAGTTGCCGTTGCAGTTGCCGTTGCAGTCGCCGTTGCCCCCCGCTTCGGTTTTCGTTGTCATCCCGAGCGAGGCGCGCCCTTTGCGCCGACGAGGGACCTCTCCTCGATTCATCCTCACCACTCCTCCACCGCGAAGCCACGCGCACATCCTCACCCGCAAAAACCCCAGCGCCGCAGGCGCGGCACAATTTAGCCCGGCCCGTAAGGGCCGGGTAAAAATCGGCGCGAAGCGCCTACCACTAAGTCGCGCGAATCGCGTCGCCTTTCAGACGCCGTTCGCGACCGCTTTTCTGATCAAACGCCGCGCCTCACGCCCCCTGCAAAACCCTCCCAATCGCCGCCACCATCTGCTCGAATCGCGTTAATTCCACCCCCAACTGCTTCCTTCCCGCCGCCGTCAACGTGTAATACCGCGCCCGCCGCTTCGTCTCCGTCATCTTCCACTCGGCCTTCACCCAACCCTGCAGCAACAGCCGCTGCAACGCCGGATACAGCGACCCTTCCTCCACCGTCAGTAAATCCTCCGACACCCGCTTGATCGATAGCGCAATCCCATACCCATGCAAAGGCGCCCGCGCCAGCGTCCGCAGGATGAGCATGTCCAATGTTCCCGGCATCAATTCCGTTTTCTTGTCCATGCCCGAAATCCTACCCGACCCACCTATAGCCTGTCTATGGATAGGTCCTCAAAAGGTAGGAACGCACCTCACCGAGGATTTGTTCCCTGGAGGATAAAAAAAGACGTGGGGGAACCCCTCGCGTTACCGGACAAGTGCTTTCACGACTATTTCTGGCGTTAACCCTCAACTCCCGATTAGCTGGACAAATTCGTTGCAACCCACTTGTCCGGTAACGGCGTTAATCAGGACTTGAGAGCGTTGAGCATTCCGCAACGCCGAACACGTCCGCATTGACTTCGTTTCGGGATCAATCGCAGTGTTGTGAGTCGGCTGATCCAACAAAGGGCTGATTGTCCTGTGCGCCTTCCTTTTCGAGGGACGGCCGGTACTTTGAGTCGTGCAAAATCCAGATGCGTTTGCCATCCGCAGTCGGCGCACCCAGAACGAACTCATAGGGTCTACCATTCATTTCAAAATGGATTCGGTTCTGTTCGATTCGCCCTTCGACCGACCCCGCAAAGGGCGAGAGCGACAGAACGTAACGCCCGGATGCGGGAGCGTACATGAAAACGCAACCGCCCTTGCTGGTCGCACTGGCGGTGGCACTGGGAATGTCGAACACAACGATCTTGCCTTCTAGCAATACCGGAAAGGACACATCGAGTTCATCAGGATTGCGCGCAAATCGCGGGTCGGCCGAGAAACCTTCATTCGAAAACGCCGCGCGCAGCGTCATGGTCTCGCCGCCCGCAATCTCGATTGGCACGTTTTGTCCGAGCTCCAGCCATAACCGCTTCTCTGGCCAGGTGTCGAGATTCTTGAACGGATAGGACAGAGATGATTCCAATGTTTTGTCCGCCTCGGCAGCCTGCTTGGACACAAACTTCGAGCGCACGCCCAGCTCAAAGCGATTTTCATCTCTCGCTACGATCCGGGTTGAACTCGCGACAGTGCCAGATTCGACTGCCAGGATGACAGAGCAAGGTGCTATTTTCGGACCGTCAGTGAGCATCGAGCATTGCACGGGGCCGCCAGATGAAGACTCGGACGGTCTCAACGTCAGGGTCAGGATTTGCCCGGTCCTCGCGGCTCGCGTTTTGAGAGCAACAAGCCCCGAACTGAGGCCTAGAATCGTGACGATCATCAGAGCGACCGCAAATCGAGGTATCCGGATAATCTCGGACGCCTCCCGCAACCAATTGCTTCCGATTCGCTTCTTTCTCTCCCATGAAATCGGTGACGCCGCCTCGACCGGTTCGAGGCTCGCTTCGCAACGCAGTTCGGTGCCGATCTCCAAGTATTCTCTTAGGGTGATACCGCAGGTTTTGCAATTCCTGATGTGTCGAACTGCTTCAACGGGAATGACCTCCCCATCACAGAGTGCTGAGACAAATTCAACCGTTGATCCACAATTCATGCGCTCTCCTTCTGACTCTGCCGCGTGCCGTGCCAAATGCTTCTCAATTGTTCTCGCGCCGTAAAGAGACGGGACCTCACGGTTCCGACTGGGATTTCGAATATGGCAGCGAGTTCGCTGTACGATTGGCCATCAACCTCTCGCAGCCATAAGAGCGTCCTTTGCTCGCGCGAAAGTAAGAAAAAAGCCTCCCGCACGGATTGAACTTCCGCCTGGGAAACCATCGAAACGATCTCTTGATCGACTTCGCGGGGACGTTGACTGCGCCACCATTCCGCTGCGCGCTTCCGTCCAATTCCATAAACGTAGGCGCGAAGGCTTCCTCGATCGGGATCAAAACCCCTTGGCCGATCCCAAATTGACGTAAAAGTTTCTTGAGCAATGTCCTCAGCCACTTGACGGTCTCCCACAAGATGTCGCAAGAACGCGCAGAGACGAGGGGCATTTTCGCGATAGAACGCGTCAAAGGCGACTGCATCCCTTCGACAGATCAGATTCCAAAGTGCCGTGTCATGCGCCAAGTGATTTACCTGTCTTCTAATTCGGATCGGGGAGCGGAAAGGTTCACTCTTGCACAAAAATAAACTCTGATGCTCTTTTCCGCAAAGGGCGACATCTCGACGGGTTTAGGAGAGGGTTTTCCGAAACTATCTTGTAACTCCTGATAAGTCGCGTAACCGTCCATTTGAAGTACTACTTCACTTTTCCGGTTTCCGCGTTAACCAGGGCTTTAGGCAGCGGTTTGCAGTTCCAGCGTAGATTCAAGGCGAAGTAAACTGTTGCCGTGAAATCCATAGCTTGGTCCGAACTGCCACCCAAGCACCCGAAGACCGATGCGTGGCTTTCGTTTGGGCTCGCCTTCGTTGGCGGATATGGCGACGCGGCAGGCTTCGTCCTGGCCAGGACTTTCACCGGACATGTGACTGGAAATTTAGTGCTCGCGGCAGTGGCGGTAGCCGCTGGTGAATGGCGGGCTATGCTTGGGCCTCTCTCGGCCATTGTTACTTTTTTGCTTGGGGTTCTGCTCAGTGCGCTCATCGCGCGACTCCTCAATGCCTGGCTATCGTGGCCGTTGCTTCCTACTGTCTTGGGAATCGAAGTGATTCTGATGGTGGCCGCTTCACTGGCGTTGGCTTCAGATGTGCCGCACGGAGTGACAGTATTTGTGATCTTCGTGTCGTTGGCACTCGGGTTACAAAATGGAGCGTTTCGTAGCGCGGGTGGCATCAGCGTTCACACGACGTTCCTCACGGGCATGATTACGAGGCTGATATCCACCGAAGCCGAAAAATTCACTTCGGAAGTGCGGCCTCCGTCTGCAAGAGCTTCCGATGCGGAGATAGGCCCTCTCAGCGGAATCTGGATCAGTTTTGTCTTGGGCGCTGCGACAGGCGCGGCAATGGTGCTTCACTTCAAAGCGCTCGGAATGCTCGGAGCCGCGCTACTATTGATGATATTGATATTGCGCAATGTGCAGCGGGCACGCTAACGGCATTTTTTGCCTTGTCTCAGCTGCTTGCTCGATTTCTTCGTTGCTTTCGGTGCAATGGCTCGTTTACTTGCTTTAGGGTTGCTGCCCTCACCGTGCTTATATGCAAATCCCGCGCCAACGTTCACGATGTCGATTGCAAATCGGATGGCTCCAAGAGAGCGGGCCATGAGCGTTGAATCATTCATACGTAGTCGCACTCTGCGACAACTTCACACCTGACGCGCCTCTCATCGGCTTGCCCGCACGATTCCCCGAGGGTTCAACTCCTGATTACTCGCGTTACCGCGCAAATGCCGTACCAGAACCTCAGATGTCCGATAACGGCGCCGTTCGTTCCAATCGCGCCGCGCCCCTACTCCGCCCTCAACGCCTCCACCGGGCTCACCGCCGCCGCCCTTCGCGACGGCAAATAACTCGCCAGAAATGCGGTCAGCACCAACCCCACCGACACCACCGCATACGTCGCCGGATCCACCGGCTTCACATTAAACAGCAGCGACGACATCAAACTCATCAACGGCACCGCGGCCACCATCCCGCACACCACTCCAATCCCCGCCAGAATCAATCCATGCCGCACAAACATTTTCGTCAGACTTGCCTGCTGCGCGCCGAGCGCCATCCGTATTCCAATTTCCCGCGTCCGCTGCGAAACCGAATACGCAATCACCCCGTAAATTCCAATCACCCCCAGCAGCAGCGCCATCCCGCCCGCCACCGCCAGCATCACCAGCGTAAACGACGTCCGCGCCATCGACCGCGTGTAGTAATAATCCTCGGTGTGTTCCTCGGCCAGCGGTAAATTGCCGTTCACCGACCACACCGCCTGCCGCACTTCCTTCAGGAAGCTTTCCGAACCCGCCCGCTTGGTGCGAATCGCATAGCCCAACCCGCGCCGCACCATCGGCTCGTCGCCTTCGAAATTATCCATATAAATTGGCCAGTACATCGCCGTCGACGCCTTCTGATCCACTCCGTCGTCCCGCACATCGCCCACTACGCCGACGATCTCGCGGTACGGCTCCTTGGAATTCGACCTCACCCGGTGGCCCAGCGCCGCATTCGCGCTGCCCCAATATTCCCGCGCGAAATTTTCGGATACTAGCGCCACGTCGTGCTTCTGATATAGGTCGTCCCAGGTCAAATCGCGCCCCGCCTCGAGCGGCGTGCCCATCGTCTGCAGAAATCCCGGCGCCATATATTTGAACCGGCGCACCGGCGGAATTTCCCCCGGCGCGTAGTCGTGTCCCTCGATATAAATCAAATCGAAACTGTTCTGCCCGTCCATCGGAATCGACGTCGACATCGCCACCGACCGCACTCCCGAAATCGCCGCGATTTTATCTTCGATCTCCTGTTCCATCCGCACCACGCGTTCCGGCTCCTTCACCGCCGTATCCGGTATCGAAATACGAAACGTCTGCAATTCGCCGGCACCGGCGAATCCCGGATTCACGTGCGTCAACGCCCGGAACGTCCGGATCATCAAGCCCGAACAAATCAGCAGCACCAGCGCCAGCGCCACCTGCACCACCACCAGGACATTCCGCGCCCGGTGTTGTTCTCTGCTCGCGCTCAGTGCCCGCCCGCCTTCTCGCAGACTCGCATTCAACCGCGCCCCGGCGTACTTGAAAATCGGCACCGATGCCACCAGCAGACTCGCCAGCAGCGAAATCCCCAGCGTGAAGACCAGCACGCGCCAGTCGATGGCGATCTCATGCAGCCGGGGCAAGCCGGTGGGCGCCATCGCCACCAGTATCCGCAGCACCGCATACGCAATCCCCAATCCCAGCGCGCTGCCCATCACTCCCAAAATCATGCTTTCGAATAGCAGATCGCCCACGATCTGCTTGCGTCCCGCCCCCAGCGCCGCGCGCACCGATAATTCATGCCGCCGCCCTTCGACTCGCACCAGCAGCAGGTTCGCCGCGTTGGCACAGGCGATCAGCAGCACCAGGCCGATCGATCCCATCAGCACCCACAATACTTTTCCGATGTCCCCCACCACGTCCTGCTTCAGCGGCCGCAGGTTCGGCGTAAATTGCGCGTCGTCGAAGAGCTGTACCGTGAATCCCGGCGGCGCCGGAAAACTGCGATTCACGATCGGCATCATGCGCGTGATGTCCGCGCTGGCTTGCCCCATGGTCACACCCGGCCGCAACCGCGCCACTCCCTCGTAACTGAAATTCCCCAAAACCCTTTTCGCGCGATCGAATTGAAACGGCGTCACCAGTTGCACGTCGTCATAATTCATGAACTGCATATCCTTCGGCAGCACGCCGATGATCTCCGTCGGCGTTCCATCCAGCGTAATCGTTTTCCCAATCGCCGCGGGCGACCCGCCGAATTTGTGCTTCCAGTATCCGTAAGTCAGCAAAACCGTCGGCGGTTTTCCCGGCAAATCGTCCTCGTGGCTGATCGTCCGCCCCAGCATCGGCGTGATTCCCAATAGCGGCAACGTCCCGTCGGTTACGTTGATCGATTTGACCTGCTCCGGTTCCGCGATTCCGGTCACGCTCACCGAATCGCCGTTATACAGCCCCAGGTCCACGAACGATTGGTTCTGCTCCCGGAAAATGAAATAGCACGACGGCGACATATTCAGTTCCTTGATCCCCACCTTCGGCGCCGTCAGCCACACTCCAATCAGCCGGTCCGGATCGGGATAGGGCAAGGGCTTCAGCAAAATCCCATTCAACACGCTGAACACCACGGTGTTCGCGCCAATCCCCGCCGCCAAAGTGATCAGCGTAATCGCCGTAAACATCGGCGCCCGCACCAACCGCCGCATCACCTGCCGAAACTCGCCGCCAAAATTTCCCATCACTCCTCCCGGCCCGCCACGTATGCATCCTTTGCTTTTGCGTTTCTTCGGTTCACGTTGTCATCCTGAAAGCGGCGCGTTCTTTGCGCCGACGAGGGATCTCTCTTCGCTTTTAGTTCTTGCGTGCTCACTCAGCAGCACCATGCCGCTCGCCGCCGTTGTTTTTCTTTCGCCCTTGGTACGACAACTCCCCCAACAATGTTCCGTACACTCACGCTTTTAGTACCATTACGCCCAAAACCGCCTGTACCAAAACTGTCCCACTTTCGCCTTGTTAACTTTCGCGGATCGGCATAGTGTGCCTCCAACTACTCCAGCCCAGATTCGACCGACCCAATTTTGATTGCTCAAAGGAGATCCATCATGGAGAAGCGCAACACCGCTCCGCGCGCGGACGAAATTTCCCTCGAAGCCAAACCCGAAACCACCAGCCGTCGAAAATTTATCGGCCGCGTCGGCAGCGCCGCTGCCGCATCGCTCGCCGTCAGCGCCACCGGCCTCAGCTCTCTGGCCCAATCCGCTTCGGCCCAGTCCACCAGCAGTTCAAGCTCGAGCAGCGGCGGAACGCAGCGCGCCCAGGAAAGTTATCTGAATCGTGTCGCCGCCGCTCGCGCCGAACTCGCCGTCCCCACTCCGCCCGAAATCACCAATGGCGACGAGCAGCGCTATTCCAATCGCATCGGAAATTTTTCGAAAGGCCTCGCGCACAACAACATTGGCGAAGTCACGCCCGCTTCTTACAACAGTCTGCTCAATGCCGTTCACGGCGGCCAGCCGCAGCAGTTCGAACAGATTCAGCTCGGCGGCAACACGCTGCTGGTCGATCCCCAGGCTGGTCTGGCCTTCGATCTCGAAGGCACCGATTCGCACCAGCTCGCCATCGGCACTCCGCCTGCCGTCGCCAGCCGCGCGATGGCCGACACCATGGTCGAAAGTTATTGGATGTGTTTGTGCCGCGACGTCAACTTCACCCAATACGGCAACGAGCCCATTTCTCAGGCGGCCATCAGCGAATTGAATTCACTCCCCGCTTTCGCCGGCCCCAAGCCCGTCACTGCCCAGAATCTTTTCCGCGGATTCACCCCCGGCGATGTCGTGGGGCCGTACCCCTCGCAGTTCATCCTGCAGCCAACGTCGTTCGGCGCCATTGCCATCAACCAGCTGTTCACCACCTACACTCCCGGCCTCGATTACATGACCGACCAGGCTTCCTGGCTCGCGGTACAAAACGGCCAGGGCCCCTTTGCCGCCAACCAGCCCGACCCCAACCTGCAGCATCTGCGCAACGGCCGCGGAATCGGCGCGTACGTTCACGTTGATGTTTTGTTCGAGGCCTACTTCATCGCCTGCCTCGCCTTGATCGACAACAACGCTCCGCTCGATCCCAATAATCCTTACGTCGGATCCAAAACCCAATCCGGCTTCGGCACCTGGGGCAGCCCGCATCTGAAAACCATCGTCGCCGAAGTGGCCCAGCGCGCGCTCAAGGCCGTCTGGTATCAGAAATGGTTCGTCCACCGTCACCTGCGCCCCGAAGCCTTCGGCGGCCTGGTCCACATGGAAAAAACCGGCCAGGCCAATTACCCGCTACATCCCGACGTTCTCAATTCCCACGCGCTCGCCGAGCTCTTCGCCAAGAACGGCGGCTATTTTCTGCCGCACGGGTTCCCCGAAGGCTGCCCGCAGCATCCTTCCTACGGTCAAGGTCACGGCACCGTCGCCGGCGCCTGCGCCACCGTGGTCAAAGCCTGGTTCAACGATCTCGCGCCGCTCAGCAGCATCCCGGGCCTGGCCAACATCGTGCAGCCTAGCGAAGATGGCTTTTCGCTGGTGCCTTATGAAGGCTCCGACGCCGGCCAGCTCACCATCGGTGGTGAGATGAACAAGCTCGCCGCCAACATCGCCATCGGCCGCAACCATGCCGGCGTCCACTGGCGCCACGATTACGCCGATTCGCTGCCGCTCGGCGAAGCTGTGGCCATCTCCGTACTCAACGACATGGGCCAAAACTGGAACGAGAATTTCGAAGGTTTCAGCTTCACCAAATTCAACGGCCAGCGCATCACCGGCGTCGGCCGCAACACCCGCTAAATCCAAATAAAAACGCTGGATCTGAACCAAAAACAAAAACGCGCAGGCCACGAAAAAATCGTGACCTGCGCGTTTTCAATTCTTGGGGCGGACCCGCCTCGTCCGCCCGCGTCTACTCGGCTATAGCCGAAGTCCGCCGAGCAGGTA
>Ga0302176_10000256_pt1 | contig 35834 bp, 29 predicted proteins | sample I_Palsa_E1_1_FD_198787 | JGI IMG/M metagenome (GOLD analysis project Ga0302176, IMG submission 198787) | Peat permafrost microbial communities from Stordalen Mire near Abisko, Sweden - I_Palsa_E1_1 | ecosystem: Environmental > Terrestrial > Soil > Palsa > Peat permafrost | place: Sweden...
TTGGTCTGCCAGTCAAAGGCTTTCCGCGAAGAGCGAAATGGCGCTTTTGTAAAACCAAAGGCGTCGGCGGAGAGGTTTCGCCAAAATTCGCTTGACAGGGCACAGCGTCGTTAGAGACGGGATGACAATCAAACGATTTTCGCTTGACACCTATTTCCTCTCGATTAATCTTGCGTGATGAATCCAACACTCAAGGCGGTTCTCTGGGCGGTATTCTGGTTCGTCCTCGGCCATATCAGCTGCGCGGTCATGCACCATTGGCACCACCACATGGCGGGGAGATAGCCACGGATCGATCGGCGGCGACTTCGCATGCTTGAAAGCCAGCCTGTGGATTTCTGCTCCTAATAATTCCGCTCGCGCCGCGCCGCGGGGGGCTGCGGGCGGAGCGCGATTTTTGTTCGCCTCGATACCCCCCCTCCTCCTGGGGGGGTAATGGAATCATCGGGTTAGCAAAAAAATCCCCGCAAAATCGGGAGCCTAAAGGACTTAGATACTAAAATCGGCAAAACAAAGGACTTACGCCCGGCGTTGTCCTGGCTGGCTAGACTGCCTCCGCCTTGACTATCATGGGCTAAGTTCGATTGCGAGACAAGGTCAGATGTCACAACGGGGCTGTGGATTTCGTGGAGAGGACGCACTCCGGTCTCGCCTTTTCACAAAAAACGTGACGGGACGATCTGCCATTGGCAACACGATAGATTGCTTATTGTTCTTGCCCCCTAGCGGCTTGGCCTGGCAGAAGGAATGTTTTGGGGAACTTGCCTTCGCCGCAAAGCTTGAACGAGCCGAAATCCTTGTGCTAAGGTCCCTCGGGCACAATTGGTTTCGATTCGATCCACACCCGTAGCTGGTTAAGGTCTTCTACGCTGATATTGCGGTCGCGCATGCGCTCGACGAGGTGGTCGCGAACGGCGGCGGGGAGCCGGGACCAGGTTTCGATCTGAGGCATGGGTCACCAAGCATTATTCGCCAAATACGAAGCGGCCCAATTCGTTACCTAACTGCTTGACCTGCTCAGGATCGCTGGCGGTGCGGAAGCGTTCGGCCAATTGAAAAAAGGCTTTCTCTTTTTGCTGTGCGGCTTCGATGCCTTGCTCGATGAGTTCCACCAGAACACGATTGTCGCTGAGGGCGCGCTGCTTTGCTATGGACTCGACCTGTTTAGCGATCTTGGGCGGTAGGGTTATGCTTCGACGGACCTGTTGTGCGCGTGCCCGTTTTGTGTTTGGCATTGTGGCACCAGTATACACCAGTTTGGTGCAAATATCGCGGGCCGCATGCTGTGATTGCCCGTTCTTCATAGAGATGCCCCTCCGGGGCGGACTGCGATGATCGCATTCTGGTGGTCCAGGCGGACGCGTTACTCGGTGGTGTAATTGATTTCCATCCGGCGGACTTGAAAGCTGGAGGCGTAGAGGACCAGCAGCGCCACGATTACGATGCCGAGGATCGCGATGGGAGTTGAGACCGGATCGGGATTCGAGACCAGCAGTGACATCAATGCCGGCATTCCCGGCGGGCTTGGGATATCGACCGGGCAGAGCGATTTCAAATAGTAGATGACGCTGAACTTCTTGAGCAGGGCGGGCAGAAACGGATTCACCGCTTCCCAGACCAAGATCGCCGCTGCGGGAAGAATGGGATTCCGGAACAACATTCCGGCGGCCAGAAAGAAAGCTCCGTAACCGAGGCAGGCCAGCGCGGTGACACCCAGGTAGGCCGCGGCTTGCGCCAGGCCATGGTTGTGGTAGAGGTAGAGGTCGCGCACGTTAGGACTGAACTGCCAGGTGAAGACGATGATCTGGAGCAACTCGCTGGTGACAAAAATAATGCAGGTGGCCAGCAGCCCGGCGAGGAATTTTCCTACCATCAGCACTTCGCGGCGGATCGGAGAGAGAAAATAAAAGTGAAGACTCTTGTCGAGGATTTCTCCGCGAAACAGATTCATGAAGATTCCCAGGCAGCCGAAGAAAATCGCAAGGCGCAGATAAAAAAATTGGAATACGCCCGCGAAGACGATTGAATCCTCCGCCAGGTTGTAGGCTTCGTGGATATGGACGCCGACAACTTTTCCATCGGCGACATCGACAAACAGGTCGTTGGCGCCATCGGAGTAGTGGTAATCCTCGTGAGGAACGATGGTGAATCCGCCGGACTGGAGCTGGGTTTGTTCGTTCCAGTGGAAGCGTATCGGTGGCCTCCCGAGCAGGGCGACGACTTCCGGGCCCGTCATGCCCGATCGGACCGCGAGCAAATCCTGATAAGTCAGCGTCTTCCCGCCCTGACGGGCGATGTGCACGCTTCGCCCCCGCTCGCGGGAGACCATAACGGTATGGGCAGTGAAGAGCAGAAGCGGCAAGAGCGCGAGGATGTAAATCCAAAGGCCGCGCCGCGCAAATAGCGTCTTCTTCAGTTCCAGGCGGACAACGGACTTGATCTGCGCCCACCAGAGTTGTGTCATCGCGCCACCTCGCCGCTCTCGTTGCCGATCAGATATTCGTAAACCGAGTTCACGTCGTCGTCGGCGGGAGCGACGGATTCGATTTCAATGCCGTTCACCGCGATGTGATTCAGCATGAGATAAAACTGGTCGGCGTCGCGGGTTTTGATCAACAGGCCGCGCTCGTCGTCGTGGATGCAGACTTCGATGGTGTGTTTGGACTGCATGATCCTGGCGGCGAGTTCCCGCGGCCGGTCGCAGCGGATAAGAACCTGCGCGGGATGCTCCCGAATTTCGTCGCGAACGCTGTGGATTTCGCCCTCAGCTACGACGTAGCCATTGCTCAGAAGGATGACCTGATCGGAGATGGCATCGACTTCGTGCAGAATGTGGCTGGAAATAATCACGTAACAGCCGTCGGTCGCGACGGCGCGGAAGAGCGCGATCATCTCGGCGCGGGCCAGGGGATCGAGGCCGTTTAGAGGTTCATCCAGGACGAGCACTTGCGGGTTGTGACATAGGGCTTGCGCGAGCCGGATGCGCTGGCGCATGCCCTTGCTGTAACCCGCGACGTTGCGAGTCGCGGCTTCGGTAAGATTCACACGCTCAATGGCGCGCCAAGCCATTTGGCTGGCAGTTTGGGAATCGAAGCCAGCAAGGCGAAGATAGGAGCTAACAAACTGAAATCCCGTGAGGCCTTTGGGGAAAGAATCGAACTGGGTGCTGTAGCCAAGAATTTTGAAGAGTTTCTCGGGTTCGTCTGGGGCGCAATCCAGGATGCGAATTCGCCCGCGCGTAGGACGAACCAGGCCGGTCATTAAGTTCATCAGCGTAGTCTTGCCAGAACCGTTGGGGCCGACCAGGCTGGTTACACCCGGAGGGATGGAGAGATTCACGCGATTCACTCCGAGAATCTCGCCGTAGAACTTGGAGACGTCGTCGAATACGATGCGATCGTTTGCCGTCACCCCGGTCACTTGATCACCTCGTAGGCGCGCACCTTGCGCACGAGAAGCGCGAGGCAGATTCCGCAGTAGACGAGAAGAGCGATCCACGCCGCCGCGGACGACATGGCTCGCTCGCTGTCCATGCGAAACAGCGAATTCCAAACCGTCGCCATCAGATAGACGATATCGAGGAAATGACCGGACTGGGTGCGCATCACGGCGTTGATGGCTTGTGCGAAGCCGGCTCCGAAGAACAAGACCGCAAGCAATAGTGCGCCGGCGACGACTCTCCACTTCACCCAAGCGGACAGCGCCATGGCAAGAAGAGATAGGATCGCGATCCAGAGGAACGAAGACAGAATGAGGCTGCCGGCGATCCAAAGATGATCCGAGGTCCAACCGGGCCCGGCGAGGCTGGCCTGCACGGCGAACAGAATCAAGCCAGGAATCCAGGTGATCTGCGATAACACGATGGTCAAAACGGAAGCTTTACCGAACACGTACTCGGCGCGGGAGAACGGGCGACAGAAGTACAACGGCAGTGCGCCGTTCGCCATGTCGGGGGAGATCAGGCCGGGTCCGGTGAAGGCGGTGAGCACAAACCCGAGCGCTCCCTGCACGTTCATGAAGTAGAAAAAGAATTTGTTGTCGATGCTGAGGAGTTGAGTGCGAGCCCCGAGTTTCTCCAGGAAGCTGAGGTTATGAGCCAGGTAGATGGAGAGCAGACAAAGCAAGGGATAAAAGAAGCAAAGAACGAAGAGGGCGGTCTGCAGCTTCGAGCGGAAGAGGTTTCGCCTGGAGTAGCGAAAGAGCACCAGGCAGCGCGACCACGCGGGAGTAAGTGGGCCAGAGTATGACGTGTAGGTGCGTCTATAGACGGCCACGGAGGTTCTCCAGAGCGCTCGATTTTAGAAGTGGCATGTCAGGGTTCCATCGCTTTCAGGAAAATGTCTTCCAAGGTGTCGCGACGGAAGTTGAGCCGGCGAATTCGCACGTCGCGTTCGGCGGCGATGCGATAAATGTCGCGAATCTCGACGCCGTCGGCGAGAATCATTTTCAGCCGGTTGGCGGTCGTGGCGCACTCGCAGCCAAGCTTTTCGACGGCTGTGGTGAAATCCCCGTTTGCGCCGTAGAGTTCCAGCTCCAGGAATCTCTTGTTTGCCTTGCGTTCCTCCTCGAGATTCGAGTAATGCGCGATCCGGCCCTGGTTCAGGATCAACACCCCGTCGCAGGTATCTTCAACGTCGCGCAGAAGGTGCGAGCACAGTACGATCTGCAACTGGCGGCCATCGCGGATGTCGCGAATCATGCGGATCATGCGCTGGCGCGCGGAGGGATCGAGGCCGTTGGTGGGTTCGTCGAGGATGAGCAGCCTGGGTCCGTGGGCGATTGCCTGAGCGAGCTTGGCCAGTTGCTTCATGCCGAGCGAGTAGGTTCCCAGCTCACGATAACGGGCCTCGGCGAGTCCGACGCAGAACAGGGCTTCGTGCGCGCGCTCGAGCGCCGCGGAGGGAGGTAAGCCGGAGAGTTCCGCCATCATTTGAACAAAGGAAACCGCGCTCATCTTGGAGATGAACGCGTCATTCTCAGGCATATAGCCGACTAGAGCGCGGATTCTGCGCGTCTCGGTTCGGATGTCGTGTCCCAATACGCGGGCAGAGCCGTCAGAGGGCTTGTAAAAACCAAGCAGTGTGTTGATCAGGGTGGATTTGCCGGCGCCGTTGGGACCCAGCAAGCCAATCGAGCGCCCGCGCAGCGAACAGACGAGATTCTTCAGAATCTCGCGCTTGCCGAACCGGACGGACAGGCCTTGCAACTCGACGACTGGCGTTTGCGGAGCAGCGACGGCTTGTTCACTCGTACCGTCGGCTGCTCCGCTTTGTGTGTCGGTATGCATGGACTACTGCGTGGAGCCGGGATGGCTCATGTCTCTTCCCAGAAACATCTCCGGCAGAAAGGGGCCGCCGTGGCCGAGGGTCATAAGCGTACCCAGGTCGAAGCCCATGAAGCCAGTGTCGCTGGCGACCACGATCCTGTCGGGCTCGCCATAAGCATAGATCAAGCCGGGCGCGGTGTTTGCCTGAAGCAGGGCAATCGATTGCTGTTGCTGCTGCGTCAGCGTTCCGACCGCTTTAATCTGCTCAACCAGCGGGCCTACCACGGGACCTATATTGTGATAGAAAATCGCCGAGAAGTTCGTGTACCGGTCACTGGGCAGAAGCGCCTGAAAAGTTGACGAATGGGTCAGAGTATTTCCGGCCTCGCGGTCGCGAATGGCTTGGGAGAGCGTAGGGATATCCGGACCAGCGATCAGGTAGCTATCCACGTAGGTGTAGTCGATCTCGAAACCGGGCTGTTTCTGACTACGAAGCGTGTAGTAAGTCTGGGAGCCAATCGGCTGCTTCGCGAGCTGAAGCGACGCGCCGGACTGGGCCGTCTCTCGATTGGAACTGTCGACCAGCTTGGCAATGGTCGACTGCAAGGTCTTGGGGTCGTAGACTTCGAAAACCAGCTTCCACCTCGGTGTAGGCAACACCGGTCCATCGAACGCGATCGTCACCTCGCCGCCAAGGGGCGCGGTAATGTCATCGAGCACGCTAACTCCGGTCTTCGCCTCGAACTTCGCGAGGCCCTGGGAGAAATTCGGGTCACTGCTGCCGATCATCTGGAATAGTTCCGCCATGATGCTCCTGGGGTTCTTGATGACGACCGAATTCACCACGCTCGCGTTCGGCGAAATGAACTCCAACGCGCCCATTGGAGCAGGCGACGCCAGCCACGAAGCAACGCCACGGCGCTCGGAGCCGAATGTCAGGGCCGCGCGATTTTCCGTTTTGCCTCCGACCTCGCGACGCTCCATCATCAGGTATCGAACGTCCTCTATTCCCGTGGGCACGTGTTTGCTGCTGCCATCATGTACGTTTTGCCGGACAATTTGTTCCATGTCGGCGCAGAAGAGCCAGCCTGCCCCCTGCTGGTAGGATCGAACCACCTGCCGATACAGAGGCGTTTCGCTAAAGTGGCCGGCGCCGGACTGCTGTATCCGCGCAGCCGCGCGCTGCAGTTCCGCAATGTCCGGACTGGCAACGAGCGTGTCGTTGTTCATATAAACCAGGAATGGCCGACCCGGCAGGGACGACGCATTCGAAGGATCTCTCACGATCTGCAGCGCAGCCTGGGAGCCGGATTTCTGGGCGCTGGATTTGTTGATCCGCTTTATCTCACTTTGCAGGAAACTCTGCAGACCGGGCTGCCGGATTTTGGCGAGCACAACCGGCGCACTATACGTGGGGCCATCTTTCGCCACAGCAAAGACGATCTCGTCTCCCAGATAGCTGCTGACGCTCTTCAGCCTTTCGATCACGTTTGCGAGCTTGGGTCCGTTGCCATGTTGCTGTTCCCGCCACCAATTGCGCAGCTCCGGGCTTTGCTGCAACCGTTCCTGAAAAAGCTGGCTGGCTTCGCCGAGAGTGGCCGACAGGTTTGGAATCGCGGCATAGACCACGGTGTGATCCGGAACGTAGGGCAAGAGGTCTGAGCTGTAGCGCAACCCAGGTCCTGGCATCGCTTCAAACTGTTTTTGAAGAACCGCGAAGTCTCCCAGCAGGGCCAGGTATTTGGCCGAGTTGCGGCTCCACGCAATCTCGTTCTGGATTGGTACCTTGGAGACGCTGGCGCTCGACGTCTCTTCGTCGCCGGCGCGCAGTTCAGTGGTGCGTTCGCCGTAGGCCACTCGCACCACGCCCTCGATTACCGCCACGCGGGAACCCTTGGTGCCGTGATTGACGGAGAAAATGGTTCCTTTCACCGATACCAGGCCATCGTCGGTGGCGACATAGAGGCGGCCGGTATGCTGTTTCGCGGCCTGGACGATGATGTGGCCGCCGTCCAAGTGGATGGTGGTCCCTTGCCATCCGCGAGATACCGACATGTCGGAGCGCTCATCCATCTCAACCAGCGATCCGTCGAGGAGACGAACCACGGCATTCGAACCTTTTGCGGTACGGATCTCGTCGCCATTGCGAATCTGGTAGCCCGCTGGAATCACACGCACGTTCTCGTCGGACACCGCATAGAGTGAGCCGTCCACATTCTGGACCGAACCACGAATGGCGCGCTGGCCCGGCAAAAGACCGTTGACCAGAGCAAGCGCCGCCGCTCCTATAATGACAAGCGCAACTCCAGCCATCGCCCAACGCCACAACGGAAAGGCGAGCGGCGCCGTCTTCAACTGCCACACTGGCTGCAGTTCGCCTGTGCGGGCCTGCTCGACCGAGTGCCGGCATGCGACGCACTGATGCACGTGGTCTTCGAAGAGCAACTTGCGAGGTTCCGGCAGAGTCTCGCCCAGATACGCCGGGATAAGCGCTTGAAAATCCTCACAACTCCGCAACGTGTGCAGGCTGAGGTCGGCACTCGGCGAGCCAGCGATCGAGCGCCAAACGCGCTGGCCAGCGTGAGCGACCACTTGGTCGTCGAGCTGTTCGTTTCGAATCTCAGAGAGTAGCCGGTCGAATTTCTTATCGCTCATGATCTGTCTCCTAGGTACGGGCGAAGCTCCTTGCGAAGCTGTTGGCGGGCGCGATGGACGATGACCGCGACCAGCACTTGTGAGATGCCCAGAGTTTGGGCAATCTGCCGATTGCTGAGTCCCTCGATGAAGCGCAGGGCAAAGATCTCCGCCGGCCGCGGCTTTAACTGAGCCATGGCACGGGTCAAGGCTTGGCGGAGGCCGGAGACATCCGCTTGCGCGCGCGCGGCCGGCATCCGGCCGGAAGCTTCTTCAGGAAGCGGAACCGTGTGCTCGGCCTGTCGTGACCGGATCACATCGAGAGCGGCGTTGATTGCCGCCCGGCGCAGATAGCCTTCGGGGTTTTCCAGCGGATCGGCGTTGCGTCCGCGGCCGAGCAGCCGCAGAAAAACTGTCTGCAACACGTCTTCCGCGTCCCCGGAGCTGCCCGTGATGCGGTAGGCCGTCCGGAACACAAGACCGTAGTGAGTCCGAAACGCCCGCTCGAGTTCGTCGGGAATCACGATTGCCGGTTCCTCTAGTATGTCCAGCAGGTTACGCCTCCTGCACTTCTCTTTCATAGATAAAGACGCAAGGCAAGGCGGATTATTACAGTCAGGCCAGAAAGTTTGAGCGTTTTTCGCCTGTGCGCCATTTCGACTGGCACGGAAAAGAAAGACGTAGGGAGGAGGCAGAAGAGCGGCCCATCCGATCAACGGCCCCTGGCGGATGATTTGGGTGGTGGTAAGTGTAAGAAAAAATGGAGCCGACGAGCGGAAACGGCATACGATACTATGTCCCACCTCACCAAGAACGCGGGCGCTCTAGGCCAGCAGTAAAGAAAAGAATCGAGAGATCCGATGCTCACACGACGAAGGTTTCTTGCCACCGCAGCCTGCACCGTGGCTGCAGCACGTCTTCACGCGCAGGGCCAAAGCAAAGTACGGGTTGCCCTCGCCATCCCCAGGGAAGCGACTGGTCCTCGTATGCCGATGGACTTTGTCGGCTTGTCTTATGAGGTCCAGCAACTCACCGATCCCAGTTTCTTTTCGGCGCAGAACAGCGGTTTGATTCGCCAGTTCAAAGCACTCTCGTTAACTGGTGTTCTCCGCCTTGGCGGCAACACCAGCGAGTTCGCCTACTGGAAACCTAAGCCTGACTCTCCCGAGCCAGAGCATCCTCAAGTGCGTGAGGTCGTGGGCGAGCCGAAAGCGCACTACTACGCTGTGACGCCCGAGGCAGTCAGGAACCTGGCGGAGTTTCTCCAAGCCACACGTTGGAACTGCATCTACGGCATCGGGATGGGCACGAATATGCCGGCACGCGCCGCCGAGGAAGCGGTCTTTGTTGCCGAGACGCTGGGCGACCGCCTCCAGTATTTCCAGATCGGAAACGAGGCGGATCTATTTGACCGGCACCTGCGCGATCCGAAAACATGGTCTGCCAAGACGTACCTGCAAGAGTGGCTCACGCTGGCGCGCGCTATCGCAGTTCGTGTGCCGGCATCAAAGTTTGGCATGCCTGATGTTGCGGGCGCTGTGTCATGGCTGACTGAGATTGCCGATCTTTGGCCTTCGATCCAGGGGCCTCCCACACAGGCTCCGCCTCACGTAACCACCCTGACTCATCATTATTACTTTGGCGGCCCGGCGACGAACCCCGAGGTCAACATTCCAAACCTGCTGAAGCCAGCGACGATGCAAAAGGTGCAGAACACGGCGAATATCGCATCGGCCGCAGCCAGCAAGATGGGTGCGCGGGTACGCATGACCGAAGGCAACACTTGCTATCGCGGAGGCAAGCCGGGTGTCTCCGACGTGTTTGCCGCTGCGCTTTGGTCTGCCGACTATTCGCTGCTGTTAGCCGGTAATGACTATTCTGGCGTCAATCTGCACGGTGGTACGGGCAAATCTGTGGCCAATTCCGTTGGCGGAACTCTGCCCGGCGACTCCCTTCTCGAAGCGAAGGGCGAAACTCCCGAACAAATTGCCGCGCATCCCCATCCTTTCTATACACCGATTGGGACATTTGGCTCGGACTATGTGTTGGAGCCGGTCGCGTATGGGCTCAAGTTTGCGGGCTCGTTCAGCGGCGGAACCCTGTTGAAGACCGACTTCTCGACGAAGCTGCAGGCTACGGGAGTCAATGCAACGGCGTATGCCGCGAAGCTGCCCGGCGGGCGCACATCCGTGATCATTCTGAACAAGGACGCGGCAGCAGACCTCGAAGTGGAGCTCGACTTTGGTCGCGACGCGAGTGGAGTGGTGCAAACCGAGACATTACACGCTCCGGCACTAGACAGCCGCGAAGCACACATCACAACGTCAACGAAGACCGACTCGCTCAAACAGGGCAAGTGCTCCGTTACTGTTCCCCATGCGACGGGATTACGCGTGACACTGAGTTGATCGCTGATAGGTTCCATTTCATTCGTGGACCGGTTTGAAGTCAAAATAAGCCAGATTCATGTTTCCACTCGTCACTATGTGTACGGTGAGAACATTTTTCCCCTTGCTCAGACGGACTTTGAAAAGTTGCGAAGCCAGATTCCAATGGTGCCATTGACGCCAGGCAATCGGGTCGGCAGGATCATTTGTCGTGGCGATCTGCAGAGGTCCGGTCGCGTCCTTTCCGTTCACATCGACTGATATTGTGCCGCCGCGGTTCGATGTGTAAAGGAAATCGGCCGCGTATGTTCCCGTCCGTGCCACATCTACCGTAACGTTGAACCACTCTCCGGGTTCGGTCCAGCCAACATAAAGCAGATCTGCAGGAGGCACGATCTTGTCGAAGGGGTTGTCGTCAATCGGATCCGGTTTCCGGTTGAATTTCGTGTATGAAGTATCTACTCCCTCATGGATACGAAATTCATTCAGGTAGGTCCCGTCAGCCGGGTTCAACTCTCCGCTGCCGTGATTCTTTGGATCGGTGTCGTGATAGGCGACCCCCTCGCCGCCCAGGTCATAGTAGGCGCACAAGACCTTTCCCGGTATTTTTTGTGGACCGCCACTATAGCGGCTATCGTGATAAGGCAAGCCCTTATATAGGCTCAGAAATGATTGGGAAAACGCAATTGTCGGTGACATCAATGCGGCCAAAAAGCAAAAGAAAAACACTCGACGACTCATTCTTCATCTCCCCTGAACACCGATCGGTACCATGAATAAAAATCGGATGCTCTCAACAGACGGTGAAACCAGCCGCACAAACGCAACCAGAAGTAGAAGTAAGAAAGACAAAAGATTGACTGGCTCGCAAAGAGAAAAATATACTCGCATGATCGATCCGTTCTAAAGAAATCGGTACTATATTTCGGATGACTTGGAGCGATGGGCATGAAAACGAATGACACACCACAGGATGCCGGCAACCAGAACCGCCGGGGTTTCCTTAAGACAGGGGCAGCATCGATAGCAGCTGGTCTGTCTGCAGGAGTAATCGCTGCCTCCGCGTCTGCCGAGGTGACGTCAACGGAAAACAGTCCAGCTGCGGCAAAAGCCGTCCAGGAAATGATGCCGACGCGCAATCTGGGCAAGACAGGATTTCGGGTCGGGATTTTTGGCCTCGGCGGCCAGGGAGCGCTGGAGAAGGCCAATAACGAAAGCTTGGCCCTGCAGATGATCCGACGCGCGCTCGAGTTAGGAGTGAATTATTTCGATACCTCCGCCATTTACGGCGGACCTGACAGGTGGAGTGAACGTTATCTTGGAAAGGGTCTTAAGGGCAGCCGGGACCACGTTTTTATCGCAACCAAGACCAAAGAGCGAACCCGCGATGCCGCGCTTAAAAACCTCGATGTGTCTCTCAAGTTGCTGGATACCGATCACATTGACACATGGCAACTGCATGACGTTGGAATTCAGGAAGACATTGACCAGATATTCGGCAAAGGCGGTGCGATGGAAGCCCTGGTTCAAGCGCGCGATCAGAAAATGGTGCGCCATCTGGGCGTCACCGGACGTTTCCGTCCCGAAGCACTCATGGAATGCATACGCCGCTTTCCCTTTGACACCGTCCTGATGGGCGTCAACGCGGCCGACAAATACTATTACAGTTTTGAGAAGGATCTCCTTCCGCTGGCCGTCGAGAAACAGATAGGGATTATCGGGATGAAAGTGATGGCACGCGGCCGCATTCTTTCCAGTTGGACGCCGCCACCGGTGGAAGAACAAAAACACTCATGGGAAGGAAGAGGCGCAATCACTACAATTCCAGGCACGCTGACCAAGCGGGAGACCTTCTACTACAATCTCTCGTTACCCATCAGCACGGCAATCATCGGGTGTGACTCAGTCGAGCAGCTCGAGGAATGCGTGGAACTCGCCCGTTCCTTTACCCCGCTAAGTCAGGCCCAGATGGTTGCCCTGGAAGCAAAAGTAGAACCTGTTGCCAAGCAGGCCCTGTTTTTCCGTCTCATGCCCCGCTGAGGATTGCCTGACTGACAGACCACCTTTACACGTTCTCAATCAGAATGCGGTGCGTGAATGCCGATCCGATCGGGAGCCAAAACTCCTTCGTTTCTCTGCGAACACCAGGGCAGTCCGAAGGGACTGCGGGACGCTGACGTGTTTCTCGGGGCGGCGCAGCGGGCTAATAGGAGGCAAATGAGAGCATTGCCTCCTGTTTTCCATTTTTGTGAGGGCCACGGCTCGCATGTCTCGATGCGATTCGTTCGAGCTAGGCGTCGTCAATTCAAGAAACGACGCCAGCTTCGCCGTCGCCCGGAACTGCGGAATTGGATCGAGCTCCTTGAATGCGCTCATTAACGCGATGCCCACACGTGCACATTTTGCTCCGGACAAGCAAGCGGCAGGCTTCCGATTTTGTGGACCTGCTCCGAGTCGGACAAGCCGCCTGGGTCCAACCAACGGGTCGGGTTTCAATCTCTCCGAGAGCACAAAACCGGCCTCCTGCCGCGGTCTACGCTGCTCGCGCTCGCTTACGGACCATCACCCGCCCCGCGACGATTCTGCGCGCCCTGCCCAGTCCGCGCCATCGCCAGCTAACTGGGGCCGGGTCATCGAGCCGTTCAGAGAAGATGAGAACGGTAGTGGCAGCCATTGCCACAATGTGCCCGCTCGACAGCAGCAGCAGCAATAGCATCCACGCCCAGCACGATCCGGCGCACCAAACGCCCTGAGTCGCTCCGAAAACTAGGGCATCGGTATCCGCCGCGCGGCCAAAAGCGGCCAATGCCCAGAGCACATGGCACCGATTCAAACAGGCCTGTTTCGCGGGTGAGCACTGCCAAGTGAGGGCGATCAAGAAGAACGCTCCGACTCGGACATACAGCGAGAATCCGGACGATCCCAGCGCTGCAGCGAGCAACAGCATCAAGGCACCCGCAAACATCCACACCGCTGTGTAACCTGCCACGAACAGCAGTGTGGAACGCGTCCGATGGAGCGCGAGGCTGCTGCCGCGAACGAACCGGATGGGCTGAATCAGGACAGGCGCCATCATGGCGGCCAGCATGAGCATCCAGTCCACGGCTGCGCTCGCCGAGACAGCGCCCCTGCTAATAGCGTGATGGTGCGCATGTGGATCCGACAAGCCCGGGATCCGCATCGATCGAGTCCACACCAGAACCCAGGCGAGCGTAGTGACTGCCAGGACCGCGTTGCGGACCCTGACGCGATCGCGGTCGTCGTAAATCACCGCTTAGGGCCTTCGCGGTAGATGCTGACGCGTTCAACGGTGATTTGCGCGTTGTCTGAGACCGGGCGGTTCGGAACGATCATGACCCGGAGGTTATCGGTATTCAGCGCGTTGTCGAGATGCATCCGGTCGACGATGGCGCTGATGTCGAGAAGGAAGCTCAGTCCGCCGCCGACGTGCTTTCCGTCGGCAAGGCTGGCCCGGCGCAGGCCGAAGAGGGCGACGGTTCCGGCAAGCAGATCGGGGTGATCGCCAGGATTTGAGCCTTCCGGAAGGTTGATGAAGATGCTGAGCGCGGTCGCGTCGTGGGTCCCGCGAACATTCTCCAGGTTGAGATAGACGCGGTCGGGCGCTGAGTTTTCCGCCGCCACAGACAGGCTGTGGGCAACCTTCTGCCGCACCTCCGTATCGAGCCGCACCGTCGTGGACGCGCCTGAGCCCTTTATGGACATCGGGCCGTCGTTGGCTCCCACAAGTTCCACGGAATTCCTTACAGACTCGGCTGCGGCGCCGGGCGTGGCGACCGCTCTGATGCCTAGGCGGCTCAGCCTTAGCGCCAGCAGGTCCACAACCGGAACCTGTTTCAGGTTCTCATAAGTGTAGTCCATCTGGCTCAGGCTGTTGACATCTTTCGGGATGTAGCGCCACGACTTTTTCCCGGGCATTGGCATGATGAACTCGCGTTCGCCGCTGGCCGCAGGTCCTTTCAGCCAGTTGGGGTCGGAGGGGTTATTGTGCGACGAATTCGAGTTCCAGACGGCCCACATCCGGTCGATATTGGCGTGGTGCAGATAAAAGATCGGATCGAGCGCAGCAAGGCCTGGGTCGGACATCAGCCCGTAAACGGTGTCGGAGACGGAGCCGCCCACGAATACGTGGGTCAGATTATGGGGATCCTGTTCGAGATTTCCGGACGGATAAACATCGCCGTGCCAGAAACCTGTCAGCGGGCCGCCGAAACCCGGCAGCGGCGTGTTGCTGTCGGAACCCGTATAGACGCTATTGGAGAGGCACTTTTCCGTAACGACTCCGTGGAAATTGGGAGGGGGCGGATACTTCTTCAGTCCCATTGCCGTGGGGTCGAAAACGATGTTGTTGGCGTAAGGACCGTAGCGGGCGGTGACGAAGAGCGGATTGGGGCTGCCGTTGGGCATGTTTTGCTGGGTGAAGGCGGGAGGGATGTCGAATTCGTCCCCGGGACCGAAATAATCCCAATACGGGAGCGCCCAGTTGGTGGGACCCTTGGCCTGGACAATGTCCTCGCGAAGCTGCGCTTCCAGCGCGACGAGGTAACCCCGATGCCAGGGGGGAAAGAACCAGCTTTGGTGCTGGCATTGATTCCAGTAAATTTTTACAACGTTGGGGGTCGGCAGCGGCGTAGTGGGGACCTTGGGCACGCCGGGAATGTATCCCCATCCCGGGAACTTTCCGGGGTCGTTATCGGGCGTTACATATTCGCCGTGGATGGCGGCGAAAAACCACCAGCTGGCGGGGTCGTTCAAAGCCCGGTCCATCATGGCTCGGACGCCGATTGCGTACCAATACAGATCTTTATTATCGAAGGTTCCGCGATTATTCCAGGCGTTAGCGCGCGTATAAGTCGCCATTTCTCTCCTCCAGGTCTCACTTTCGGCAGCAGCGTTCCTTAGTCTACAGAGCCAATAGAACTCGACCTTCCTCCCGAACTGTTTCTCCAGCGAAATCCTCCGCCACGGCTTACTTGCTTAAGCGATAGCGGATTTCTCTTGCGATGTTTCGCGGCGTATAAACCTTCCAAAAGGGGAGCGCCCTCTTCGCGTGAACTGCCGGTGATTCTTGATCCGCGCCAACGGCGGTGCTTTTCTCCTCGCCGCCGGGATTGCCAAAGAGGCCGGCCATCTTGCGAACGAGTGCTGTGTCTTCCTTGTTGCCGGCCGCCACCATGGCTTCCTTCAATTGATTCGCTCCATAATTTCGCGGCGTAAGGGTGAAGATTCCTAGACTATTCAGGTCTTTAGGTTTTGTCCCAGAGCTGTGCATCGCCGATAAACGTGCATTGTTGTAAGTCTGAAAGAAACCCGGTTCTACCTCGTATCCTTCGATCAGCGGCTTCTCCCGCCCAGGCAGCAAGTAGTAGTGACGAATTTTCGCCTCCTCGTGCGTGACTCCGATTCCAAAAGCCACTCTCACTTCCGCACTGGTGTTAGGGGGAGAAGCGTGTATGGTTCGATTGTCGAATACTACGGCTTGCCCGGCTTTGAGATCGAGGATCGTCAGGTAAGGAAAGATGACGGACAGTTGGTCTTTGAATGGAGGAGCGAACTGTGGCGAGGGTGACGGCCGCACATGATCATAAAGGCGATGGCTCCCTTTGATTACTCCCAGAGCGCCGTTGTCGATGCTGACATCTACCAACGGGCACCAGATCGTCGCGGACCAGAATTCACCCTCATCCACAAACGTCCAATCCTGGTGTGGCGGCACTACGCCCAGCGGGGCCTTCGCTTTAGTGACAAAGCTCGCGGTAAAAATCTTGTGATCCTTGAAATGCTTGTCTACGCTTCCGCTTACGACTGCGACCAGGCGTTCGGAGACGGTGCGGACGAAATCGGGGCTGGCGTTGTCGAGGCTGACCTGGAAACCCTGCGCCGGAACCGTGGCATGCTCCAGCCCGTAATAGAAAGCCTTCAGCTCATCGACCTGCGCCTGATCAATTAGATTGATAACGGTGTATCCATCTCTTTCGAAGTCTGCCTGTGTACGAACGTCTCTGAACAGTTGCTTCATCGGTGTACTCCCCGGGGGTGGGAAATGTTGGCGTATTTTGGCCTGTAGAGTTTCATCGGTCACCGGAACGTGCCGATAGGGACGGCGGTAGAGCCTCCGGCTTTTTGCCGGCAGACGGCCCTTCGCCAGTTGATCGATGTGAGTCAGGTAGAACTCCTCGTCCGCCTGATAAACATCCACGTCCCGCTCACTGGCTTTCTGGAAGTACACCAGTTCGGCTTCTTCCTCCATGACCCGGGCCGTCACTACGATGCGGTCGCTCGATCCGTTGTTCGCGTAACTGCCGTGAAACAGATCATCCGAATACAGAATGGCCTCACCAGCTTTTAATGGGATGTCTTCAGTATGCTTGTGCAGGTCGGGAGGGAGAATGAATCGATCACTCGGATAGCTCCCCGAGCCGAGCGACCGGAAATACCGATGGCTGCCCGACAAGACGAACAGGCACCCGTTCACGACTGACACATCCACGAGTGGACACCACACAAAGAATGTCCGGTATTTCTCTGGCTCGACGACGTTCCAATCTCGATGCAGAGGAAGCACCTCAGAGTCGATGTGTGATTTCACCATGAAGGTGCCACCATAGAGCTTTGACGGAAGAAACAGGTCCTGGCCGGCGATTACAATCTGATCACGAATGGATTCGTTGATAGTTCGATTTACACCATAGGTGTTGTGGCGACTGCTTTCGTACAGCCCGGTGACCTTTTCTCGAATGTGCTGGTGATACAGGTCCAGCAGGGCACTCACTTGTTCGCCGGAGAAGAGGCGCGTGACCACGAATCCCTGCTGCTCAAAATCCGCCTGCAGCTTCGGATCTTTGAGTAGGGCCTTCATGCTTCCACGCTCCGGCGAAGGGTATTGCACGCTCGTGCCACGAAAGAGCGCCATCGGGAGTTTCGAGGTCCGACGTTGTGACCTCACTGCTGGGCCAAAATCCGCGGCTCAGCCGTCTCCGAAAACCATGCCATCTTAGCATTACCGGCATCCTGCTGGAAGAGTTCGCGAGTTGTTCCTGCTGGCGTGAACCTCTACAATGGGCTGCCTCGAAGCAACTCGAATCAGTCGCGATGTACGCAACCATCGATCGAAGCGAGGACCGGAGTCGGGTGAACGGGCCGTCTAGCGTTCGGAAGTTCATGGCGACCGTCAAACTGGAACGCTGGTGGAAGCCCAAGGCCGCGAACCTCCTGGCAATCCTGTATTCCGTCATGCTGATCACCCGTCTGCCTTTTCCGCGGGCTCTTTTCCTCCTGTTGTTTTCCGTGGTAACGATCATCGGCATCGGCAGTTGTGGCCATGTGATCAACGATTGGTGTGACATTGATGCCGATGCTGCGGCGGGCAAAACGAACCTGCTAGCCGGCATGGCCCAGTGGAAGCGATGCAGTTTGGCGGCTGGCCTGATCGCGATGGCATTCCTCCCATGGCTGGTACTGCCATTCGATGCGGTATCGGTCTTGCTCCTCCTGCTCGAAGTTGCGCTCCTGCTGGCGTATTCCATTCCCCCCTTCCGGCTGAAAGCCCGACGCGCATGGGCTGTAGTGGCCGATAGTGGATACGCCTATGCCCTCCCTGCGTTGTTAGCGGCGCACACCTTCTTCCTCGCCGGGGCGCGGGCGGACGACCGGGTGTTCCTGGCTGCGCTCTTTGCCTGGCAATTCGCGCTTGGTACTCGGCACTTCTTGAACCATCTTGCTCTCGACCGCTCCAACGACATCATGAGCGGTACGCCGACTTTGGCGACTCAAAAAGGAAATCGATACATCCACGGGTTGATCCGGGGCATCGTCCTGCCGGTGGAGTTTCTCGGTTTTCTTGCGTATCTGTTGATCCTCAGCGATGGCCGAAGGTTCCTCATCTTTGTGATGGCCGGCCTTTTTTCCTTGTCCACATCGTTCCATGCCTTTCTTGTTCTGTCCCGCCGTTATCCGGTTCTGACGTGTGGCTTCTCGAAGATTCCCGCGGATCGGCTATACCAGGACATTCTGCCGCTGGTGCTTCTCTCTTCGCTGGTGCTGACTGATTGGCGGTTCAGTCTGCTCCTTCTGGGGCACATAGCCCTGTTTTATCTCGGGAGCACGGGTGCTCTTGATCTTCGCGCGCTGGCTTGGCCCGTGATGATGCTGGCGCATCGTTCGGAGGCAGGCGCCGGATCTGCGCTGGGCAGTAGCGACGGAAACGCCGTTGCGATGCGCGAGCTTAATTCTGGAGGATGCGCAAACACCCCTAAACTGGCCGGTCGCCCCAGCATTGCTGTCATTAATATCAATCGAGCCAAGTACACGGAAACGTTCGTCCAGGAATTGGTGCCCCGCCTCCCGTACAACGTCTACTACTTGTATGGCGGCGAACTCCCCAGATACGACGACGACCAGCACCATTTCCTGCCCAACCTCCAGTCTCTGGCTCAGCTCCTCGAAGCCGGGCTCCGTTTAGAAGCCAACCATTTCCTGAAAAGCAGCATATCGAGCTACTTGCAAACCAAACGGGTGCAGCTGATCCTGGCCGAATTCGGTCCGGTTGGCGTTGCGATGCTCCCGATCGCCAGGGACCTCGGTATACCGCTGGTGGTGTGCTTTCATGGGTATGACGTCTTCCACAAGGAGACGGTCCGGCAGTGCGCACCAGGCTATGCACCCCTGTTTCGGGAGGCTGCGTACCTTGTGTGCGTGTCCGAGACCATGTTGGATCGTCTGGAGCAACTTGGCGCTCCCAGGGAAAAACTCGTTCATCTGCCTGCGTTCGTCAACCTCGAGCAATTTCCCTATTCCGACCACAGTGTTCTGCCCCCGCGATTTCTCGCCGTGGGACGTTTTGCGGAAACTAAGAGCCCGCACTTGACCATCCTTGCCTTCCACCGGGTCGCGCAGATGCTTCCGCAAGCCACACTCACCATGATTGGCAAGGGAGGTGGAGGCGAGTTGTTCGAAGCGTGTGTGATCCTGGTCAAAGCGCTGGGGTTGGAGGATCGCGTTGACTTTAAGGGGGTTGTGTCACACGAAGAAGTCGCGATGGAAATGCGTCGTTCACGGGTTCTTGTGCAACATTCGGTTACCACTCCGGAGAATGGGGACATGGAAGGGAAGCCGGTCGCCGTAATGGAGGCCATGGCGAGCGGACTTCCGGTGGTGGCCACTCGCCACCCAGGAATTCTTGAACTGATCGACCATGAAGTGACTGGCCTGCTGGTCCCAGAGTACGACGTGGAAGCGATGGCCGCAGCCATGATCCGGCTAGCTCAGGACAACCACGCGGCACAGCGTCTAGGAAAAACCGCAAGTGCCGCCATTCATGGTCACCCGCTGATCAGCCGCCATGTCGAGATTCTGGATGAGGTAATCGCCCGCAGCATTGCCGGCGCTTGAGTCGTGATTCCACGCAGCCGTCTTAGCAGTTGTTGGAGCCTAACCGAGAATAGCGTCGATTCTTCGCTGGAGGTTCCCACGCTCAGATTCGCCCACCAGATCCGCGGCCTGGAGGGTATAGGCGTAGAGAAACGGCTCATCGAAGCCATGCAGGCGCAACGCGTTCACGAAAGCGTTTTCCACGTGATGATAGGGCGATTGCATCAGCGTTGCGTAATTCCGGGCGATCGGGATTTTTGTCTTGGTGGAACCGTCACCGTTCTTGAAGGCTTCTGTCATCACCTTCTTGCACGCGTCGCTCAAGAACGGGAAATACTCTGAAGTATCAGTAATCACTAGAGATGTCATCACTGACGACGGGTCCATAAGGATGCCGCCGTATTCCCGCTGTCTGATCGCGGCCAGAAACGCGAAGAAATCGATTGGCGATCCCTGTTCGTTTCGGTAGGTGAGGTTCCAGTAGGGGTCCTGGAGGATGAGACGCTTTGCTCCCCGGAAGCCGATTTCGACCAAGACGATACTGTGGATAAATCGGTCGAACGGCTTCTCGGTAAATCCGAACGAGTACTGGTAAGCGGCGAAACCAAATGCCCGCAGCAGTTTCATGCAGAACAAGCTGGTGACGCCGCATTCTGCGGGCAGATCGTGGCTCTTGAGCAGGGGATAGATTTCGGCCAGCTCAACGGACGCCAAGTTTCGTGTCCGAAGGAGACTGGGCGCCCGCGCATCCGGACGGCCGATCGCTATTAGAGAGCCGGTATACTCTCGCAGAAACGTCGTGCGCTCGAAATCCGAGTCCAAAGTCAGCAGATGATGGCCGAGCCTTGCGAGTTCTGTTTTCCACTGAACATCACGCTCGGGATTGAAGAAGCTTCTCCGGAGCGGGGGTGAAGCCACGCGGGACAACGTCAATCGGCTGAGGAAAGATCGCATGCGCCCTCGGTTCCAAGACCGATGATCAAAACGAAGCCATCATCTGACAGCATACCTCAATCGCAATCGCGGTCCCGGTCAGACTGATGAGCTAAGTACAGTGGCTGCAGAACGCGTTTGTGCGTAGCTGGTTGTGAACCTTGGCTTTCCGTCGCCGCACACTGGTCTGCTGTGGTATTCTCCAGACTCTCTGCGCAGAACCCGAGTTGAAGGATGGTTCGCGAACATGGCTGAAATTAGCCAGCCAAGATTAGTCGGGAGAAGGATGAAAGCCAGTCCGGCTCGCTATGGGCCGACTCATGTCAAGGCGGGGGTCTGACCGTGGGGCGTTACGTTCCAGCCATGTCGGAGATGCCTAACTTGATGGAGTTGCCGGTTGGTCTCTCCAGTTACATTGAGCGCACCCGGCAAGGATTACGTAAGCGTCTGGGCGGCGCTCCCGCCGGCGACCTGCTCTGCCGATATTTCGAACGGGGAAAGATGCTGCGGGCGTACATGGTATTCGCGGCGTCCATGTCGATAGGCGGCGACCCGGAAGAAGTCGTGATGGCGGCTGAGGCGGTTGAGTTGTTGCATGGCGCGTCCCTCTTCCACGATGACATTATTGACCATGCTTCCCACCGGCGCGGAATAATTTCACTTCATGAGCGGCTGGGCGTCGGCAAAGCGCTGGTGATCGGTGACGATCTGCTGCTGCGCGCGTTTACGGCGTTATCCGAGGCTCGAGCCTGCCACCCGGCCGCAACGGTGCTGCAGGCCATGGAAGCTCTTAACTTGCTCGCAATCGATTGCTGCCGTGGGCAGTTCGAAGAACTGTGCGCCGAGCGTTGGATTTCGGAAGAACAGTATTCCGCCATCATCGGCCGAAAAACCGCGGCGCCCTTCGTTGCCGCCGGGGTTTTGGGAGCGCTTTTGGGCGGCGGAAACAGCGCGCAGCTTGCCCAGATTCGCCTCTATGGGCAACAAGTCGGCATCGCTTTCCAGATCGACGACGATCTCCTCGATCTAATTGGCGAACCGGGCGCCCTAGGCAAGCCGGTGGGTAACTCGCTCGCCGAAGGTCGTCCCATGCTTCCCCTAATCTATCTCTGCAGACTAACGTCCGAAGACGCCGTGCGGAGAAAGTTGGAGCAGTTGCGGGAGGGAGAATGCGATCGCGACGACTTAGTCGAACTGCTGGAGCAACATGGGATTGTTGATCGCGTGCTCAAGGTGCGGCAGCGGCATCTGGATGCGGCGATCGCAACGCTCAACGGTTTCCCAAATGCTTCAGGGGTGGAAGCGTTGCGGGCGTTGGCTTCCCGCACGCTCCCGCGAGCATCCGTGTAACCTGTTTGCGAACCCCCATCAAGTGCCGCTAATCCGACCCGGAAACCTCTCCTCGGAGTACTTTGCGTCGGGTTGGAGAGGATCGCCTCCGGGGCGAGTTTCACACACGATCAAATCGCCAAACTGCCTCCGCAGACTCGCCGTCACTGCGGGGCTTTCGTGAACTACAACCCTTCGTCCCGCTCGCGCCAGCTGTAAGGCGAGAGCTAATGGTTGCGATTCTTCCAGGATTTCGGTTCCAGGCTTGTAGGTTACCGAATCAAAATGAATTGGCTGGTCTGCCCGGCATACGCGCAAGTACTCATTGACCTGAAACGCAAGGTGCTGGCGGTTCATTTCGTCGGTGGCGACAGCCTGAAGCAGTTCGTGGTTGTGCTTGTTCGCGAACAAGTTCAGGGCCCGGTTGTCGCGGGTCAAACAGGCTCCGCCGTAACCGAAGCCGTATTTCAGAAATTCACTCCCGATACGTGTATCCGCGCCGACAACAGCAAGGATCTGCTCAGGCGACGCGCCCACCGATTTCGCCAGGTCCCCAATCGCGTTGGCAAACGCGATCTTCATTGTGAGCGCGCAATTTAGCGCGAGTTTGGCGATCTCGGCGCTCAAAGGCGGCATGCGATATATCGCCGGTTGGTTGATGCACATCCTGCGATAGACGCTCTCCAACTTCGCGCCCGCAGCTAAGTCACCCTCGCCAATCAGGACTTGATCCGGAGCCTGTTGGTCGCGGAGTATGCTCCCGTGAGCGATGAAGCCGGGAGTGTAATTCAGAACATATGAGTAGGTGTTCGCTAAGCGCGCTTTCGAATCGCAATAACCCGGAAAGGTCGTGCATACGAGCGCGAGTTCAACACGATCCCGCCACGGAACGAGCCTGAACATCTCCGCCAAAACATGATCGACATGACTGTGATCGTAGCCGCCACCTTCGTCTGTCGGCGTGTCCACAGCCACAAACACCAGATCGGGTTCGAACGCCCGAATCGCGCCGGGGTGGCCGGCTACTTGGAAATTGCGGGCCGCCTGCAGCGCATCTTCTACTCCGGGCTCCGGAGTGCGGAGCGTTTTTTCGCCGACTTGCTTGATGTGCTCCGTGCTCTTGTCGACGCCCAGCACGGCATAGCCAACCCGCTCCAGGTTCAAAGCCAGGCACAGACCGATTCTCCCAATCCCTACGACGGCAACTTTCTCCAAAGGATCACCCACCCACCGAAGTTGTCTCGGCCGCGGCATGACTGGTGTCCGACGCGCCTGCGGAAAACACGAATTCTTCCAGTTCCACGTCAGCATAACCCCAGTTGGGCGAATTCAGAGGAAGGGGCTGCTTTTTCTCCAGCGCGTGCAGCGCTACTTCCTGCACGAGGCCGTAGTCAAGCGCTGGGCGGTCGGCCATCAACCTGACTTTCTCAAGTGGCGAGAGTGACTCCCATCCCATGGGATGATCGATGTGATATGTACATGCCTCCGGCGGAAACACATGCTGCCGGTAACCCAGGGCTGAGGCGGCGACTAATCCGAGAGAATCGATGTGCAGGGAATACAGATCGAGTTCAACGTACCCCCGGATCGCGTGCCACGCCTCCCGCGACATCAGGGTAAAGTCTCCGCAGGCGAATAGGTCCAGTTGGTGGAACAGTCGTTTTTGCGGGCTCCAGTACAGTCCCATACCGAGGGCCATTTTGTCGAGGAACCACTTCGTGACGTTGCCTTTATGCTGCAGGCCGAGCAACTCCAGGTTGAAGTGTTTATATCGGAGGTCTCGGCCCAGCCGGCGAATGACGTTGCTTTCACACCAGGCAAGCTGCCGTGAAAAATTCCAGTGCGGGTCGATGCCGTCGGGAACGTCGCATCGCTTCGCTCGATAGTAAGTGCCTTCGCGGAACGTTTTATCGGCCAGAGTGCGAAATAGTGCATCCGAGAACAACAGATCAATGTTGGTGCACAGAATGAAAGCGCCTCGCGCCCGGCGGATGCCAACATTCTTGGCAATCATCTGAAAGAGGGGAATGTCCGATGCGTGCCGGTGGCGGCGATGAATCTCGGCAGGTACCGTGATGAAGCGAAGCTCCAGGCAATCGTTTTCGCCCGGCTTGGGGAGCATCTCCTGCAAACGGGGTCGGTCCTGCGGGGGATTCCACTCTACGATGACCAGTTCGATTGGGAAGTTGTAGCGGCGCGTCTGCTCCAGCAGGCCACTCAGGAAAAGCCGCATTCTTTTCAGGATATCGCCCCCATGGTCGTCGTTCCTTGAGGCGACGACCACGGAAAGGTAGGCACCCTCACGGCACCTCACGGTGTGGCTTGTCATAACTCGAGGGATTATAGTATGTGAGTCAAGCGGATCGGCCAATTTGATTGCGCTGATCGTTACCGGATCGCCATGAATAGCAAGCTTACAAATCAAACAATCGCCGCTGACGAAATCTGCGAGCCGATCGTATTTGGCCAGCCGCAGATACTGGATGACGAAATCGAAGAGGTCCTGGCGTGCCTGCGCTCGGGCTGGATCGGTACCGGACCGCGCGTGGCGCGATTCGAGAGGGATTTTGCGGCGTTCAAGGGCGTGGACCACGCCGCGGCCGTGGGATCCTGTTCCGCCGCCCTTCACCTCAGCATCCGCGCTGTCGGCATCGAGCCTGGCGATGAAGTCATCACTTCGGCGCTCACATTTTGCAGCACTGTGAACTCGATTATCCATTCAGGCGGCCGCCCGGTGCTGGCCGATATCGATCCGCTTACCATGAACCTGGATCCTCGGGATGTTGAAGGACGGATCAGCTCCAGGACGCGCGCTCTCGTACCCGTTCATTTTGCCGGACGGCCCTGCGACATGGACGCATTGGTCTCGATCGCGCGTCGCCACGGTCTGTGCATCGTGGAAGATTGCGCCCACGCGATCGAAGCCGACTACCACGGCAAGGCCAGCGGCACGATCGGTGATTTCGGTTGCTTCAGCTTTTACGCCACGAAGAACATGACCACCGGTGAAGGCGGAATGGTGATCACGCGACATCCAGAGGACCTGGATGAAATCAAGATTCTGGCCCTGCACGGCCTCAGCAAAGACGCATGGAGCCGTTTTCAAGACACTGGCTACAAGCACTACTACGCGGTGGGCGTCGGATTCAAGTACAACATGATGGATCTGCAAGCGGCGATCGGCATTCACCAACTGCGCCGGTTAGAGGAAAATTGGCAACGACGGAGCGCCATCTGGTCGCGTTACCAGGACGCTTTTAGACATCTTCCCGTAGACCTGCCGGCGGCCCCTGAACCCGGCACCCGGCACGCCTACCACCTCTTCACCCTGTTGATTGATAAACCGCAGGCAGGCATCACGCGGGATGAATTTTTGGAGGTCATGACCCATCTCGGCATCGGCGTCGGGGTTCACTACCCAAGTATTGCCGAGCATCCCGTCTATCGCGAGTGCTTCGGGTGGAAACCAGAGGACTGGCCGGTGGCGTGGGGTATTGGCAGACAGACGGTCAGCTTGCCGCTAAGCCCGAAGCTCTCGGACGATGACGTCGAACGTGTGATCCGGGCCGTTCACAAAGCGCTTCGGCATAGCGGCAAGTCGAGCGGCTTCCGCAACGCGCCGAAAAATGTGTTGGACTGAATGCCTCTCGCCTTGGATTCGAGATAAGCATGATAGCGAGTCTGAAGGAAATGCCTATCGAGCCTTTCATCCAGACTGAACTCCGGCCTCGTGCATTTGATCTCGAAAAAGTCCACCGGAAACACATATTCATTCCAATCCTTGATAAGTGCCAAGCCGGTCAGTTCCTGAAATTCATTCGAAATGGCGAGGTCCTCGAACTGATCCAAGTCCAATTCGACGGCCCTCAATGAGGTGAGAACGAATCCCTGGGACCGCAGGTCGTCGAGCACGGCGTTCAAATCCCCAACATCATAACGATAGGCTTCGTTGATCTTGCGGATCTCGTGGCGGATCTTTTCTTCGTGCTCAAGCCGCAGCGGTAGACGCCTGAAAAGATCCTTCACATAAAGCGTTCCTCCCGGCTTCAACATATCCCAAGCGGCCTTAATCAGCCTTTTCTTGGCGGTCGAGTGCCCGAAGGATTCCAGGAAATACACAATGTCATATGCTCCAGCGTCAAAGTAATCCTTCAGTTTGTGGTAATCGCCGCGTGTGATGCTCACGCGGTCTCGAAGGCCAGCTTCTTCAATCTTTTGCCGTGCGACGTCGTACTGAGCCTTGGAAATCGTGATGGCATCGACGCAAATGTCGGTTCGGCGCGCAAAATGGATTGCGGGCGCCGCGATGCCGCATCCAGCGTCCAATACACGCTGCCCGGGCTGAAAGCCAATGGTCTCGATCTGGCGGTTCAACAGATCGGTGATGTCCTTCGTTCGCAAGGCCTGGATCACGTCGCCATAAACCTTCATGAACTGATGGTGGTAGGCGTCATAAAACTGACCGACACTCTCGGCATGATTGCCGTCGTAGGCACCTTCGATTTCCGGTTGATCCCGGGACCGGGACCCTGCCAGAGTAGACAGTCGGAATTTGATTTCATTCACAATATTCCGAAGGGTATAGGTTTCCCAGAAGGTTCGTTGGAGGGCTGGTTCGCGACTTGTCGGTACTGTCTTAAACATTAAGTCACTACCGACTTGTCCAAGTGTCTTGACCCACAAGATTTCTGAGGAGTAATATATCACCCAGTCTGCCGCATCGGGGTGACTTATGCGTTGGATACGCTTAGTTTTGGTCGTCCTCGTGGTGTGCACGAGCGGATGCTCTCGATTTGGGCACGGAGAGCGCGACGGAGTAGATCTGGGTCAGAATGTCACGGTGAACAGCAAACCCCTGGACCCAGTCTTCAAAGATTTCTCGAACACCTGGCGGCAGTTTATCAGCTCCTCGCCGGAGCTTGCGCTGGCCGTCGCAGAAGGCGGAAAACGCGAAACTACGCCTCCCGAGCCCATCACCTTTTCCGAATGTGTCTTTTCTCCTGACGCTCGGGGTTATGTGCCCCAAGTGACAATCACTTGGAATGAAATGTCCGAAAAGGTCACGTCCGGACCAGCCACGCCGGGACCGGCTATCAAGGCTAGCGCCGCGGTAGCGCAACAGCCCCCGCTCCGGCGCTTCGATCTTGGCCTCCACCACGATCCTTTCGCCCGCAACTTTTATTCCAGTGCCTTTTCGACAGACCAGTACAAGAGGTTTAGCCTTCCGTCCAATAGTGCTCTAGTGAATAATCCCGAGGCCGTGTTATTGACCGGGCCCGGCTTGTTTCCGAAGCTCATGGATTACAAGTCTGTGTCGCTGCAAGATCCCGCAACCAACCTTCCGTTCACTAAGCAGACCCTGGTAGTTCGGGAGTTGAGCGAAGGCATCAGCAATACCATGCGTGTCAGCCATCTGGTCGGAAACGAATGGACCACCGACCGTGAGTTTATTTTTCTCGCCCCTGTGTGCCCGGTTTCATTCTGAGGGAAGAGAGCATCTATGCCAGGAACTCAAATTGTGAGCGATCATCGGTCCCGCCGGACGGCACTCTTGCTGACGGTTTGGATCGGAGTTTGCGGTTCAGCCGTCGGGCAACTCACCAGCACATGGTTTGATATCAATCCGAACAACTCCAACGGTGACCGAAACAGTTCCAGCAGCGGCCGGATCAATCACGTGGGGGCGGCCAGTGACTTCAGCAAGGTCTATGCGGCTTCTGAATGGGGTGGACTGTACCAGAGTTTCGATCAGGGCAACACCTGGGTGAGGATCAACACCTTCAGTCCTGCGGCTACCTGGGATGTCAAAGTCGATCCCAGGAATAATAAAAAGGTATATGCGACTTCTTTCTACGACGGCAGGGTGAATCCACAATCGGGGATTAGTGTAAGCAACGACGCGGGCGCCACGTGGACTGCGGTCAATATTCCGCAACTAAATCCTCTCACCTGCGCGAACGCCCAACGAAAGACGCAGCCTTCGGCCTGGCAAATTGCCATTAACCCGACTAACTCCTCGACCGTGTTTGTGGGCACGAGTTGTGGTCTGGCCCGTTCCCTCGACGCGGGTGGGAGCTGGACGTTCATTGATCCTTCACCCGTCGATGCCGCCGAGCAAATCTATGCGGTCATCGCGCAGGGCGCTGCCACGGTGGATGTGATCGGCGATAATGGCCATCTCCGTTCCACGAATAACGGAGCGAGTTGGACCCCCATCGGAGGCGCGCCGGTTGGGCCCTTGCCGGGGAACAGCGGCGACATCTCCTCGATTGTCGCATCGCCCCGCGAGAGCTATGTTCTGTTGGCGGAGACTCGCGCCAACAACATCTTTGAGTCCGACAACGGCGGCGTTACCTGGCCAACATCTCTGACCTTGCCTTTGCTGGGAAGCAATACGAACGTACAGGGACGAATCCCCTTCCTCAAGACCAACCAACTCTCGACTTCCAGTCAATTCGACGTGTGGTACGGCGATATTAATGTCTTCAAGGCCACGGCGGTTACGCCTTCGACCCTCGCTCCCGGCGGTGCTCCTCGGGCCCCGCTGAACAGTTGGTCGAGCGTGCAGGATGGCGCACACGACGATACTGGGGACATCCTTTTCGATCCGCGATTCACCGCTGGCGCGTGTCCCGCTGTGTTCAGCGGCGATGGCGGTATTTACCGAAACACCAATCCCAACAACCCGGGATGCCAAAATCCCAGTTGGACACAGCCCAACATTACTCCCCACGCGACCTGGCTTTGGGGATTCGATGGTGTCAGGTTAGGGCCGGGTCAGCACGCCCTCACTTACGGTTTGCAGGACGACGGCGGGTGGGCTGCAACCAACGTCGCCGAAGGGCAAAATCCTCCCCCGCCGAACTGGAACAACTACACGTGCTGCGACCTCATGCACAATACCGAAGGAGCCGGCAAGATTGTGGCTATCGAGGGTTTCACCCAGGGTGACCGGGGTAATGGCTTTCCTCTCATAATCAGAAACCAGGATGGCTCGAACAGTGCAGAACTGTCTAATTATCCGACGCCCCAGAACTTCACGGCCTTTACCAATGGTCGAGAGAATGCCCCATTCGGCGGCACTGGATACGTTGTCAACCTCTGCGGACAAACTTCCTGTATTGGTGGCGATGTGTACTTTACCGGTAACATCCTCGGGCCGGGTCCTTCGTGGACATCGCTCAAATCCCCGACCTCGGCGACGTCTGGCACTGGGAATATAAAAGTCGCAAATCTACAGGGACAACCCAACGTCTTCTATCACACGGGGAACGGCGATCCTGAATCGCAGGGGTTGATCTTCCGATCTACGATGGTCGGGGCTACTCGCGGAAGCAACTGGGCTCAGTTGCCTTTGCCCGGCAATATCGGCACGGTGACCGCTTATGACGTAGACCCGACGGACGGAAACCATGTGATCATCTCAGGGATCGATAACGCCACCCAAAACTTCCAGATCTTCATCACGCCAGATTTTGGCACGACCTGGAACCGGTTGCAGAACCTGGAAAACCTCATGCTCGGTATCTCGCCTACGGGAGCCGGCGCCGTATTTGTCAATCAGGCCAGTCAAGGCAGAACCACTGGATTCCTCAATTTCGGCACGTACTGGCAACCTTCGCTGTTCAAGTTCGACCCGCTCGACTCCACGACCATCGTGGCGGGAGCCATCGATTCGGGCGTCTTTGTGTCACTGGATAACGGTTCCAACTGGCAGACGGTCTCCAATAACATCAGCCCAACCTCGGCCTCTCCCGGCATCCCAGCTCCTATCTTTGCCTACTTCAGCCCGGGAAGATTTAACGCCTCGACCAACGCTTTTGACGTCTGGGTGGGCACGAGAGGTGCCGGGGTGCACAAGGTCGTGCTCGAAAGGCGCGCCCCCGGACAGTGAGGAGCCACGTCTGCCAGAAGTTGGTGCCCCTGGCCGTCGATCCAAGCGCATCGGGGGCGCATTTATCGCGCCGCTTTCGCCGATCAAAGCAAGCTTTGGTTGGCTGCGAGTTCAGTGGTAGTCTTTTGGGGCGTTGAGGCCGACTCCCACGATGTTCCGCAAGCCGCGTGATCCCCGGCTGATACCCATCTTTCTGTTTCTCTTGGCGTGTCTTCAGTATTGCAACACAGTCACGTACGACTATGCCTGGGATGACAAGCTGGTCATCACCGCCAATGACTACACCACAAAAGGCATAAAAGGACTGCCCGACATCTTTACGAAGCGCGTGAGTATCCCTTACAAGGGCGAGTACCGGCCGCTTCCGCAGGCGCTTCATGCCATTGAGTACGATCTCTTCCGGGGAAGCCCCCACGCGGGACACGTGTTCAATATTCTGTGGTACGCCATCACGTGTGTGATTGTGTACGAGTTCATCCGTTTTGTGTTTGTCGGCTTCGGCGCACTGTTCCCTGTGCTGGCGGCCGCGCTGTTTGTTGTTCACCCACTTCATGTTGAGGTGGTTGCGAACATCAAAGGGAGGGACGAGATTCTGGCGCTCTTTTTTGGCTTGTCGGCGGTCATGCTTCTAGTCAAGTCGCTCGAGCAGAGCCGTTGGCTGCTGGGGGTCGGTGGCGCGGTCTGTTTTCTGGCAGCGTGCTTGTGCAAGAGCAATGCCGTCACCCTGCTTCCTGTCGTTCTCCTTGTGGCCTGGCATCGCGCGAAAGAGTCGAGGCTCAGCCGGACACAATTACTGACCGGCGGCGTCATTGCGGTTTGCAGCCTGGCGTTGGTAGTGGTCATCAGGCATATCCAGAATACGGTCTCCAATGAGACACCGTTGCACCTCAATTCCAGTGTCCTGAACAACATCTTCCTGTGGTCGGCGCATACCGAAACCATTAAACCCACGGCGTTGGTCATCATCGCCCGATATGGACTCTTGTTCCTTTACCCCCACCCCCTGATTCACCAATATGGATACGACCAGATCCCGCTCAACTATTGGGGGGACGCGACCGTTTGGCTGGTGATTGCGGTATTGGCGGCATTGGCGGTGCTGGTTTGGAAGAGCTGGAATAAAAAGCTCCCACTTGGCTTTGGCCTGGCATTTTTTGCCATTACCTATTCCGTGTACTCCAACTTACTTTTCTTCGCTCCTGACACGATGGCTGATCGCTACATGTTCATCCCGTCGGTAGGGCTGGCGATCATGGCTGTCTATTGCGTGTTCCGGTTGGCCTCGCTTGATTTGAGTGTCCCAGTGGTGAAGGGAGCACGGGCGACGCTGCTGCTGTCCCTCTTTGCGACCGTGCTTACGGCGTATTTTGCGCGAACCGTAGTCGGCAACCGGGACTGGCGAAACGATTCCACACTCATCCACAATCGGATCCGCTACATGCAGAACAATGCGGCCGCGCAAGCCATCTATGGATATACCCTCAACAAAGAAAGCTACGAAACACTTTCTCCCGAACTGAAGGAGGAGCGGCAAGCAACCGCCATGCGGGCCTTCACTGCGGCGATACGAATCTATCCGGACTTTCAGGCCGCCTGGATTGAAATTGGCAAGCTGTTTGCCGAACGTGGCATTTACGATAAGGCCGAACTGGCGTTCCTCAAAGCGCAGAGCCTGGAGCCTCTCAGCCCCGATAGCTACTTTTGCCTGGGAGCCCTGTATGCGGCTCAACAGGATACCAATCTGGCGATCCCGTATCTCGAAAAGGCTGTCTTGCTGAATCCACAGATGGAAGAAGCGTATGTGGCCCTTGGGCGCGCCTACCTCATGGGAAATAACGTCGAGAACCTTGGGGCGATGACGAGCACCGCTCGGAAGTGGTTCCCGGGAAACAGCAACCTGGAGGCGCTTCAAGCGAGCTATTTCTTTCGCACACAGGACTATGTTCATGCGCTCGAACTGGCCCAGGATGTTGTGGCCAAGGATCCGCAGAACACGCTTGCGCTCGCTGTGCTTTCATCGCCCAGCGTCCAGCCCTCGTTGAAAACAGACTCCCGAAAGGCTCCTTAGGATGGATGACAGAATTCATATTGCTCATCTCATCAACCCCGTGCGCTTTCCGGTGGATAGCGAGCTTACACACACGCAGCCCCTTACCTTCGAGTCGATGAAGCGCGCAGCCGCCCAAGCGGATGACGTGGCCCGCATCGATCTGCTGACCGCACAATACCCCGAAGATCGCGTGATCATTCCGCCTCTTTTCACCCAGACCAACGATCTTGAAAGATCCGTGGCGGACCTGGGTAGTTTTTCCGTCAACCGGAAGTTACCGCTGATCGGCGACCTGATTGAGCGGCTGTACACAGGATCCACCGCGCCCTACCTGATCTACACCAACGTGGACATCATCTTGCATCCCTCCTTCTACCAAGAGGTGGCGACCCGGATCAGAACCGGACTGGATGCCTTCATCATCAATCGTCGCCGGGTGCCAGGTCATTATCGGACAGTGGAGGAACTGCCTGAGATCTACCAATTGCGTGGCTCTCCGCATCCAGGATTCGATTGCTTCATATTTCACCGCTCGCTGTGTCCCAAGTTTAATTTCGGGCGCGTTTGCGTGGGTATTCCCTTCATCGAGATGATCTTTTCGCAGAATCTCTTCTGCCATGCCCAGCGATTCGCCCTGTTCGATCGCGATCGGCTCACTTTTCACGTGGGAATGGAGATCTTCAAGAAGCGAGACCCGGAATACTTGAACTTCAACAAAGAGGAGTTCTGGCGCACCATTCGTATCTTGTTGCCAGACCTCGACAGCCGGAAATTTCCCTGGGGTGAGCGAAATGTGTTCTACCGCATGGTGCGCTGGGGCTTGCATCCCGCAATTCCGATTCGGCTAGCCCTGCTGCTCGAACCCCGGCGCTGGCGATGAAGTTCGCGCCACCTTTATACCTTGACTCGAAACTCCGGTAAGCACAATTGCCGGAGTTTTTCTACCCGGTCGGATAAAGATGAGTCCGCGTCGCCGAGAATCGCCGAGGGTCCATGAAGGGACAAGGCCGCTTGTCGAAATACGCTGGCGCATTTCAAGTAACGTTCTGATGTTACGCTTGCGCTCCAAAATCCGTCTGCTTCCTGGCCGACTATCTGATAACCCAGCTGTTCGTTGAATCGCGCGATTCCCGGCAGGCGCGGATTGTAGTGAGCCTGCAGGGACCGAAGTTGAAGTAAGAAGAAGGCGAAGTCCATTACAGCAAGAGTCGCTCGCGCCGCTTCCGGCCGGCCGAGGAATCCGGGCTCTCCGACGAATCCGCCAGACTCTCCGTAGGCTTGGGTCCACTCGATGTCTCTGATGTGAAAGAGCGCGAATGGGACATTCCGCAGGTGTGCGACGAAATACCAGTTCTTGGCCGGGTCCATCGCTTCAAACCAACGCACCTGGTCTTCCGGCTGGATGACCTTGCGATAACGCATGTAAGGGAGGACCAAGTCGCTGTTTCGCCAATGGCGTACCCGTTCGAGATGTTCGTGCTGCAGTTTCTCCAGCGTTATGCCAAAACGTGTAAAGCGCATTAGACCATGGCCTTGATCGTAAATGCGGGCTCTCCGGATCCCATGGTGTGAATTCGCGAGATGTACTCCCCGATCATGCCCAAGCTCAACAGGATCAGACCAGAAGAGAAAGTGATGGTCACAATCAACGCGGAAAAACCCATGGGGGCGCCTACCATGAGCTTCTGGAACAGGTAGTAAAGTCCCAGCGCAAACGAAATGATTGACGAAAGGAACCCGAATATAGTCATCAGGTGCAACGGCAGCTTGCTGTAGGTGATCAACAGCGTCCAGGCAATTGCAACGAGTGTAACCAGCGAATACCCCGACTGGCCCGACCGGCGACTGCTGTGCTCGACCGGCACCGTTGCAATGTGCGAGGTCTGCCAAGCCAGCACCGGATCCACGAGGACCCAAGGTCCTGGACGCGTCGCGATGGACTGCAGCACTTCGGAACGGATCAAACGAAACGATGATCCATCGGGAAAGGCTGGCGCCACCCTTCTCAGCAGCATACGGAACAACCGGGAGCCGGCGCGATGCACCAAACCATGCTTGCGCTTGGCGTACACTCCGTAGAGGATGTCAGATCGCTGTTCCTGGGCACACTGCCAAAGTTTGATGATCTCTCGCGGGTGCGGCTGCAAGTCATCATCGAGCGTGACTACCCATTGCCCCCGGGATTGGAGCAGACCGCAATAGGTAGCTGCTTGCTGCCCCGAGTTCCGCGCCAGCCGAAAGCCACGTACAAGATCGCCATGCTCCTTTTTCAAATCGAGGATGACGCTCCAGGATCTATCCGTGCTGCTATCGTCTACGAACAGAGCCTCGAATGGCACATTCAAGAATGCCATCGCCTCCCGAATCCCCAAAAACAGTTCGGGAAGCGTTTCAGCGCTGTTGAAGACGGGAACTACGACGGAAATATGCGGTCTATCTTCCATCGGCCTCATTGATTCCCAGCGGCTCAAAACACTGCACCGACTTCCCGCTGATCAGAGCGCTTCCCCAGGAAAAACCAGAACCAAAGCCCGACAGAAGAAGTTTGGTCGGGCCGCAGGCCAACCGTTCGCTAAGTCGGCAGCACATCGTGGCCGGGATGCTCGCGCAGCTTGTGTTGCCATATTCACTCAGCGTTTCCGGCGCCTTGTCCGCGGGAATGCCCAGTTGGCGTACGAGACAGTCATTTACGATACGATTCGCCTGGTGGAAAACGTAGTAGTCCGGAGTGCCTCTGTCGATATTGGCAAAGTCAAGCAGTTCTTTGATGTTCGGCACCACATACTTCGCGCAATAGTGAAGGACATCGATGCCCCGCATCGCAAGGTGGATTGGAGCCCGCGCGACGTTGTCCGATTCCTCGCCCATCACGAGACTCCCCGGGCCAAACGGCTCCCTTGCCCCTCCGCCTCTGATTCGGATGATGTCCGCTCCCTGGCCCTGGCTTCCGAGATTGAAGTACATCAAGTCGGCTCCCAGATCTCTTTCAATGAGGGTGGCGGAGCCTGCGTCAGAGAATATGGGCAGGGTGCTTCCATCGCGGGATGACACGGTGCGCGTAAGGGTATCGCCCGCCAGCACAAGGCCTTTCTCGATACCGGTGGCGCTCATGAGGCCAGCCAACGAAGCCAGCCCGTACACATACCCCGCGCAGCCCTGATTCAGATCGACCAGATAAGTCGACGCAGGCAGGCCCAATCGACGCTGGGCCAGCATGCTGTTTCCAGGCAGAGGGTAATCGGGCGTCTGGGTTACGAAGACCAAAAGGCCGATCTCCGCCGGACGCAATCCCGCCCGGTCGAGCAGGCAACGGCCAGCTGCAACGCACAGATCCGATGCACAAATCGAAGCCGGCGCGACTCTTCGAGTTTGAATGCCAACCGATCGAGCGAAGGCCTCAGTCTGGGTTTGGCTCAGCAGGCCCAAGTCCTGGTTGCGCACCACTTGAATCGGCAAAGCCGTGCAAACCGCGCTGAAGCGAAGGTCAGAAATCGAGAAAACGGCCATTATTCGGCCATTCTCCGCACCACGACACTGTATAGGTCGTGGACCGTGTCCGCTTCCCGGAACTCGTCCTCGGAAACCGTGACGCCGTAGTCGCACTCAAAGCCCGCGACAACAATCAGAGCTTGCAGGGAGGTCCAGCCTGGCAGATCCTGAAACCGTGTTTTGACGTCTAACCCCGTCGGCGCGGGATATTCAAGGTAGCGCTCGAAATTACGCGCAAACGTCTGCACGTCTATCGTCTCTCTACTCATGAGACACCACCCCGGCTCCGCCACGGACTCAGACTTGGGGCACAATTATCCGACAGGCTGTAGAAACTGTCAATCGAACCTCCCACGGGTGATGTCAAGCTGCTTGTGTAAATAGGTTGAGGGTGCGGGTTTTCCATTCCAGGTTGAATCTCTGGAAGATGGAGTAGATGATGCGGTCCACGCTCTGGACGTTGAC